>OBJE01001123.1_pt1 | contig 16101 bp, 11 predicted proteins | sample 1519681 | NCBI WGS metagenome assembly OBJE01 (sample SAMEA3888898, study PRJEB22519) | human gut metagenome | biome: human gut; feature: human-associated habitat; material: faeces | place: Denmark | collected 2011 | reverse complement strand
TCATTTGTTGAAGACCCGGCGAACTTTGAGATTTTAAAGAAAGCTTTGGACTTGGGACAGTTGACATTGTTGGAATACCTGACAGAGGTGAAATATTTTCTTGATGCCAACTACAGTTTGTTGGATATGAAATATGACTATCAGACGAAATTGCTTGAGTTGACAAAATATTCGCTGCTTGACGAAACGGGCTATTTTGAATAATAGACACCGTCTTGCAGGCGAATGAAGCCTTCATCAGTCAGATAGCTGAGCATGTTGTAGATGTCTTTGTCCGGAAAGGAGAGCGTTTCAACAAAGTCTTTAGCATTGCATGGTTTTAAAGACAACATATAAAGAATTCCATCGAGAATTTCTTTAGTGTTGTCTTTTTTGTGTCGTTTTCTTTCTACGCATACGTCACATCGACCGCAGTCGGATGCTGTTTCTCCAAAGTATTTCAGCATGCGGCTTTCCCTGCATTCCGTATCGTTGAATGCATAATCGGAAATGGCGGCAATGCGCTGTTCCTGCCGTTTCAAGCCTTCGTCGTAGACGCTTTTCGGGAGCAGCAGGTGGCGTGGTTCCACCCGTGAAGTAGGAAAGTATACATACGGTGTGCGTCGTCTCGGAATGTAATGCAGGATATGCATTTTGTTCAAAGCTATCAGCGTTGAATAAATGTCGTCAGGAGTGATGCCGTATTTGTATGAAATGGTGGCTTCGTCAATAAAAACATAGTCGGCAAAGATTCCCGGATAGTTCCGAAGTATTATTTCCAGAATGTTGTCCATTAGGGGAGTGGCGTTGGGAATATCATACAGGCTGCGTTTGTCCACCAGTACCATTACACGGGATTGTATTTCCACTTCCTCGATGTATTCGATATATTCCGATTGCGACAGAATTTTCAGCGCGTTGTGAGTTACTGTTGGAGGATATTTGAAGGTCTCGCAAAATAGGCTGAAGTTGAATTCAAACAGTTTGTCGAAACCTCCGCCCAAGCCGATGTCAAGAAAGTTGCATAGCCTTACATATACTTCCTTGATGAAATCAACAGGAGGGAAGGTTTCCGCAATCCTCTTTTTCAGCAGCCCCTTGTCACGGTTGTTGGCCAACATGACGGCATACGACTTTTTATTGTCGCGTCCTGCTCGTCCAGCTTCCTGATAGTACTCTTCCAGGGAGTTGGGTACGTCGAGGTGTACAACGGTCCGTACGTCTGGCTTGTCGATACCCATGCCGAACGCATTGGTGGCAACCATGATGCGTGTTTCGCCTTTTTTCCATTTGTCCTGTTTCTCTTGCTTCTCTTCATTGACAATTCCTGCATGATAGTAGTCGGCGGAAATATCGAAGTGTTGCAGTTCCTCGGCTACAAGTTTCGTCTTTTTTCGGCTTCTGACATATACGATTCCCGAACCGTTCGATTGTTTCAGTATGTTGACCAGTTTTTCCATTTTGTTGTCAACATGGCGTACAATATACGAAAGGTTCGTGCGGGAGAAACTTTTTTTGAATACGCTCTGAGTACGAAAATTCAGTTTCTCCATGATGTCGTTGACTACCACAGGTGTAGCGGTGGCTGTAAGGGCAAGCACCGGCACATCGGGAAACAGCTCCCTTATTTTTGCAATTTTCAGATAAGACGGGCGGAAATCATAGCCCCATTGTGAAATGCAGTGGGCTTCGTCGACGGCAATCAGCGAAACTTTCATGTGCCGCAGCGATTCGAGAAAACGCTCGGATGCCACTCTTTCCGGGGAAATATACAGGAATTTATAGTTGCCGTAGATGCATTTGTCGATGGCATTGCGTATGTCCGCATATTTTAATCCGGAATGGATATATATGGCTTTGATTTGACGGTTGCGCAGATTGTCGACCTGGTCTTTCATCAGAGAAATGAGAGGGGTGATGACGATTGTCATTCCGGGCAGGACCATAGTAGGTACCTGAAACGTCAAGGACTTCCCGCCCCCTGTGGGGAGAAGTCCTAACGTATCATTGTTGTTCAGTACGGATTCTATAATCTCTTCCTGCTGTTCACGGAATGAGTCGTAACCCCAGTATTTGCGGAGTACGGCATATATCTCCTTTTGCATATATTCTAATTATGGCAAAGCCGTATTTCTTTGACAAAAAGCTGATAGTTGTTCGGATTGTTGATGTGTTTGTTTTCTTCTATCGTGTAGCAGATGTCAAATGATTCTCCCGATTTGATATGTGCAAAAAAGTTTGACATATTGAATGCGATGCCGTTCATCACTTTTCCGGAACTGTTGTCCACGAGTTCCAGTTTGATGTGCTCCAGATTTCTGCCGACAAGTTTGCTTGTTCCGTAATCTTTGACGTGCTTTGAACAGAAAATCGGTTTCTGGTTGCCGGGGCCGAACGGATTGAACAGCTTGAGATAGGCGAGGAAATCGGGTGTGATTTCTTCAAATTTCAAGTATGCATCAATGTCAATCTGCGGTGTCAGTTGGTTCGGTTTGATTGTTTCGGCCACATACTCCTCAAATCGGCGGGAAAATTCTGGTATGTTTTCTTCTTTTAGTGACAGGCCTACTGCATAGGTGTGTCCGCCGAAATTTTCCAACAGGTCACGGGTAGCTTCAACGGCACTGTAGATGTCATATCCTTGTACGGAGCGGGACGAACCTGTTGCCAGTCCGTTGGAAAGGGTTAGGACGACAGCAGGCTTATAGTACAGCTCTGTAAGACGTGATGCCACAATGCCGATAATGCCTTTGTGCCAGTTCTTGTTGTAAATCACGATGGATTTATGGTCGGAGTCTATCTCTCCGCGTTCTTCGAGAATGGCGTTGGCCTCTTCGGTAATCCGTTTGTCCAGTTCCTTGCGGTCGCGGTTGTACTGGTCGATGTTTTTGCCTTTGGCGTATGCCTCGTTTTGGTCTTTGGTTGTGAGCAGGTCGACTGCTTCCATTCCCGACTGCATACGGCCGGATGCGTTGATTCTGGGGCCAATTTTGAAAATCACGTCACTTATAGTAATTTCTCTGTTGGCGAGATTGCAAATCCGGATAATGCTTTTTAATCCCATGTTCGGGTTTGAATTCAGCCGTTTCAAGCCGTGGTAAGCCATTATTCGGTTTTCTCCGGTCATTGGAACAATATCGGCGGCAATGCTGACAGCTACAAGGTCAAGCAGACTGTACAACTCGTTGTGATTTGTTAGTCCGTTGCTCCTTGCAAATGCCTGCATAAACTTAAACCCGACCCCGCAACCTGAAAGGTGGGGATAGGGGTAGGTGTTGTCAGCCAATTTCGGATTCAGTATTGCGCATGCTTCAGGCAATACATCATCAGGAACATGGTGGTCGCAAATGATAAAGTCGATGCCTCGTTCCTTTGCATAATGTATCTCCTCGATTGCCTTTATTCCACAGTCGAGTACGATAATGAGTTTTATACCTTTGGATGCGGCGTCATCAATGCTTTTCATTGAAATGCCGTATCCTTCTTCATCTCTGGTCGGAATGTAATACTCAATGTGTGAGTAATAATTCCGTAGATATTTGTATACAAGGGAAACCGCTGTCGTTCCGTCGACATCGTAGTCGCCATATACCAATATCTTCTCTTTTGCCCCCATGGCTTTGTTGAGCCTGTTTACAGCCTTATTCATGTCACGCATCAGAAACGGATCGTGCATGTCGGAAAGAGAAGGGGAGAAAAAACGTTCGGCTTCATCAACGCTGGTTATACCGCGTTGAACCAGCAGTTCAGCTATCGTTGGACTGCCGGCAAATTTCTTTGCCAACTCTATCTCTAATTCTTGTTCTTCGGATGTTAGGGGTAAGTAATTCCATTTACTTATCATTTATATAGTTTTTTTATTATCAAGGTAGGGGGCCTCTCATGGCCGGAAACGAGCGGCAGTTTTTTGTCTGTTTGTGGCTCGCTTTTATTATTTTGCTGTTATAAAAACAGTTATATGTTGAGTTTCGTTTACTGTAAGGCTATATTGCCGCACAATTTAACGTATACGCAAATATAATGATTGTTTTTCTGATATTGGCGGTTTCGTAACGTGTTTTTTTCAAAATAAAATAAAAAAAGCGACTGTCGTTTTTAACAGTCGCTTGAGTGGTATTTGTACCGTTATTTGACCAAATGAACATCCATTTGAGGGAATGGGAAACTGATGCCTGCTTTGGGAAGTTCGTTGTAAATTTTTTCGTTTATGTCGTAGTATACTTCCCAGTATAATGAAGACGGAACCCATACACGGACAATAATGTCGACGCTGCTGCTTGACAATGACGACAAAGCAATGAATGGAGCTCGGTCAATTTTTGGCAACAGAGCCTTGATGTCGTCTTCCTTGTTGGCAATGGCCTGTAGTTTGCTGACAACTTTTTCCTTGCCGCTGAACAGGCGTTTGATTCCTTTCTGTTCTTCCGGTTCCGGAGTCGGTTCTGCTGTCGCAGCTTTTGCTGCGGCTCTCATTTCGCGGTCGTCTTCAATGTATTTTTTTACGATACGGCTATCGTTGTTGATGATGTCAAGAATGGCCTTTCTCGCAACCTGGTAGTCGTTGCCGTAAGAAATGTTGACTGTCCAGTCCACACGGCGATAGTCTTCTTTGCTGTAATTGTTGATGCTGCCGGTGGAAAGGCCGCCATTAGGGATGAAGATGCACTTGTTGTCGGTGGTGTTCAATACGGTGTTGAATATCTGGATTTCTTTTACCGTACCGGAATAGCCTTGGGCTTCAATGAAATCCCCGACTTTGTAAGGCTTGATGAGCAGAATGAGTACCCCTCCGGCAAAATTCTGTAATGTTCCACTCAAAGCCAGACCGATGGCAACGCCGGCCGATGCGAATATCGCAACGAATGAGCTGGTCTCAATGCCTAATATTGAGATAACTATGATTATCAGTACGAAATAGAGAACAACTTTCAAGAAACTTAAAATGAAGGTTGTCAGCGACTTGGCGGTGGATAAGCAGTTTTTTAATGCTTTTGTGGATTCGGTTGATAATGAATTTTCCGACATAGAATACAATTATGGCAATTGCCAGTTTGATTACCAGATCGACTGCGCCGGAAATTAATTTTTCGACGACTTGTTCCACCGGTAGTCCGGAAAACTCCTGTGCTATCTTGCTGATGTTCTGTATTGGCTCTGCGGCTTCTTTTGTTGTGTCGGCTGCTGCCGCTGTTGCGGTTAATAATAGGCTCAATAAATTCATAGCTTTAAAATGGTTGTTTACTTAAGACAAAAATAACTAAAAAAAATTCAAAAAAGAAAGGACTTTGACTTTTTCGGTAACTTTGCGGATAAAACAACTGAAATTATTACTATGTTCAAATCTGTAAGCAATATTTCGAAAACTTCGGCAATGCTGTTGGCCTTTTTGTGGGGATTCTTCTGTATGGACGTATGGGGCCAATCCTATGCTGCATCTGTAGATTCCGTTGACCGGTTTGTGCAGGAACGGAATTGGATTGGGGCGGAAAGAATGTTGTTGAATGCTTTGAAACAAGAACCGGCTAATCCGAACAACTATTTGTTGCTGTCAAATCTTGGAACGGTACATCGTAATATGGGACGTTTGGAAGAAGCGTTGGCTGATTATACAAATGCCTTGTCGATTACACCCAATGCTGTGACTATCTTGCATAACCGGGCTTCATTGTATTTGGAAATGGATAGTGTGGAAAAAGCATTGGTTGATTATGAACGGATAATGAGGCTGGATGAAATGGATGTCGATTCAAGATACTATCACGGCATGATAGCTTTGCAATATGGGAAAATGGATGAGGCGCAGAAGGATTTTGAAGAAGTCCTGAAGTTGAATCCTCATTCAGTGGATGCGAAGCGGGGGCTTGCTTTATGGAACAAATTGTTGAACCGAAAAGAAGAGGCCATTGAACTGTATTCGCAAATTATTGAAAAAGAACACCGTCTGTCCAATTATTTGGGTAGGGCAGAGTGCTATCTGGACTTGAACAAGACCGTGGAGGCGGAAGCCGATTTGCAGGAGGCTCAAAAGTTGGATCCGTCTGAACCGATGATATATGTCTATCGCGCGCGGTTGTCGGAATTGCAATTCCGCTATGATGACGCTGCAAATTATGCCAAAAAGGCTCAAGAGTTAGGTGCAGAGCCGGAATTGGTGGAGAAATTTTTCAAAAAAAGAGATTTGTAGGTTGCTCAATTGCAAATAAATCTGTACTTTTGTTATATGATAAGAATAATATCTCATATTGAATATTTGCTAAGACGGAATGAATGTGTGGTTCTTCCGGAATTCGGTGCATTTATAGCGCGTTATGTTTCGGCCAAGTTGGGGGATGACAATCAGTTGTTGCCTCCGGCACGTGTGTTGGGATTCAATGATGCGGTTGTCTGCAACGACGGCTTGCTGGTAAATTCAATAATGAGAAAGGAAAAGGTGTCATACGACAAGGCTATGTCTATCATTGCTGACGATGTGGTTGCATTGAAACGGCAGTTGATGGAAAACCGGGAGTTTTGTATGGGTAGCCTGGGGCGTTTTGAATTGTCGGATGATGATTCCCTGCATTTCTATCCGTCGGCCGATGGAAATCAGGCTTCGATTGAATATTTTGGTTTGGAAAAACTGAAGTTCACGCCTGTGCTCAATACCGTTTTTGAGACTGAAGACCCGGAAAGCAAAGAAAAGGGTGCTGATATTGTGTATTTGCCGATTAGCAGAAATATCTTTAAGATTGCAGCCAGCATTGCAGTACTGATTTTGTTGGCGATAGCATTATCGACACCGATTCCTGTAGAAAATACGCCGGATTTTGCCGGATTTAATTCTGTTGTGGCAAAACCTGCAGATAAACTGGAGGAAAAGATTGCTATGCCAATGACTGAAGTTGTGGCAGAAGACACGATTGCTGCTGCGGATACGGTTGCTACTCAACCCACGGAAGTTGTGGCAGAAACGGAGCAGGAAATGGAAACGGCAAGTCAGCCTACGTATTATGTAGTCGTTGCTTCGTTGAAAACTAAGGCTCAAACGGAACAGTTTATTCGGGAATCTTCGATAAAGAATTTGAAGGTGTTGTCACGTAATGGCGGTATCTATAGAGTATACGTGGCTTCCGGAAGCAGCTATTCAGAAATGAACGACTTTATTGAATCGACAAATCTTCGTGAAACAAATCCTGATGTGTGGATTTGCAAGCGTTAAGAAAATAGAAGACACAACAAAAAGCGGAATCGGTTTTTAGCTGATTCCGCTTTTTATATCTTGTATCTCTACGATTTTGTTTACGATTGCATAGATGGCCAAACCTGCCGAAGAATGTATTTGCAGTTTTTTTGAAATGTTTCTTCGGTGGGTGATAACCGTATGAATGGATATGGAAAGCTTTTCAGCGATGGCTTTGTTGGTAAGACCTTTTACCACACATCCGATGATTTCCTTTTCGCGTTGGCTTAACTGTTCTGTTTCTATGTTGTCATCATCTTCTTCTATATGAAGAACGGATGATATAGTGTCGTTGACGGTATCCAAGTCGTCGAATATGGAAATGGAACCATCGAAATCCGCCAATGTCTTGTTGTCAAAATATCCGCTTACCAATGCTACGACTTTCGTGTCCGGATTGTCTCGCTTGTAATTTGCTATGCTGACACCTCCAAGGAATAGTGGGTTTATGATGGCAATTTCCGGACGGTGGAGGCGGGAAAACAACATAAAGGCATCCATGTTGGAAACCTCATTGATAGAGAATGTATAGTCGGAGAGCCTTTTAAGCACTGCGGAAATTCCACTTCTCAATATAAGGGAATTCTCGGCAATAACTATTTTGATGTTGTTTCTATTTTTCATTTTGATACTTCGTTTTCAAGTTTGACAACCGCCGGAGTGAAAATCTGGTCTTCCAATTTGCAGTGCAGGTCCAAATCTTGCTCACAGTTGAGGATGTCGAAAAGTGTTGCATTCAGTAGGTTGTTGCAACTGTTTTGAGGATAATATTTAATGATGATGTTTTTTAGCTCTCTTAGTTTTTGTTCGATATGATTGTGCTTTTCGGCAAAACATTTGATTGTGTAATCGCCGGTAGCCTTCTTCTCTATGAGTTGTTCTACATATTTGAATACGTATTTATTTTCATATTCCATGTGCCGTCTGACTTCTTCTACATATTTATCGTAGAACATCAGAATGGATTCCGTTACGTCGTTTTTCTCCGGTTCCTGATCCAATGCCTGGCAAAGGCGTGTGCGGATATTGGGAAGGCAGAAATCCAGGAAGAATGAATGGGCCTGCTTTAAATAATTGACAAGCGATTCTACTGACAAAGTTTCCGCATTCGGGTCATACTCGGAGCCGTATTGTTCCTGTTCTATGAAATTTACTACAGCAAGAAAAGTGTTGCAGTCAACACCTTTTTCTTTACAAAAATCCTGCACGCTTTTTTCTCCGAATCCTAATGGCAGTCCGAACCGGCTCATGGCGGATATCAGAGAATAGTTGCGGGTAATGAGATGACTCATTTTGTCTGTTGGCTTGTATTTGCGTATGTTACTCATTCTTTTGATTTTTCAAGTTAGCAAAGTAATCTATTATAATAACAAAAGGCAATAGCTATTTGTTGGTATTTTTTTCAATAGCTATTGCCTATTTGTAGGTATTTTTATTTTGTATTGTTATTTGATTCGGAACATATAGCCGAGAGAGACGAGAATAGAAATGCCGTTTGAGGCAGCAAATGTATCGCGTTTATGGGCGCTGAAAATGTTGTTCAGTCCATAATAAAAACGTCCTTCCAGCAGGAATGAGTTCCGCTTGTTTTGTTGCCATTCCATTCCAAGTCCTGCTGAAATGCCGTAGTCGAATTTAGAATTAAGCGGCATGGTCTGCTGTTCCGTGTATCTGTTTTTGAGAGGAAAGTCCGGAATGTTTGCGATATTGTGTATGTCGTAGTTCGCATTGGTCTTTTCGTTGATCAGTATTCCCATTTCCGGACCGGCATTAAAGAAGAACTTGAATTTGTCGCTGCCGAAATATACGTGAGCCAGAAACGGAATTTGCAGATATGTAAGCGTTCTGTTGAAAGTAAACTGGGTATTGTCAAACGTTTCTTTCCAGCCTCGCTGTTCCAAATTTAATTCAGCAATAAGTCCGAAATGTTTTTCCTCGATATATCGGAACGTAATGCCGCCCATGTATCCGACGAGAAAACTCTGCTCGACGCTGGGGGAAAACATTTGTTTGGAAATAGTTGTTCCGCCTTTTACACCGAGGGCTATGTTAGAGGTGTAATGCTGTTGTGCCCAAGTGCAGACTGATGAAATCAACAGCAGGAAGGCACAGACAAGTTTTTGTTTCATAAAATCAGTTCTTTAGTTGTTTGACCGTTAATGTCGAAATTCAAAAGATAAATGGCGGTGTTGATAAATCCGCTCCAGTTGCTGACTCTGTTCAGAACAATGCCGGTTTGGACTCCGTCAAATGGTTGGTTGACATTAAAGTCGTTGTTGTTGTCCTTAATTGCGTGAATGAAATAGCATCCTAAATCATAGCCTACCGATGCCATTGATGGTACGGAGTAGATAGGAGTTCCTCCATACCAATAGTTATATTCATTGTTAAGTTTTCTCACTTCTTCTCCATTTGGAATGAGTGCATAACGGGAATATACGTAAGTGTTCATTGCATGGAAGAAATGCATCAGGTCGTGGTAGGTCGTCCATTCCGGATAGCCTAACAACGCAATTTCAGTATCTGTCTTCTCCTTTTTCAACCGGGTTAATACCCCTTGAACGGCTCTGACGGTTGATTTGCTCCCGCTCGAAGGAAGAAATGCAATTTTGCCGAATTTGCTTGTCAGTGATTCCAATTCTTCAGGGTTGTTGATATCGTCGATGGAAAGGGTAGAATAGCTTATCCCGGATTCTTGTACATGTTTGACTAAAGCTTTTTCCTCATGTTCCGTATCATTGATGACAATGACCTGATAGTCGGGAAATTTTTGCTTCAGCGTTTTGATGTATGCCGAGTACATGTAGGACGACGGAGTGTTGATTTGAATCACCCGGTCGTTTTCAAAATAGCTGTCGTTGTTGACTGAAAAAGCGTTGACAATGTTGATGTCCTTCTCTTTTGCATAATCTGCGATTCTGTCAAAATCGTAATCTTCGCCTGCAGCAAAAATAGCATGGCTTTCACTTAAACGTCCTTCTGACAGAATTTGGGAAATGCTGTTGTTGGATGTGTCGAATGCGTTGATGGCAATTTTAGTCTCTTTGTCGGCATTTTGTTCAACAGCCATCAAAAAACCTTTGTAGAAGTCAACATAAAGTTTGCTTCTGTTGTCTTCTTTCTCAAACGGAAGGATGAATGAGAAGACAATGCTGTCTGTGTTTACAGCAACTTCGTGAACCGTGTTATATGCCATTTGAACATCTTCCTGTGTCGGCAATTCGCTTTCATCCTTTTGAGAGATAGGAATAGAAACGAATTTGCCGGATTTCAGTTCCTTTACGTTGGGATTGGCTTCCCGAATTTGCTGTTCCGATACTTTGTATTCTTTTGAAATGCTCTGGAATGTTTCTCCCTTTTCAATTTTTTCAGAAACAAAAATCGTTTCCGGCTCTTTGTTCTGTGCTGCCAGTTCTGAATTAGGAGACGGTATTACAATGGTTTCTCCGGCTTTGAAATTGTCGGGTGTTACGCCCGGATTGTTTTGGAGCAATTCTTCCAAAGTTACGTTATGATTAAGAGCGACACGATAAAGTGTATCTCCCGGTTTGACAACGTAGTGGGATTGCTGATTATCGCCGTCAATTTTTGCCGTATTAGAAGGTATAGTCAGTTGCTGTCCGGATTTAAGTCCGCTTTTGGTACTTGGATTTGCCTCAACCAAATCGGCAATGGATATGCCGTAGGTTCTTGCTATACCAAAAAGTGTCTCTCCACTTTTTACATGGTGGGTAACAGATGTATTCGACGCTTTTTGCACATTGGCCGAAGACTCTTTTTTGAAATCCTTTACAGGAAAGTAGAGTATCTGATTGCGCTGTAGGCCGGATGCAACCGGAGGGTTGGATTTTATAATGTCTTCTTTTGTGATTCCAAGTTCCTTGGATATTCTGTAGATTGTTTCTTTCTTTTTCACTTGCCGGTAATAATAGTCTTCACCCCCAATTTTACGGACCGGTAAGTTTAATTCAGCATTCGAAGTGAAGGCTCCGGATACGAATAAAGAGAAAATGATAGTTGAAAACTTTTTCATGCAGTTTCAGTTTTTATTTCATCAATAGGAAAAGTCAATCGTTTATGCCCAAACCTTTCCTATCTTTTACAAAGATAGTGAAAGGTGAGCGGAGAATAAAATATTGAAACTTGTTTCAGATATTTTTTATCCCGAGCCGCCTCCTATTTTATCCAAAGATAGTGAAAGGTGAGTGGAGAATAAAATTATGAAACTAGTTTCAATTGTTTTTTATCCCGAACCGCCTCCTATCTTCTACAAAGATAGAGAATAAAAGGAAATAATCAAGGGATTATGACCCTTTCTCCCATGAGTTTTGCAAATTGGCTTCTAAGGTTTGTCAGTTCCTGCTGTTGTTCCATGAGTGTAATCATGAGTTCCATGTCATTGGAAATGACAGTCTGTTTTATTTGTTCCTGAAGTGATTTGATTTTGCAGGAAAGAATGGCATCTTTCCATCCCAATATGGCTCTTGGAATCAAATCTTTCAAGCGGTCGATTTCAGTTTCTATTTTTGCATATTTGGTGTGGACTTTGCTCAATTGGTATCTGTCGCTTATGAGGTTGATGGAAATTGTTCGGATTTCGTCATCCGGGTCTGAGCATAGCTGTCTTTCCAAATAGGTCATTTTGTACTGTTGAATACGTTGTTCTATATCTGCGTCGATTTCTGCATTCAATGCCGCTTCAGCTTTTTCGATTTCGTCAAAATTGCCTGCAGTCATACGGATTTTGCTGAAACCTTGTTGCTCGAGGTCGGTGCGAACGGTCTGCAATTCTTCTATCTTGGCTTGAAAGTCGAGTTTGAATTTGGGCAACAAATTGAGTGAAACCTGGAATATCTTTTCAAATGACTTGTTTGAAAATTTCAGGTCGTCGCTTGTCAATTCGTTGTAGATGTATTCGATGACAGACAGTTGAACTGACTGGCCGTTGGCATCGTAGGCTTCGCACAGGTCACACATTCCATATTTTGCCACATAGCGGATTACCTCCTTCTCAAATGGTTGGAGGATGCTTCCAAACGGGTTGGCATTCTGTTGTTCTTGGGAGGGCGTTGCTACAGAATCGGAGGCCGGTGTCTCTTCCTTTTTCGGCTCTTCGGAGTTTGTCGGTTTGTAGGGTTGCTTGCCGGCTTGCTTTTCAATCTCTTTGGCAATTTCTTTGAACAATACCTTTTCTTCGATACCGAAACTTGTACTGCATTCCTTTACATATACCGCTCGGGTAATTTCTGAAGGAATAACGGAAATGGACTTGACTATATCGGTGATAGCTGCCGCTTTTTTTATCGGGTCGTTTTCAATTCCGTTCAGGAGTATGCGGGTTTTGAATTGGATGAAATCCGTTTCGTGTGAACCGATGTATTCCTGAAATTCGGTAGCATTGTGCTTTTGGGCGTAACTGTCCGGGTCATCGCCGTCGGGCAACAACAGGACTTTTACGTTCAATCCTTCTGCCAATAACAGGTCAATACCTCTCAGTGAGGCTTTGATACCGGCGGCGTCACCGTCGTACAGCACTGTGACATTGTTTGTGAAGCGGTGAATCAAGCGGATTTGTCCTTCCGTCAGTGATGTGCCGGATGATGCAACGACATTCTCTATGCCCGCCTGATGCATTGAAAGCACATCGGTGTAGCCTTCAACGAGGTAACACTTTTCTTGCTTGACAATGGCCTGTTTGGCTTGGAAAAGTCCGTAAAGTTCGTAGCTTTTCTTGTAAATGATAGATTCCGGCGAGTTTACATATTTGGCATGGTCTTTTTTTAGAGTACGTCCGCCAAACGCCACAACTTTACCGGCGACGTTAAAGACAGGGAACATGACCCGTCCTTTGTATCGGTCGTATATGCCACGTTCGTTTTCAATGCAAAGTCCGGTTTCAATCGCGAATTTGGGATTAAAACCGCCTTTCTTTATGGTGTCGTATAAATCCGTGCGGCTGTCAATAGAATAACCGAGGTGGAATTTTTTTATTATACTGTCATTGAATCCGCGTTCGTAGAAATAACTGAGTCCGATGTTTCGTCCTTCTTGAGTTTCAAACAAATTTGTCTCAAAATGGCGTAGGGCGAATTCGTTGATAAGCAACATGTTTTCGCGTTCTGACTGTGACGCTTTTTCTTGGTCGGTCAGTTCGCGTTCCTTAATCTCGATGTTGTATTTTTTTGCCAGATACTTCAGTGCTTCATAATAGGAAATCTGTTCATGCTCCATTATGAAGTTTACGGGGCTGCCACCTTTTCCGCAACTGAAGCATTTGCAGATTCCTTTAGCACGTGAAACGCTGAATGACGGTGTCTTTTCGTTATGAAAAGGGCATAGCCCGATGTAGTTCGCACCACGACGGCGCAAATGCACGAAATCGGACACCACTTCGACAATGTCGGCTGTGTCAAGGATGCGTTCTACTGTTTCTTTGTCAATCATTGATGATTAATTTGGCTCACAAAGTTAGCGAAAAAGAAACAACGGAAATATATTTTTAGGCTTAAAAATGGGACTGAAAAAATTACGGCAGGCTATTCTCTTGGTGTTAAGAATAGTCTGCCGTAATAAAATGACGGAGTCGTTATCGAATGATGAATTTTTCAGAGCTTTGTCTGCCTTCCTGTAGCAGCGTCACAAAATAGATACCGGTTGGAAGGAAGGAGATGTCCATGGCAAAACTATTGTTGCCTTGTTCTACTTGTATGCTGGAGTTTTGAACCAGTGTTCCTGAAGTGTTGTAAACCAACAGTTGGGCTTTGGTTGCATTTTCGGAAGCAAATGAAACGTTTAGAGTTTCAGTGTTGTTGGAAATTGTCAGGGCTTTAGGAGTAGATATGGCCGTTACTGAACTTTCGTCCGGGATTGGGTAGTTGGCCATCAAATCGCCGAGAGCAAAATCCGCGTTTGTAGTTGCTTTGAAATAAACTGACAGGTTTGTGATTTTTATCGGGAACTGTTGAATGTCGAACGGTATGTCGTCTTTAGAAAGATTGAAAACGCATTCGCAGTCTGTGCCCGAAGGTGTTACTTCGATGTTGTGAACGTTTGATTGCTTGTCTGTCAATTGTATCAGCACGCGGTCTATAGCTGATTGCGGATCGTACACATTCATGGAGAGGCCATCGGGCAATCCGTAGATGGTTGTTGATCCGGTGTGATTGATGCGTAACAGTCGTCCACCGATTTTGTCGACATGGAAACCTGTTCCGTTTTTCCATGAGGAAGGAATATTGTCGGTAACGGTCAGGTTCGTTAATCCGCTTGTGGATGTAGATGGTTGGTCGATAATTTCTTTGAAATTCAAAACGGACATGCTGCCTTTTCCGATTTCTACCGTTACATCAAAAGATATGGACAGATTGCCAAAAGTACCGGAGACAGTCGTTGTTCCGTTTTGGATTCCTGACAAAACTCCTTCTTCGATTTTGACAATTCCCGGAGTTGACGGTTCCCATTGGAATGCTTCCGCTTCAAGTGGAATGGATTTGCCGTTGACAATGCCATATACAGGAATGATATATTGGCGGGAAGAGTCTATCAGCAATTCGCTGAATGGAAGTTGGACATCGGTTGCTTCCTGTACGTTAAGTGGTACTTCGCAGGAAACATTACCTTTAGTGGCAATGATTTTTCCGCTTCCACCTTGCTGGTTGGAGTGGAAAATTCCGTTGCTGTCAACATATCCGAGGTTTTCGGGAGAAACGGTATAAGTGCAGCCGGCAACATTCTCTTCAACAATGTCACCATATTGGTTATAGGAAACAACAGATAGTGGCAAACTTGAAATTGTTGCTGTTGTAATGACCTTTTTGCTGAAAGACATTTGGGTTACAGTGTTATCTTCGGGCGCTAATGACACGGCGAGCATTGCATTTTGCACTGGGCGTACAGAACCTCTTCCGGGCAGATTCTGCATCTCTTCGTTGATAACGATAGCAGCAGAACCTCCGCTGTCAAAGTTTACAATGTCCCATGCTCCACGTTGAAGCATCCAGTTAGCCATTTCTACACAATCTATAGGCTGGCTTTGTGTTGACATTTCATTCAGGCAGATATAAAGTTTGGTTTTGTCTTTGGAAATGCCAGCCATCACATGGGATGATTTTTCATATTCGCGTCCGTTCTCGAAGTTGTTGTATTCTCCTTCATGGAGAACTCCGTCGTGAGCGATGCTCGGATATCCATGAAATCCGTTAAGAATGTCTTCCGGCGCAATACCCCACGATGGTGATGTCACGCGTTGGCGTACGGAAAGAACGTCTCCGACTTTGACATGGCCGTCGAGAGCATTCAACTTGCTCCCTCTCAAATATATTACACATTCGGTAGCGGATGTTTGTAGAGGTTCGTTGCTGATAGCAAGAATTTTACAGGGGATATCATCACCGTTTACAATCCAGGGTTGTTGAGGTTGTACTTGGATATAGGTGCCTGGTTCGCTCAGGGTAGTTCCATTCAGGTGGTTGAAGAAAATACAGTCACCGGTAAGGCCCGCGGCGCTGGCATTGAAAATGTCGATACCGACTTCCGTATTGTCAGCAGTGATTATTTTTGTATCATAGCCTGGCAGGAAAATTTCCGCTTTCTTATCTGCCGTTATTGCGAGCATTGAACGTCCCGTTAACAGGTGGGTGATTTGTCCGTCGGAAATATTGCCACCGATACATATGCCGGATTCGTAAACAAAGAAATCATGGTTCCATGCAATTTTTACCTGATGACCGGGTCTTGAATTTTCTTTGTAGTGAGTCATGACATCCCAACGGTTTACGTCCGGAACCTGATGTCGGCTCATGACTTGCTCTACTTTGTTGTAAGGGTTTGTTAAATCAATGGTTGAGTACCATATGATTAGTGGTTTGTCCGGATAGATAATTTTTGTGTACTCAATGCCGGGA
>OBJE01001122.1_pt1 | contig 16109 bp, 9 predicted proteins | sample 1519681 | NCBI WGS metagenome assembly OBJE01 (sample SAMEA3888898, study PRJEB22519) | human gut metagenome | biome: human gut; feature: human-associated habitat; material: faeces | place: Denmark | collected 2011 | reverse complement strand
CTGAAATATTGAATTTTCAAGGTTCAACACACCACATCGGTGTGGGAAGTTTTAGTTAGTAACTTATTAACCAAAATATATGTATTTATGTATCTAAAAGATATTATACGAGGAGTGATTTTCCATGAATAAAAGGATTCTGATCATAGGAGGCGTAGCAGGCGGCGCTTCGGTAGCAGCCAGAGCAAGACGTCTCGACGCGGGAGCAGAAATCATTATGTTTGAGCGTGGCCAGCATGTGTCCTTTTCCAACTGTGCTCTTCCCTATTATCTGTCAGGAGTAGTGGGAAACAGTGATGCACTGGTAATGATGTCCCCGGAAAAATTCAAAAAGTCTTACGATATAGACGCACGGGTTAACAGCGAAGTGATGGCTATTAACCGTGACAAAAAGACCATTGAGATTAAAAACACGCTGACCGGGGACATACATGAGGAGGCCTACGATGTTTTGGTTATGGCTCCCGGCGCGTCACCTGTAAAGCCAAGAAGCATCGGCGGAATTGACGGAAAAAATGTGTATACAGTCCGTAATGTGGCAGATATTGTTCACTTAAAGGATGGACTGGAGGCCGCAGGAGCGGAGAACACAGCGGTTATCGGCGGTGGCTTTATCGGAATTGAGGTGGCTGAAAACCTTGCAAAGGCGGGGAAGAAGGTTACTGTGGTGGAGGCCATGAGCCAGATTCTGGCGCCCTTTGATTACGATATGGTACAGATGCTTCACAAGGAACTGCTGGACAACGGCGTGTCTTTAATTGTGGATGATGGAGTAAAAACCATTGAAGAGAAGCAGATTACCCTTGCTTCCGGCAAGACGGTGCCAGCGGATGCGGTTATTCTGGCTATTGGTGTAGCGCCGGAGACGGGGCTTGCGAAAGCAGCCGGACTGGAGATCGGAGAGACCGGCGGCATTTTGGTGGATCACAACTACCGCACAAGTGATAAAAATATTTATGCGGTTGGTGATGCCATTGAGGTCTTTGACCGTATGACCGGGAAACCTTCACGTCTGGCTCTTGCCGGTCCGGCCTTGAGACAGGCGCGGGCGGCGGCGGATGCGATGTATGGGATTCCCAATGACAACAGAGGTGTCATCGGTTCCTGTGCACTGCGTGTATTTGGCTTAAATGCAGCAGCAACCGGTCTTAATGAGCGGAATGCCCGCAAAGCCGGAATTCCCTGCGATTCTGTTTATGTGATTCCAGGTGACAAGGTGGGAATTATGCCGGGAAGTGCACCTATGCACTTTAAACTGGTGTTTGAGGTCCCAACCGGAAGGATCCTGGGTGCTCAGGCCATCGGAAGAGGAAATGTGGACAAACGGGTGGATGTGATTGCAGCCATGGTTTCCATGAATGGCACCATCCGGGATTTAAAGAACCTGGAGCTGTGTTATTCACCAGTATTTGGCACAGCCAGAGATGTGGTAAATCAGGCGGCTCTGGTGGCTGAAAATATTCTGTACGGACGTTTCCGCCAGGTTCCGGTTACACAGGTAAGAAGCCTTGTGGAGGAACAGGCGTTCATTGTGGATGTACGGGAAAAAGGAGAGTATGAGGCCGGACATTTGAAGGGTTCTGTGAACATTCCTTTAAGTGAGCTTCGCGAGAGAACGGATGAAATTCCGAAAGACCGTCCGGTATACCTGCATTGCCGTTCCAGCCAGAGAAGCTACAATGCGCTGATGGCGCTTCAGGGACGGGGATATGAGAATGTGGTTAATATTTCCGGATCATTCCTTGGAATCTGCCTGTATGAGTACTACAATGATGTGGCCATGGGGCGGGAAAAAATCGTGACGGAATATAATTTCGCATAAATATTCTGATATTTTTATACAACTTTCAGATTGACGCAGAGTGTGTGTTGGAGTAAGTTTTTATGAAAAACGCACATTCTGCGTTTTTCGCTGTTGTCATGTGTCTGAAAGAAGCTACCGGCGACAGAACCTGCGAATCGGCAGACCAGACCGATCAGTTTTTAAGCAACAACAGACGTAAAGTTCTTGATGGTAAAGGTAGGATTTCTCATGAGCAGGCTATTGAAAAGGGGTGGTATTTTTTTTTAGGGGCAGTTGCTATTGAACGATGAGATGTGTTACTATAAAGAAAGTGTTAAGATATCAGGGATTTTGGGGGAAGAAACTTATGGAAGCAATACTGATGCGGGCTGGTTCTTTTATGGCTGTGATCATCTTGGGGTATGTTCTGAAAAAAGTAGGATTTTTTAAGGAAGAAGATTTTTATGTTATGTCAAAGATCATGGTGAAGATCACACTTCCTGCATCCATCATTGTCAATTTCTCACAGACAAAAATGGAGCCATCCATGTTTTTACTATGCCTGTTAGGTTTTGGCGGGGGTATTTTATATATGGCTCTTGGATGGATCATGGGTGGAAAAGATCCAGATGAAAAGGGATTTCAGATCCTGAATCTTTCCGGCTATAGTATCGGAAGCTTTACCATGCCATTTACCAGCAGCTTTTTTGGACCTGCCGGTGTAGTTGTTACCAGTCTGTTTGATACGGGAAATGCCGTGATCGCTTTAGGCGGTTCTTACAGTATTGGTGCTATGGTTAAAAACAGGGAAAAGAAATTTTCATTTATCCCACTGTGCAAAACACTTCTCTGTTCAGTTCCTTTTGATGCTTATCTTTTCATGTATATTTTATACTGGCTTCATCTGTCACTGCCGGCACCTGTATTAAACATTGCACAGCTGGTGGCAAATGCAAATGCTTTTCTCGCCATGCTTATGTTAGGTGTTGGATTTAAGTTGTCAGGAGACCGGACACAGATGAGCAAGATCATGAAAATGTTAGGTGTCCGCTATGGAGTGGCTGTTTTAACAGCAGCTGCATTTTACTTTCTGCTTCCTTTTTCCCTGGAATACCGTCAGGCTCTGGCAGTGCTTGTGTTCAGTCCTATTGCCGCAGCAGCGCCTGCATTTACGGCAGATCTGAAAGGGGATATTAACCTGGCAAGCGCGGTAAATTCTCTTTCCATCATTATCAGTATGGTCTGCATTACCTGTGTTCTGATCGCAGTTTTATAGAAATGATGGGTATATGTTGTAGTTACTGTTCATGCGTTGCATGACCAGCAACGGAATTTGCCGTGGCTTCGCATTTAAATACGGCAAATTCCCGCTACCACTACGTTATCGTACGGCACTTTCGGTTCCAAAAGTGCCTACCATGTACAGTAACTATGTTGTATACAAAATGAACAGTTTGTATGCAAAATGACTTTGAAATGGCGCAGGTTTGTGTTATGATGATACCAGGGTCAAAAGGTCTAAAATCCGATGCAAGCTTGCTTGCGGGAGTGCAAAGCACGTAGCAATTCGGTATCAGAGGGGTCAAAAGATCAATAAATACAGCCTGATTAATACAGGCGGGTTATTACGGAGGACAGAAAAATGGAAGCGATCCTGATGAAAGCAGCTTCTTTTATTGCAGTTATTATTTTAGGATATGGATTGCGGAAAGCTGGATTTTTTAAAGAAGAAGATTTTTATGTATTGTCAAAGATCGTGCTTAAGATCACACTTCCTGCATCCATTATTGCAAATTTTTCACAGGCTGAGATACAGCCTGCCATGCTTTTGCTGTGTCTTGTAGGATTTGCAGGCGGCGTACTCTACATGAGCCTTGGATGGATCCTTGGAGGGAAAGACAGGGATGAAAAGGCATTTCATATCCTGAATATGTCCGGTTATAATATTGGAAATTTCACCATGCCATTTACCGCCGGTTTTTTTGGTCCTACAGGTGTAGTCATCACCAGTTTATTTGATACGGGAAATGCGTTTATCTGTCTGGGAGGTGCTTACAGTGTAGCTTCTATGGCAAAAGATAAAAACAGCAGGTTTTCTGTGGGCCCTATTTTGAAAACACTGATAAAATCTGCGCCATTTGATGCATATATCGGTATGCTCATCCTTTCCCTGATCCATGTTTCTCTTCCAGCACCTGCTGTCAGTATTGCACAGCTGATCGGAAATGCCAATGCGTTTATGGCAATGTTAATGCTTGGAGTTGGTTTTAAGCTTTCAGGCGATAAAAAGCAGATCGGAAAGATCGGAAAGATCCTTTCCATACGTTATGGTGTGGCAGTGGTGGCATCATTGATGTTTTATTTTGTTCTTCCCCTTCCATTGGAATATCGTCAGACACTGGCGGTACTGGTGTTCAGCCCTATTGCAGCAGCAGCACCTGCGTTTACCGGTGACCTGAAAGGGGATATTGGTCTTGCAAGTGCAGTAAATTCTATTTCTATTATTATCAGTATGATCATGATCACAACTGTACTTATTTTTGTACTGTAAATAATGAATGATGGAACAATTCTGCGAAAGCAGACTGGATTTTTGAAGAAAAGAGAATAAACGGGGAAGGAATGGTTATAATAGGATTATCACCAAAGAGAAAATATTAATACTTATCCTCCCCTTTTTAATACCTTGTCTGTTGCCGAAGTGCAGCAGATAAGGTATTGTATTTTCTGGCAAAAACACGGATAATAGACACGAACATAGTACATCAGGGTAAATGAGAGGATAAAGGACATATGAAATTTTATCTGGCTCCCATGGAAGGGATCACAGGATACATATACAGACAGGCATACAACAGCTGTTTTAAGCCTATGGACAGGTATTTTACACCATTTCTGGCACCGAAGCATAAAAGCGGTTTCAGCAGCAAAGAATTAAATGACATCCTTCCAGAGCATAATCAGGGAATGGAGGTCATTCCCCAGATCCTTACATCAGATCCGGAGGATTTTTTAGATACAGCGGTAAAATTAAAGGAATATGGTTATACAGAGGTTAATCTGAACCTGGGATGTCCTTCAGGTACTGTGGCAGCCAAGGGAAAAGGCGCCGGATTTTTAAAAGATACTGAAAAGCTTGCCAGGTTCTTGGGAGAGGTCAGTGAGGGAATGGAACGGGAAAATCTTCATTTTTCCATCAAGACCCGCGTGGGGGTGGAAAGTGAAGAAGAGTTTCAGACTCTTTTAGGTCTGTACAACCAGTGCCCATTAACAGAACTTATCATCCATCCAAGAGTATTAAAAGATTTTTATAAATACAATGTGCGGATGAATGCTTTTAAAGAGGGATTTGAAAAAAGCAGACATTCTGTGTGCTATAATGGGGATATTTTCCGAAGGAAAGACTATGACCGTCTTGTAAAAGAGTATCCGGATCTGGATAAGATAATGATGGGACGGGGGATCATGATGAACCCATTTTTAATGGAAGAGATCGCTGACGGAACATCCCAGAAAGTATCTGGAAAAATGTCTGCCGACAGGAAGGCAGACCGGCTGGAGAAATTCCACCGTCTGCTCTGTGACGGATATACCCATGTTATGAGCGGAGACAGACCGGTATTGTTTAAAATGAAAGAACTGTGGGGATTTCTGATCCATTCCTGTCCGGAAGAAGAAAAGCTTATGAAGAAGATACGCAAGGCACAGCACCTTGCAGAATATGAAGGGGTGGTATCAGAACTGTTCTGCCGCATGAGAGAGCATGAATAAGGGCATGAATAAGACCATGAGAAAAATTTATTGCCCTATAAAATGGAGGGAGCCGGCAGAAAAGGGGGGAATCTGCCGGCTTAGGTATGAAAAAGTGTCTTCCTGTATGGTAAAAGGTCTCATCAACCTTACAAGTAATAATATACAGGTAAATTGTGGACAAAGTTTGAGCAGACGATAAAGAAAAAATAAAATTCCTGAAGGGAAAATAAAGAAATTATGAAAGACTCCGACGGAAGCAGATAAGGAGAAAAGCTATGTATGATAATCTGACAAAAGACGATATTAAAAAAATGCAGGAAGAAATAGAATACCGTAAGCTGGTGGTGCGCAAAGAAGCATTGGAGGCAGTAAAGGAGGCAAGAGCCCAGGGGGATTTAAGCGAGAATTTTGAATATAAGGCAGCAAAGCAGGACAAGAACCGTAACGAGAGCCGTATCCGTTATCTGGAAAAAATGATAAAAACAGCCCGTATTGTTTCAGATGAGTCAAAATCAGATGAAGTAGGTCTGGGCGACCGGGTGGAATTATATATTCCGGAAGATGATGAAACAGAAAGCTATAAATTAGTGACCACAGTCCGGGGAAACTCCATGAAAGGACTTATAAGTATTGATTCTCCTTTAGGAAAGGCGATCAAGGGCCGCAAAACAGGAGATAAGGTGTATATTAAAGTAAATGACACCTACGGATATGAGGCGGAGATCCGTTCCATCGATAAGACAGCTAAAGAGGAAGAAGACCAGCTGCGCAGCTATTAATTACTATGAAAGTCCCGGACGGCAGCCGCGAATGAGCCATGCTTGCATGAGCGAATTCACGGGTATCGGACGGGCAAGCCGGTATGAGCAAGGAGCGCGATAGCGCGGATTGCGAATGCTGGCGACGATTGCGGGAGCACCAAAGGTGCGGAGCAATCGGCTTTCATGAATGGTGATGCCTGCGTCAGCAGTCATGTCCGTTTAGAAAGGGCGCCTTATCACAGAAAGGCAGGAAATGATATGGACAAAAAGGGAATACTGACTGTGCGGATGATGGGAACCATATCAGTGGAATATGAAGGGGAGTTTTTTCCTATAGGGACTGCTCTTACAGGGAAGATCCTGCAGCTTTTTCTGATCCTTTTGTATGCAGGAAAGAAGGGAGTGGGCAGGGAAGAGCTGTTAGATGCATTTTACGGAAATGGAGAGTATGCTAATCCATCCGGCAGTTTAAGGGCAGCAGTTTTCAGGCTGCGCAGATTATTAAAAGAAATGCTGCCAGAGCATGAGTATATCTGTACAGATGGCGGTATTTACCGGTGGGATGAGGGAAATGTGACGGTTTCCATTGATGCCAGAAATTTTGAAAAAGCAGCTCAAAGTGCTCTTGCAACAGGAAAAAAAGAGGAGCTGTGCCACGCCTGCAGTTTGTATTACGGGGAATTCCTTTCTCAGATGACAGGAGAAAAATGGGTCAATGTGATCGGTGTAAAATACCAGGAGCTGTATTTTAAATGCCTGCGCCTGGCAAGCCGGCTTTTAAAGGCAGACCGGGAATATGACAGGCTTTTAAACTTAAGTACAGCAGCCAGCAGGCTGTATCCTTATGAGGAATGCCAGATGATGAAGCTGGACTGCCTGATCGCTTTAAAACGGTATCAGGAAGCCATGGAAGTTTATAAACAGGTGGTCGTCCAGTATTTTGAAGAACAGGGGCTTCCGCCTTCTGAAACCATGCTGCAGCGTTTCCGCCTGATGAGCGGTCAGATCCGTTACACTTCCGATATGCTAAAGGACATTGAAAATACCTTAAAAGAGAGGGAAGAAACCCAGGGACCTTATTACAGTACATACCCTTCCTTTATTGACAGTTACCGTCTGGTGAGCCGCATGGCAGAACGTTTTTCCTTTGAATATACATTATTCTGCATTACTCTTGTAGATGGAAAAGGAGCATTGCTGGAAGGCGAAATGGTGCAGACGACATCTGAGATGTTAAAAAATGCCATAGGAGAGAGTCTGCGAAAGGGAGATCTGTTTACCTGCTACAGCCCGGTCCAGTATCTGGTCCTGTTAAATGGAGCAGGCCAGGAACATGTCCTGGCCGTGTGTGAACGTGTGGAACGTAGTTTAAAGCAATGGGAAAATGGAAAAAAGATCAATTTTAGTCATCAGATCCTGGGGTTGGCACCATAGCGTCCTTCCAGATATTGTTTACCATAGGCTTCATCATTTCTTGGGATGAGGCCATTTTCTTTTTTATAAGAAGAAAGTGGATAGAGAACAGCATCCGTTCCTTCCGGGCGGCAGCACAGACAGATCTCGTCTCTTCGCATAACAGCCGGATTAAGGATCGCTGTGTTATGGCTGGTAAATACTAACTGCGCATGATGAGGATTTTTCTCATGATCCTGGTACAGAGACAGGATAAAGCGTAGCAGATGAGGATGGAGCACGTTATCTAAGTCATCGGCTAATAGAAGACTTCCCAGACGCAGGCTTTTTACGACTAACGGGATCAGGGTAAGCAGCTTTCTGATGCCTGTGGATTCTTCATTGAAAGAAACAAAAAAGGTATTTCCATCTGCTTTCCCATGGGTCAGGATCAGGGATGGATCATCGAAGCCCTGTTCTTTTGTAATGGAGTAATCTAAAATATCAATATCCATAGCCTGGAGCAGACGGCAGATGACCTGACGTTCTTCTACTTCAGAGGGCAGATCCGGGGCTTTTTTATAGTCATGTTCCCGGAAAAACAGAACCTGGCTGAACCAGGATGCAGCAGCTTTTGCACATTCAGAGGAAGATTTTGGGTCAAGATAGCGTAAAAGAGAGACCCCGGCCGGGAGAGTGGAAAAATCCATTTTCCCGGCTTCATTTCCAATATGGAGTTCATTTGCTTTGCGGGCAAAAAGAACGCCGGCATCATCAGAACCGGGTTTGCCGTAAAACATATTTTCTTCCAGGACAGCGCCTTGTTTTACATCAAGCTGATAACGGAAGAGAAAACCATTTCTGCGAAAAAGCAGGTCAAAACTTAAAGGAAGCTCTCTGCATGTATTATCCAGACGGCAGTAGGAACGGACGGAAGAGGTGATAAGAGAAAAATCACCTGCAGCCAGACGACATACATTCCAGAGCGCCTCTAATATAGAAGATTTTCCGCAGCCGTTTGGACCGTAAAGGGAGATAACAGGAAGAAATGATTCGCCGTCTCCCTGCGCTGTCAGCAGAGAAGCTTTGTGTTCATTAATAGGAGCCGGAAAAAAGTCCAGCAATGTTTCATTTTTAAATAATCTGTAATTTCTTAAAACAAACTGATTCAGCATACAAACCTCCAAAATGCGAAGATGTGAGAAAAAAACTCATTGAAGCGAATTATAGCATATGTTATAAAAAAACACAAGAACGACTGAGAAAAAAACTCATAGAGTCTGTAAATTATTTGAAAAATTGAAAATTTTTTGAAAATATAAATCCATATAACGCCTGGTATAACGCTATCTCTGCTATGATAAAGATAAATGAAAGTATAAACTGAATGACTGTGAAACGGGATTCAGGAAGTACTGGAGTTTGGCAGGAAATGGGGCCTGCACAAAATTCAGAGAGAGGAGAAACAGGGTATGAGAGGACGAAGCAGACGCAAGAAACGAACGGGAAAAATGGTTAGTTTACAGAAGCGTTTCCTGGCATTTATGCTGGCATTTGCCATGATCTTCACCAATGTGGGAACAGATCTGCATGTCAGCTTTGCAGCATCAGGAAACAAAGTGGACTTTACCATTGGCGGTGCTGACCTGGTGGATGCCATCCGTCAGGCCATCGAAGACGAAAATGTGGTATCACAGGACAGCCTGGATTTTACCGACGGTGCCACAGAAAAGTTTGAAGCACTGTTCTTTGGAGACGGAAAGGTATATGAAGTCTATCCGGACATCCAGGGAGACAGCATGGAGGCAGAGTTAAGGGTATTTGTAAAGCTTCCGGCTGATGCAGATGATACGTACATGGTAACAGGAGAGGAAGAGGTTTATTTCCTTTACGTAAATAACGGGGAAGATACCATCAGCTGTTCTACAACTGTAACAAGAACAGAAAACGGAAAAGAAAAGGAAAAGACCACCAAACGTATTACCATAAAGAGTTATGAAGATAAGTTTGGGGATGAAGAAAGAAACATTATTTCCAAACCTGCAGAAACTGCTCCGGCAGAAAAGCCTTCAGAAGCAGTGAACGAAGAAACAACAGAAAATGTTGTAAATCCAACGGATGCAGAAAAAGAGACCACAGCTGCTGAAGAAACCGCAGAAGTTCCGGAAACTAAGGAAGATGTGGAAGAAAGCAAAGAGCAGCCGGAAGAGACTAAGGAAGAAGAGACTGAGGCAGCAACAGAAGCTCCAGAGGAGATAACAGAGCCTGAGACTGAGGAAGCAGCTGAAACGGAAGCAGCAGAATCTGAGACAGAAGCTTCTGAACCAGAGGCAGAGGCTCCGGCAGAAGAACCGGCGCAGGAAGGTGAAGTAACAGCTTCTATTTCCAGACATGGTGTACCGTTAGTTGCCATGAAGGAAGATGTAGCAGATGCAGCAGATGGGGCAGAGCCAACAGAACCGGAAAAGGAAGAAGCAGCAGAGGCTACAGAGCCGGTCAAAGAAGAAAAAGCGGAAGAACTGAAAAAGGAAGAAGCTTCTGAACCAGAGACTGCACCTGAAACAGAGGCAGAAACAACTGTAGAAGAGACTACGACAGAAGAGACTACAGCAGAAGAAACCACAGCAGAGGCAGAAAAAGAAAGCAGACCGGAAGGCTCTGCAGCAGAAGAAACCACAGCAGAGGCAGAAACTGAACCGGAAGTTCCGGCAGGCCCGGGAGAGACAACTGTACCAGAAGGAACCCCGGAAAGTACAGAACCGGAAACAGAGCCTGCACAGCCGGCAGAAACAACAGCGGCTATCCCGGAAACATTACCAGCACCACAGCCAGAAGCACCGGCAAAAACAGCAGATGACGGAGATCTGGTAGGTATTGGTTACTGCAGTACAGCGAAGGTTTATAAGAGTACACTAAATGCATTGCGTGTATTTGATTCTGAAATTGTACTTTCTGCAGAAGTTGCAGGAGCAGAAGGCGTGACAGTGAAGCTGACAGCTTTAAGCGATGTGCTTCCTGAAAATGGCTATATTGAGGCTAATGCAGTAGAGGATGAAGCTCAGCTGGAGCTTATGAAAGCAGTTGCAGATGATATATTAAAAGCTGAAAACCGCAGAGTAACGGATCTTTTTGCAGCAGATATCACCCTTTACAATGAAGATGGAGAAGCAGTTCAGCCAGATGGAAGTGTAAAAGTTACTTTTGAAGGAACCGCCATTGGAAATTCCGGCACCAGAGTCCTTTACATGGGTGAAAATGCTTCTGATACAGAAACATATGATGCACAGATGATAAAAGCTGTAGCAGCAGACGGTGATGCAACAGCATTTATGACAGATCATTTCTCATTGTATGTAACAGCTGATACAGAAGAGATCATCTGTCATAAAGTAAATTTCTATTATAAAGATGCAGAAGGAAACGATGTGTTTATTTCCGGTCCGCAGTATGTGGAAGATGGAAAAGCAGCAGAAGCGCCAGCAGTGCCGGATCGTGATGGATACAGGTTTACAGGCTGGGATACAGATTTCAGTAAAGTAACTGGTGATATGAAGGTTTATGCTGGTTATGCACCAATAGCCGGTCAGGTACGCCTTACTGTAAATTATGTGTACAGCAATGGCAGTCTGGCAGCACAGCCGTGGGTTTCTCATGTAGAATCCGGTGTTCCCTGTAATCTGACAGCAGAATCTCCTGCAATCCAGGGATTCACACCAGATCAGACAAGTGTATCCTTTAATGATGCATATACAACAGACAAGACTGTGACCGTTACCTACAAAGGTGCAGAAGTTAATTACACAGTAAAGCATTATCTGTTAAATGTAGATGATACAAAGCCAGATACACCTGCAGATACAGAAAGAGTGCTAGGTGAAACCGGACTGACAACTGCAGCCACAGCAAAAGAGTATACAGGATTTACACCACGGGCTATCAGTCAGGCAACTGTAAATGCAGATGGAAGTACGGTAGTAGAGATTTTATATGAAAGAAATTATTATACTCTGACCTGGAATACAGGAGAAAATGCTTCTTATATTGCACCTGAGCAGGTACGCTATGGTGCAGCCGTAACAAAACCAGACAAGAATCCGACAAAGGTAGGCTATGAATTTACAGGCTGGGAAAATCTTCAGGAGACCATGCCGGCAGAAGATCTGGTAGTTACTGCGAAATGGGAAGCAGCAAAGAGAGCTGCTTACAAGATCATTTACTGGACGGAAACTGTAAAAGAGGGTGTTTACACTGTAAACCATGTGATAAATAGAACTGGTACAGTGGGAAATTCTATCCCGAATGGAAGTTATACAGTACCGAAGGGATATAAGACAACACCAGTAGCAGGAAAAACGGATGTTGATGTGAAGATAACGGCCGATGGAACGGCGGTTAAGAATGTTTATTATGCAAGAGATAAGTATACCATTAAGTTTATGAGATGGGACAATCGGAGGTGGAATTGGGAGGAAGATGTAGATTTAAAGATCACCGCTCGTTATGGTGTAGACGTATCTGCACAATGGGAAGAAGCCTGTGCAAAGGACGGCTGGGGACCAAGTAAAAATGGTTATACACAGTATACGCTTTTAGCGAATATGCCAGCTGAAAATCTGACCATGTATGAAAAAGATGCAGGTTCAGGTAAAAAGATTATTTACTATGTGGAAGGGTTAGATGGAGAACGAACAACGTACAGGACATTTGAAGCTTCAAGTAATGTACATTTAACTAAAGAAGATCAGATGCCAATTACTGGATTTACGTATTCTGACTGGAAGCAGTATAATGAATGGTACGAAGAACCTGTTCTCTGGCTCTATTATACCAGGAATTCCTATAATCTTCGCTTTGAGAATTGTCAGCCAATGGATCCGGAAAGCATCAAATTTGAGGCAAAACTGTCCACAGGCAAACCTTCCCGAGATCCAGGAAGACCTTCATATGTAGATTCTGATTATACATTTGCAGGCTGGTATCTGGATCCTGGCTTTAAGGAACCGGTAAATTGGAATGAGACCATGACGGAAGATGGACTTACCATCTACGCAAAATGGGAAAAACCGAAATATACAGTTGATTTCGTAACTAATTGTAAAGAAGAAAAAGCTAGTATTACCAGGGAAAAAGGTTTTGTTTTAACAGAAGAAGAACTGGCAGCACCGGACAAAGCAGATGATGAATTCCTCGGCTGGTATACTGACAGCGCACTTACAAAGAAGTTTATTCCAGAGTCACAGATCGTAAAGGATACAACTTTATATGCAAGATGGAGAAACTCTGATACAGTCACATATACTGTGAAATATATGTGTGGTGATGTAGCGATTGCCGATGCGAAGCAGCAGACTGTAATAAGAAATTCCACAGTAAGTGAACCTGCTGAAACAGTAGAAGGATATTATCCTGAAACTTTATCCATCAGTGCAATGATCACAAAGGATGGACAGGAGATCATATTTAAGTATAGAGCAGTACAGAGCTGGACTTATACAGTTAAATATTTACTGGAAGGCACTGAAAAAGAGGTACCTGGAAGTACATTTGAAACAGGTACTACCAGTGACCAGAATGTAATGATAACCTTTAAGACATTTGAAGGATATACATTAAAATCTGATCCAGTGCAGAAGGTAACCAAGGAAGATCCGGAAGTTATTTTCTACTATGTACCTAAGACTGCAATTTATCATGTACAGCACTGGTATGAAAAATTAGATGGTACATTTGGTCTGCGCTATATTGATACATTAAATGCAGCAGCAGGAGAGTCAGTTACAACAGACGGAAGAGAAAAAACAGTTGATGGATTTACGCTGAATACAAGTATTGATGGAACAGTAACAGAAGGTACTACAGATATTCAAAATGTATTATCCCTGAAGCTGTATTACACCAGAAATACCCATAATGTAAGCTATCAATATGAAGGTAGTGTTCCAACAGGTGTACCGGCAGTTCCTGATCCAGCAGATTATAAATATCAGGCTCAGGTTACAGTAGCAGAAAATCCGAATGTAACAGGATATGTTTTCAGTGGCTGGACGGCAGCAACTGAAAACGGAACAGCAGTGAACACTACAGGCGGCAAATTTGTAATGCCGGATGCAAATGTGGTACTGAAAGGTTCCTTTACAGCAGCAGCGCAGACTTATAAGGTGAAATACCTGGATGAAGATACACTGGCTGAAATTCATACAACGTTAGGTCCAAAGAATACACACTTTGGCGATGTGATCGAAGGTTATACAGAGAAAATTGAAATCAGTGGATATACCTTTGTAAGAGCTGAAGACCTTACAGTAGAAACAGACAATGAGAAGAACATTGTAACTGTATATTACAGCAAAGATGCTAATAAGGATGATATCCCGGATAAGTATCAGATCACATTCACCTATGTATCAGCAGATGCTGATAAGGGAACTGTGACAGGAAAAACCAGTGAAGTGGCTACTACTTATGAAATCACCAGAGATAGCGTGACTGGCGAGATCATAGTAGGAAATGGCCCGACAGCACAGCATCCGACCCAGCCATCTACAGTAACAGCAAAAGCTGGTTATAAGTTTGACAAGTGGACAGATGAAGATCAGAAATCTTTCGATGATGATGCAGCACTGAAAGCAGCGTCTTACCTTGAAGATCAGACTTTCACAGCATACTTTACAGAACGAGCTGATCTTCATTATGAGATCCATTACTTCTATGAAGATGCCAATGGCGTTGTAACAGAAGATACAGCAGCAGCGATTGTAAGTGATATCGGTGTATTCGGAGAAAAGATCCTTAAGACTACAGTGGCAAAGGAATCTGAATTTAACGGAAAGCATTACGTTCTGGAACGCATTATAGGAGCGGAGAAGAGAATCGGTCTTGATCCTGACGAAAATATTGTAAATGTATATTACAGTATTGATGTAATAGGTAAAGAAGACCCGGATAAGCCAGACAATATCCCGGATAAATACCAGATTACATTTACTTATGTATCAGCAGATGAAGATAAGGGAACAGTAACAGGAATAACCAGAGAGGTTGCTACCGTTTATGAAATCTTCACTGACAGTGAAACTGGTGAGATCACAGATGTTGGCCGGCCGATACCGCAGCATCCAACCCAGCCATCTACTGTAACACCAAAAGACGGCTACAGATTTGAAAAATGGCAGCAGGATGATCTGACATTCTTCAATAGTGATGATGAGCTGAGAAATTCTGAATACCTGGAAGATCAAACATTCATTGCACACTTTACTGTAAGAAGAGATCTTCATTATGAGATCCATTACTTCTATGAAGATGCCAATGGCGTTGTAACAGAAGATACAGCAGCAGCGATTGTAAGTGATATCGGTGTATTCGGAGAAAAGATCCTTACGACTACAGTGCCAAAAGAATCTGAATTTAACGGAAAGAATTACGTTCTGGAACGCATTGAAGGCGCAGATAAGCAGATCGGTCTTGATCCTAAGGAAAATATGGTAAATGTATATTACAGTATGGACGAGATCGGAGAAATTGATCCAGATGAGCCAGACAACATTCCAGATAAGTATCAGGTTACTTTCCAGTATATTTCTGAAAATCCATCTTATGGAACAGTAAGCGGTAAGGTAAAAGAAGTTGTTACCAGACCTAAGAATGCAGATGGTACCTACAACATGACTGCACCGGTTCATCCGAAGGCAGAAGTAACAGTTGCAGGAATCGGAAATTATAAGTTTAACCGCTGGTCTGATGGAAATACGAACTATAGCGCAGCAAGTGAGATCGCAAAAGCCGGATTTATTGCAGATACCACATTTACCGCATATTTCAGCTACAGTGGCGGAAATAGTGGCGGCGGTTCATCAGGTGGAGGCGGTGGCGGAAGCCACAGATCAACTATCTCTAATACAAGCGGAGGTCCTGGTGTTACTACAACGATCACCCCGGGAGACGTACCAATGGCAGAATTACCAGAGTCACCGGCACCAATCGTCATTGATGATGGTGAGATCCCAATGGCAGCACTTCCAAAGACTGGCCAGGCCACTGTAAAAGCAGCACTGACCATGATGTTCTCAGGAATCTTCCTTGCATTAACTGCAATCGGAAGGAAAAAGAAAGAACAGGATGTATAGAAAGAATATCTGAAATAAAGAAAATATTCCCAAACTCATAAACATACCCTGTTAGCGGAAAGCTCCGGTCGGAAACGGCCGGGGCTTTCTGCGTATATAACATACTAAGAAAAAGCGGGAACACAAAGGGAAATAGGCCTGAAGGATAAAATGGGAGGGGCATAAATGTATTGCAATCCACTGTGTCATGTGCTAAAATGAACATGAGCAAGGTATCTGGAATAATTCTAAAATATTATTAACTAAAACTTCCCACACCTAAACAGGGCTTCGCACCTTGAAAATTCAATATTT
>OBJE01001116.1_pt1 | contig 16218 bp, 9 predicted proteins | sample 1519681 | NCBI WGS metagenome assembly OBJE01 (sample SAMEA3888898, study PRJEB22519) | human gut metagenome | biome: human gut; feature: human-associated habitat; material: faeces | place: Denmark | collected 2011 | reverse complement strand
TCAACCTGAACAGTTTCATGCCATTTTTCATCTCATTGAAAGAGAATCCCAAATTCCATTTGACAGAAGAAGAAGTGCAGGAACTGAAATCCTTCTATCAACTCATAGAAGAAACAGTAAGCCGGAACGATAACTTCAAAACAGAAATCGTACGTAGGCTGATGGGAGCCTATTTATACAAGATAGGTTCTATTCTTCATAGAAGACAGCCGGAATTCCTTTCTGAAAATCCGAAATCACTGAAAAGAGAAGAAGTATTATTTAATCAATTCATTAATCTGCTGACTGAACATCACCGCAAAGAAAGACGCGTAGACTTTTACGCGGAGCAATTATTCCTGAGTCCCAAACATTTCTCCACCGTAGTAAAGAAAGTAAGCGGAAAAACTGCCGGAGAGTGGATTGACGAATATGTGATACTGGAAGCCAAAGCGCTGTTGAAATATTCCGTCATGTCTATTCAAGAAGTAGCCTATTTTATGAATTTCCCAAACCCTTCCTTTTTTGGCAAATACTTTAAGCACCATACCGGGTTATCTCCCAGCGAATACAAGATGCAATAATAAAAACAGAAGATAAGAAATAGTAATCCAACGGGGGCTGTCCGAAAAAAAACGGACAGCCCCCGAAAGTAAATTATATAAGTGTGACCACACTACCTCTCATCTTAAAATAATTTCGCAGGATATTCACCGGCATCCACCAATGCCTGGATCTTATCAACCACACTCTGACGGTCTTCAGGATAAGTTACTCCAAACCATTTGCTGGTAGTATCCAATACCTCAACGGTAGCAGTACCGTCATTAATCAGCTTGTCCACCATCAGCGGAATAAAGAATTCACTCTTCAAGTTTTCCATATTTTTAGGATCACTCAAGAATGCTTTAAAGAATTCCTTGCTGTAAGCAAAGTAATCAGGAGTAAAGCCCCAGAAGTTCATGCTCACCGGAGTTGTGTCAGGGGTAGCTGTCCATTCGCCATTGTCGTCAATATACTTCACTTCTCCGTCTATGCGCTGAATCTTGGTACGTTCTACCACGGAAGTCAACAAATGATCCGCATTGGTTCCGCAGATGCCGCGGGATACCGTTCCACTCTCGCTCAATGTATTTCCTACGCGGAAGCCCACCATAGCGTAAGTGTTTTTAGCACCTTCGGGCAATACAGAAAGGAACTTGCCCATTACCTGGAATGAGTCACGGCCATAGAAGTCATCGCAATTGATCACTGCAAACGGTTCCTGTATCACATCAGCTCCCATCATGACAGCATGGTTAGTTCCCCAAGGTTTTGTACGCTCCGCAGGACAAGTAAAACCCTCCGGCAGATTGTCTAAAGCCTGGAATACCAGTTCGCAAGGAATATGACCTTCATATTTAGAAATAATCTTTTCACGAAAATCTTGTTCAAAATCTTTACGGATAACAAAGACCAGTTTTCCAAAACCGGCGTTGATAGCGTCATAAATAGAATAATCCATAATAGTTTCGCCGTTAGGACCCAGACCATCCAATTGCTTCAATCCTCCGTAACGGCTGCCCATACCAGCCGCCAATAAAAATAAAGTTGGTTTCATAGTTTATTTATTTAAAATTGAATATTTGATGGTACAAAGCTACAAAATAATACGGAGGAAAAAAGCTACATTCCATTCAAATTCGAGCATAAATCAATCATTTCCCTCCTTTTGACGCAAATCAAGCCCTATTTCTAGAAAGGATAGCCGATAGCAAAGTGCAATCCCAGTCCATCCTTAAACTTAGGAATATTATAATATCCTTTCTTGCCGGTGTCATACGGATCATGAAGAGCAATACCCAGATCCAGGCGGATCACCAGGAAAGTAAGGTCATAACGCAACCCCACCCCAGTACCCAAAGCTACACTTTTAGCAAAATTACGAAGAGTAAGCAAACCGCCGGGGCGTATATTCTCACCTTCCTCATTCTTTTGCTCACGCAGCAGCCACACATTTCCCGCGTCCAGAAAAGCTGCCCCATACAAATCACCCAGGATAGGGAAACGGTATTCCACATTCGCTTCCAGCTTCACATCTCCGGTCTCATCCAGATAACCATACTGTTTATCTTCGGGACGATAAGAACCGGGGCCGATAGAGCGCACTGTAAACGCACGGATACTGTTGGCTCCCCCAATATAGAACTGCTCGCTGTAGGGCGCTACAGTCTGGTTCCCGTATGCATACAAAATCCCCCCCATCAAACGAGTGGCTATATGCTGTTTCTCTCCGACTTTAAACAAACAACGCACTTCGGATGTCATTTTCAGGAATTGCGCATAAGGACTGTTCAATAACTTCTTATCTGTTTCCTTGAATCCTTTCCCAAAAGCAGCATACACCAACGAAGTCAGATTACCAGCCGAAGTAAAGGACGTCTCCCACCATAAATTATTGCGTTTCTTCAACGGGGCGTTATCATACGTAAACGTATAACTCATAGCCGGGATAAACTGATTTCCCAAACTGATTTTCAAACTCCGGTTCTTGTCCACTATCGTATCAAAACGTGTAGTAGTATGCTGCAACGTATTAAATGCCAGCCTGAAAGGAGTCACCGTATGTTTCCATACCCGCGAAGGCTGGAAATCGTATGACACCGTTCCACCGAAAGAAAGCATTTTAAAGAAACGGGCACGGTTCAACTGACTGGCATACAACTTGAACGAGGTATGCTGCGGAAATCGTGAGCGCATCATTTTTTTACTCATCCACGGCAACACCAGGCGAGGATACTCCAATGAGAAAGAAGTTCCCAGCTCGTATGAATTCAATTTAGAACTGTTCCCATCCGCCGTAGAATTGGTCTGCCATTCGTATGACCCTTTCAACTGGAAAGAAAGCGTGGCGGCTGTACGCATGAAATTCTTCCGCGAGAGGCTGAAAATCGCTCCGGGACCAGTCTGATCCGTACTTTTGGTAGTCACATTGAATTCCAGTTCTCCGTCATACGGCAAATCGAATGTAGCATTCATCCGCACATTCAGCGTATCACACCCCGGCAATGTATCTTGCGGGGCATAGCGGAACTCGGCAAATTTGAAAATACCCAGACGCGCCAAGGCTTCCTGCGTAAAATTCTGGCGGGCCTGAGAATAAAGCTGCCCTTTCTGGTAAAAGAAGCGCTTAGCCAATACTCCGGGGCGGATACCGGGTTTCTTACCGCTATAGTGTAAAGTCATTCCCGGAAAGACGATGGAATCAGTGGGTTCCTCCCCTTTATATCCGGTGAGATAAACAGAGGTATTCCCTATATAATAAGGTTTTTTCGCATCGGCAGGCACTCCGGCTTTCGGGACAACCTGCAAACTGACCATTCCCGGTTTGCGCAAGGTATCCGCACGGAAAGTAATGAATTCGGGACGGAAATAATAATAACCATTGTTACGGAAAAGGGTACTCAGCCGCTGGCGTTCCTCCTCCAGTTTCAATACACTGAAATTATCTCCTTTATGCAATACCCTCTGGTCATAAGCAGCCCTGATCAGACTATCGGCGCGAGGAGGATATTTCAGATACATGACAGAGTCCAGATAATAAGGGTTCGCCATATCAATCTTATAACTTAACTTGGCTTTCCGAGGATTCTTCAACGAGTCTACAGAATAAGTCACAGCACCATTGAAAAAGCCATAATCGTGCAACAGATTGGTCGCCACCTTCACACGGGTTTCCGGGTTCACTGTAGACAAATACACCGGAGCAGCCCCCAGCTTGTTGAAGATCCAATGCCCCACCCCCTTTTTATCCTGGTATTTCACAAAATCATTGTATATCCACAAACCGAAAGGAATGGGAAAACGCAAGGAGTTGCTTCCCAGAATGGCATTATTGGGAGGATAAGACAAAGCAGCCTCCACCTCTTCCAAGGTCTGGACACCGGCAGGGGTCTTGTCCTCATTCAGAATCTCCATATTTTTCACACCGACATATAGCGTTTCGTCTTCCGGCAAGTTCCTAGTAGTAGAGCAGGCAGCTGTCACCAGCAACAATACCGATAATAGAAGCAGGTTTATGTTATGTTTTCTCTCCATATCTCCAACGATCATTTTTTCTTCTTAGACTTGAAAATAAACAGTTCGCCCAGGTGGCTCATCTTCTTGCGAAGCACAATACCCACACCGGTCTCTATGATCTCACCTTCCAGCACACTCTCATAATTCTTGTCGTGGAAGAGCTTGACATACCGGGTACCGCTGTTGTCCAGGCGGTATTCTATGGATACATTATCAATAAAGGTTTCATCCTGCTGTACCGTACTTCCGGTAGACACTTTACCGCCTACCACTATACGGAAGCGGTTATTCCAGAAACGTTTGGCGAACTGGAAGTTATAATCCGTGCGTTTCCCGCCGCTATCGGCATCATCCACCGTTTCCATGCCCACATTGATATCAAGTGCTTTTCCGGCAATATTCGAGATTTCGCTCTGCAAGAATGAGTTCAAGGCATTATTCACATTAAATCCTCCCGTAGAGTTTCCTTCAGCCATATACATTCCGGTCACCAGCATGGTGACAGCCAGTTTTCCCCGTTCCTCCACCGACATGGCATTCAGCTGGTCTTGCACAGACGCATCCTCGGGAGCCGAAAGGGTAAACGCCAGCCCCAGATTCTCCAGACTCTGGCTCAAAGCGATCCCTACATCAAACCCGACGATACGCGAAGTCTTTCCATCCTCGCCCACCGAAGCACGGACCCTTTCGGTCGCGGTAATGTTCAGTTGCGGATTCATGATATTTCCCGTCCACTCCACATAACTGCCATTTTGAATATTAAAAGTCTTCAGCGGAATAATCGGAATCTGGTATTTCATCTCCCCGCTCATCAAGGAATAACGCCCGGTCAGCAACATATCCCCCTGAGGAGTGTACTGGAATGACAAGTCTCCGCCCCCTTCCAGCAACATATAGTTGGAGCCGTCCGGCACCAGATCCACACGTGCCTGCACCGCCTGGTCTATATGCATGGTCATGGCCACATCCATCCCTCCCAAAGAGATTTGCTGGACAGAGGACTCTTCCACCGAGGTTGTGTCGTTAAAATTGACAAAAGTCACCATATCCCCCAAACGGTCGTTCACCGTCAAGGGAGAGTCTTTCAGAACATAGGTCACATTGGTTTTCCCCAATATGTTCATGTTCCCCCGCATCACCAGTTCCTCCACAGGACCGCGCAGCGTTGCGTTAAAGTCCACATACATCTTGCCGTAAACCATAGCCCGCTTGGTACGGGGAGCATTCAGCAACTCATAATTCTCGGCATGCATTTTAAGGTTCACCGCCGTCCGTTCCAAATCCGAGAAGTCCACCTCTCCATTAATCGTAAAAGGGGTCTTCCCTTTGGTGAATATATCAAAATCCTTGAACATCATCTTACTGTTCACCACCTGCACCGGTTCATTGTCAAAGCGGAACATGGCAGACATCTCCGGCATGAAGAAGGTCACGGAATCCAATGCCAGTTCCCCATTCAGCAGGGGTTTGGCCGGGTCACCTTTCATGGATAAAGTTCCGTCAATATCCCCGTTCAGTTCCACCATACGGTCGGGAACAAACGGATTGACAACATTCAGCGGGAAATGCTCAAAAGCCATATCCGCACTCAGACTTCCTGTCCCTTCCGCAGCAGGTAGATAGATACCTCCCAAATGAGCTATTTCCTTGCCATCACGGCGTATGTAAGCGTCCAGATGATGATCTTTCTCCTCACCCGGCAGATACACCCCGCTGAATTCCCAATTTCCCAGCGCACTACCTTCGTACTTGAATTCGTCCACGCGCAAATCACTGCTCACCATCATATACGGACCAGAGTCTATATAGTGTGCTTCCGCCCCTATCCACCCTTCTATATCAGGCATGTAAGGGAGAATACGCCGGAATTCTTTCAAATTAATGCGTGAAAGTTCAAAAGTCATATCCTGTTTAGCAATAGTATCCTCACGATTCGTATAAAAACTGAGTCCGGAGCCTTGGTCGTCATGCAAATTCAGATTAGCATGAATCCGCCCGTTATCCGCCAGATAAATATAATTATCCCTGTTTACGGTAAAAGGACGGTATACCAGCGTGGGGTGTTCCGGAAAGACCTTCATGCGTATGCCGTGACGGCGCAAGTCGGCCGTCACGCCCATATATACCCCCTGTTCCTTACGGGCATTAAGATACTGCACCAACAACTGGGCATTATTATTTCCTATATTTCCTTCCAAAGTCACGTCAAACGCTTCCTGCCCCGGTTTAGGCCCATTTACCACTCCACTCAGCAGGTTTATTCCATTCATGTCTTGTTGCACGTCCAGATAGATCGTATCCAACACCAGACTGTCCGTACGCAATCCATATAAATAAGCCTCTCCGTTCAATCCCTCTGTCGGAGATGAATCCATATCCATAAACAAACGGCCGTATGACAACCCCATCATAGAAAGGTAATTGGCTATCGGATTATCGGGACCTGAAGATATCCTCAGGCAAAGCCCCGGAAGGAATTCCCGAAGTTCTTCCTGCTCAATATGTTTACTATTCCATTGTTCCGTCAGTTTCTTCATCAGCATCTCCGCCCTGCCGGAAATAGATTCAATGTGCCCTGCTCCTTCCAGGCTCAGATCAAGGTCACCTGCACGTAAATAAGCAGAAGTAGAATCTCTGGAAGTGCTGAATCCGACAAACAGGTCCTTGGAATGGGAAGTACGTTTGGCAGTGACAATCGTGGCATTTGTCATCTCGGCCTCTACGGCATACCTTTTTCTGAGATCACTGCTGAAGCGGACACCCAAGTGCTGGGAGGTCTGAAAACGGGTATCCATCAGATGAAGCGCCTGCCAATCCAAATGAGCCACATCCATTTTCAAGTTGCCCGAAACATCATGAGGTTTTAAGATACCATCCAGATGCGCCTTGATATCCATGGTCCAGTTTTTCACTGCCAGTGAAGCATGTACCTTCGATTTCTCCAGTCCGGCAGCCAGTGAGATTCCTGTCAAATGATAACTGCCATAATGGAAACGGTCTATACCGCCCTTTGCATTGAAATAAGTACGGGGGGAGAAAAAGTCAAAACCTTCCCCCTCCACTTTCAGACGGGTGGACAGGGTGTACAAAGAATCGGCTGGCATAAACTGGTGCAAGTCAAAATGATTGACAGCCAAGTCTGCCTCATACCTGTCACGCGACAAGTCGTATTTGGCAAACAGACGGGCCGCCCGTTCCATCTTGAAATCATCCGCCACGGAGATGCTGTCATTATAAACTGTTATAGGAATAGTGTCGGCCGCAGCCACCGCGTGCGCTTCAGGCTGCATCAGCAACAGGTCCGTGCCCATTTTAGGGCCCGCCATCGTAAATTTACCCTCCAAGCGCGTTCCGTATGGAATTTCTATTCCTTCGGCCAATGTGGAGATAAACTTCAAATCTTTGGTTTCAGCTTGCAGCGTGATATCTCCTCCACGCAGCAAGCTGTCCGTCAGGCTAGTCAGCTCACCTTTGGCGAACAGTTCCAATGCACCGGGAAGTTCTGCGGTAAGAGTGGTCAGTTTCAGTTTGTTCAAATCCCCGTCAATCCCTGTACGGATGCGCAGGGGTTCGGAAGGATATTTCCGGATAAACTTTTCATCCATGCTTCCCATGAATCTCACCACATCCGGTTTTCCGATATCGGCCATCAGGCGTGCGGACACCAAGCCTTCCTTCTTGAAATCCAAGGCATCCCAATCCATCGCAGCATTCAGTTCCAGATAAGAATCCCGGGTTTCCAGTTTCAATGAAGGCACACGCAGCACCTTGTCATTGGATACCAGCCGCCCTTCGGTAGAAACGATCTCCACCCCCGAACGCTCTTTCAGCACAAACTGACTGATGATGGCTTTCATATTCCTGCCTTCGTAGTACAGGGAGTCCAGCTTCACACCGATATCCGTCAAGGCAATATGGGACGGATCCAGTCCGGCGGACAAGCTGTCGGCAGATGCGGTGGCACTCGGCCTTCCACTGTCATAGCGCACGCGCCCGTTCTTTATCCGGAAAGTTTGCAGCGAATAGGCCGATTTATGCAAGTCTATCAGCCCGTCGCGCAGTGTGGCATTATCCAGCGAAGCCGCCAATGACAAGCTGTCCAAAGGCATATCCAGTGCAAAGGATACATTCTGCAAATCAATATCCTGTAATATTATTTTCCAATAGGTGGTGTCACTTGCAGCCGTATCGGCCGCAGCGGTGTCATTCAGGCAGAGAGATAAATCCGTATCTTTCAACAAGACTTTGTTAACGATGGCAGTTTCGGGGTCCAGCGCCACTCCATGACTGGAGATGAACAATTCCCCCAAAGTACCGTTCAACCTCATGCCATGTATCAAGTCATTAGAATTCACTGTGGCTCCTTGCAGGGATATGCCATCCACTTCCACCTGCTTTTTCAGCAGTGGCAGCAACTGCACATTCACTTGCAGGCGGCGCACACTGAGCAACGTATCCTTATGCGGGGAAGCGGCATCTACATCGGTCACCACCAGATTCAACGGAAAAGACAAAGAGATACGTCCCACGGAGATATTCATACCGGTAGCTTCCGAGGCATATACAGCAGCTTTGTCCACCAGAAAGTTCTGAATGGGTGGCAAATAAATCAATATACATAAAATGATGAACAGAATGAACGGAGATGCTATCGTCCACAATGTCCAACGAAGCTGTTTTTTCTTCATTGAGTGTCTGTACAAGTATTCCTGCAAATTTAAACAATTTTATCGGCATAATGGTTGAAAGAACGCAGCTTTTATCTTTTGTTTCCCATAATTTATTAAAAAAAGAACTTACGGCATACCTGTTGCTACCGGGAAAGATTTATAATCTTTCAGGTATAAGATCTATAATCTTACCGCCGCAAGATTTAAATCTTTCAGCTCTCCCGTCTGTTCCCATAACATGAACAATACAGACACAAAACGGCAGATGCCCAAGAAGACGGAAGCTACTTCCAACGCAGACGCAGACGCGGCAGACGCAGGTCCTTTTTTCTCACACACGTGCTCGTACATTATAATGCGATATAAATCCGGCATCTCTCATCAAAGGCTCCTCCCCCTGAAACGATGTATGCCATACTACCATTTAATGCGAATTTCAAGACTTATGCAAGCCATGTTATTCAGAAACTTTTTTAATTTCCTTTTTTCCAAGTCTTATCATCCCCTTCCGGTTTTGCCGCCGGTCTTTTTATCTTTTTTCCTTCGTCTTTTCTCTTTCCGGCGCTTCTCTTCTCCTCACTCTGCCTCGTTTATTTTTCTTCTCTATAATAGGTACACGCACGTGTGTGAGAAAAAAGGACCTGCGTCTGCCGCGTCTGCGTCTGAAGTATTTTATATGACTATCAGTAACCTATATGAAACTCACATGAGAACGGGCAACGGATAAGAAAAAGGCAAACTGTTTAGAACCACCATATTCCTCATGCTTTCAAATAACTCTTTATCTGTCTGTATATGACAGATAAAGAAAAAGAGCATATTATTTCTATAATAACAGTAAGGCGACTGCTGCCATGCAAGGTCAAGAGTACAAAAAATATTTTATCTGTTTCGCATATTTGAGCCTTACAGCAAAGCTACTGTGAAATAATACCTGTACTTTTGTATCGGAAACAGGAAAGCTCTGTCGGTTGTCTTGGAAATGTCGAACTAAAAATCATATCGTATGAAAACAAAAATAGCATCATTAGCTTTATTATTGACTTTAATTTTTCCGATCATGGCAAAATCACAAGTAAAAATCCAACAGACTGCCGGACGCGATGCGCTCGGAGAATTTGCCCCCGAATTTGCACGTTTGAACGATGATATTCTTTTCGGGGAAGTGTGGAGCCGGAACAATCTGCTTTCGCTCCGCGACCGTTCCATCGTAACCGTAGTGGCCCTGATGTCGCAGGGACTGACCGATTCCTCGTTCAAGTACCATCTCGAATCGGCGAAGAAGAACGGAGTGACCCGAACCGAGATAGCCGAAATACTCACCCATGCCGCATTCTACGCGGGCTGGCCGAAAGCGTGGGCGGCTTTCCGTATGGCAAAAGAGGTTTGGACCGGCGGTAATGCAGACAGCGTGGCGGCAGGTTCGCTCGAAGCCTACGCGCAAACTATCATTTTCCCCGTGGGGAAACCCAACGATGCCTATGCCAAGTATTTCATCGGTCAAAGTTACACGGCTCCCGTGGTAACGGACGGAGTCCCCGTGGTAAATGTGACCTTCGAGCCGGGCTGCCGCAACAACTGGCATGTGCACAAGGCAACGAAAGGCGGCGGTCAGACACTCGTATGCGTGGGCGGTCGCGGCTACTATCAGGAGTGGGGCAAAGAGCCGGTGGAACTACATTCCGGGGATGCAATCAATATTCCGGCAGGCGTGAAACATTGGCACGGGGCTGCTCCCGACAGCTGGTTCTCGCATTTAGCCATCGAAGTGCCCGGTGAGAACAACAGTACCGAATGGCTGGAACCTGTCGGTGATGAAGAATATGCCAAATTAAAATGACATGAAACAGATAGTATTGATACTTATGAGCCTACTTACTTTCAGTAATCCGTCGAAAGCACCAAAACAGACTGTGGAACCGGCAGTGTCGTCACGCACGATGTGGAGCCGAATACCCTTGTCGCGGGCAATCCCGCCAAACTCATTCGACGAATATAGTTTCTGAAACATTATGTTGGAAGATATCATCCGATTACTGCATGAAGGGAAACATTCTTTAGTCGTTTCCAACGGAGAAGTCAGAACTTTCGACAGACGCGGTGTGGCCGACCTGTATGCCCTGCTGCAGGAAGATTCCGATTTCCTGAAAGGAGCTTCCGTTGCGGACAAAGTCGTAGGCAAGGCGGCTGCGGCGCTGATGATTTTGGGAGAGGTCGGAGAGCTCCATGCGGACGTGGTCAGCCGTCCGGCCCTCGACTTGTTTGCCGATAGCGGGGTACGCGTCAGTTACGGTACGGCAGTCCCGCACATTATCAACCGTACAAAGACGGGATGGTGCCCGCTGGAAACTTGTTGCCGGTATTGCCTTACTCCACAGGATTGTCTCGTCCGAATTGAAGAGTTTATAACATTACAATCTAAAAGAATGAATTCAGATAAATGAAGAAACAACATTTACTATTTGCAACATTCATATTGGCCGGAAGCCTGACCGTTTCGGGCCAAACATCTGATACGGCAGACAGCTTGTCAGCCCAAAGAACATTGACTATCGACGAAGTGGTCGTTACCGGAACCCGTCATCAGACGGATATACGCCACTTGTCGCAGACTGTTTCAGTAGTGAACAGGAAAAGAATCGAGCAGTCGATGCAGCCTTCCCTGCTCCCTGTGCTCACGGAACAGGTTCCGGGTCTGTTCACTACTTCGCGCGGCGTGATGGGCTACGGGGTCTCCAACGGGGCGGCAGGCGGTATTTCGTTACGCGGGTTAAGTGGCGGCAATGCCCGCCTGATGGTGCTTATTGATGGGCATCCACAATATGCCGGCATCTTCGGACATCCGATTGCCGATGCCTACCAGACGCTCCTGGCCGACCGGGTGGAGGTACTGCGTGGTCCGGCATCCGTACTCTACGGTTCGAATGCCATGGGTGGCGTAGTAAATATTGTGACCCGCAAAATGCACGAGGATGGGATTCGCACCCACCTGCACACAGGGTACGGTTCCTACAACACGTTGGAAACCGAACTGACGAACCGCATCCGCAAAGGGCGTTTTTCGAGCGTCATCAGCGGCTCGTACAACCGCACGGACGGGCATCGTGCCGACATGGGATTCGAGCAGTACGGCGGTTACGGCCGGATCGGTTACGAGGTGACGGACCACTGGAATCTGCGTGCCGACGTAAACGTGACCCACTTCAACGCCTCTTATCCCGGCCCGGTATCGGCTCCGCTGCTGGACGGTGACCAGCGCATTACACGGGGCATGACCTCTTTTGCCGTCGAAAATGAATACGGGAAGACTTCCGGTGCGTTGAGTTTCTTCTACAACTGGGGCGACCATTGGATTAACGACGGCTATACGCCTTCCGCAGGGGAAGGTCCGCAGGATGACCGCTTCAACTCGTATGACGACATGATGGGTATCTCATGGTATCAGAGCGCCCGGTTCTTCAAGGATAACCGCATCACCGTAGGCTTCGACTGGTTCCGTTACGGTGGCGAGGCATGGAGCGAATATGTGAGCGGAGAAGACGCGGGAACACGTAGCGATTTGGTGGATAAGCATGAAAACGAGGTGGCAGGCTATGTGGACTTCCGGCAGGATGTCGGGAAGTGGCTCACGTTCAACGCAGGATTGCGCGTTGATCATCATTCCCGTGTCGGAACAGAATGGGTGCCGCAGGCCGGATTGGCATTCCACCTGCCTCATACCATCGAACTGAAGGCTTCTGCCTCCAAAGGTTTCCGTTATCCGATTCTCCGTGAGATGTACATGTTCCCGCCGCAGAATCCCGACTTGACGCCGGAATCTATGTGGAACTACGAGATAGCCTTCTCGCAAAGACTGTTGGGTGGAAGCCTGTCGTATGGTATCAATCTCTTCTATATCGATGGCAAGAACCTGATTATGACCCTGCCCAATCCGAGCGGAAGCGGTATGCTGAACCAGAATTCGGGAGAGATAGACAATGCAGGCGTCGAAGCACAGGTCGCTTACCGTTTCAATAAGAGTTGGTCGGTGGATGCCAATTACAGCTACCTGCACATGGAGAATCCCGTGATTGCCGCTCCCGAACATAAGCTCTATGCCGGAGCAAACTTCACGCAAGGACGCTGGTCGGTATCGACGGGCATACAGTACATCGCCGGACTTTACACCTCGACAGATCCGGCTACAACCGAGGATTTTGTCTTATGGAATCTGCGCGGACAATTCCGTGCCACCCCATGGCTCGACATCTGGGCACGCGGAGAAAACCTGCTGGCACAGCGTTACGAAATCAATGCCGGATACCCGATGCCGAGAGCTACGGTGATGGCAGGTATAAATCTGAACTTTTAATTGATAAATTACAGTATATATGAAAAAGATAATGAGCATAATAATGGCTGCAATGGTATTTTTGACCATAGGAACAGGATATGTACAGGCACAGGACAAGACATCGGATAGCGCATCTGAACTCCCAAAGGTCTATCTTATCAAGGAAATTACCCCGGAAAATCTTGTGAAGATCTACGAGGCTCTCGATCGTAAAGCCGAAGGAAAGGTTGCGGTAAAACTCTCCACCGGCGAACCGGGCGGACATAATTTTCTCCAGCCGACACTCATTGCACCACTTGTACGGAAAATGAACGGCACAATCGTGGAGTGCAATACGGCCTATGGTGGCGGACGTGCCAATACGGAGGCACACCTCAAGGCTGCTGCCGACCACGGTTTTACGGCGATTGCGAAAGTGGACATCATGGATGCCGACGGCGAAGTGTCCCTGCCGGTAAAAGGCGGCAAGCACCTGAAAGAGGATTTCGTGGGCAAGAACTACTTGAATTACGATTTTACGGTTGTGCTGTCGCATTTCAAAGGTCATGCGATGGGTGGTTTCGGCGGCGCAATCAAGAATATCTCCATCGGCATCGCCTCGTCGGGCGGCAAGGCGTGGATTCATTCGGCAGGCACGACCAAGGACGTAAGCAAAGTCTGGGGTAACCTTCCCGAACAGGATAACTTTTTGGAGTCGATGGCCGAGGCCGCCAAAGCCGTCACGGACCATTGCGGCGATAAGATTCTCTACATCAGTGTGGCCAACAATCTTTCGGTGGACTGCGACTGTGACTCCTCGCCTGAAGATCCGCGGATGGGCGACATCGGTATCCTTGCCTCGCTTGACCCGGTAGCGCTTGACCGGGCCTGCACCGATCTGGTACGCTCCTCCGAAGACCACGGTAAAATTCACCTGATCGAACGTATCGACTCGCGCCACGGGATGCATACACTCGACTATGCCGAACAGCTCGGTATGGGAAGTCAGAAGTACGAACTTGTCGAACTGAAATAGACTGTTCGGGATGCTTGCTATGGCTGTACTGCCCCGCCATCTTTCTCAAATCCGTTCTGTTGGCTGTGGTTGCGGGGTATGCGGCTTCGCATTTCAGGAAAGCTTCGCCCGGACTGCTCCTTGGGGTCGTCTTGGCCTATCAGCTTGTCGGGATGCTGGGAGAATGGGCGACGAAAGGAGATTTCTGGCTTGCCGCACAGGATTTCCGGATTGGTATTCCGGGCATGCTGCTTCAGATATTCGGGAGCTGGCTATTCATTAACCGCATCATTCGTAAGTAATACCATTCCTATTGATTTTTGAATGAAAATAATAAACAAGGAGAGGAAAAGGTCTTTTCCCGTTCCTTTGCAACCTCAAATCGGCAATGGATAAGTAGCCATTATTCTCTTAACTCCTGCTGAACAGGTCAAAACCCCTCAATGGATGAATATAGAGTAAACCTGCATATCTCCCTTTATTTCCAACAGTTTGCATTATTCCTGCGAAATCCATCCGTATGTGAGCGAGTTTTGTTATATTTGTCCGATAAATAAAAAAACAGCTCATGATTTCAAACAAAATTTTACTAATATGCCTGGCCTTCATCGCATTGACTGCATGCAGCGCCGGCTCGAAAAAACAAACGAATCATCATATGGAAAATGAAAAGCGTACCCTAGTGAAACTGGAAACCACCATGGGGAATATCACAGTGGCCCTGTATAATGAAACACCGAAACATCGTGATAACTTTATCAAACTGGTAAAAGAGGGAGTATATGACAGTACGTTGTTCCACCGGGTTATCAAACAATTCATGATCCAGGCCGGCGATCCGGACAGCAAAAACGCATCGGATACCGCCATGCTGGGCAGCGGTGATGTGGGTTACACCATTCCCGCCGAATTCAATCCGAAATTCTTCCACAAGAAAGGAGTATTGGCGGCAGCACGCCAGGGTGATGATGTGAACCCCGAAAAGGCTTCATCGGGTTGCCAGTTCTATATTGTTACCGGACGCAAGTTCACCGAACCGCAACTGCTGGGCATGGAGAACAAAATAAACGAACAGCGCGAAGAGGCCCTGTTCGACAGTCTAGCACGCCAGCACATGAAGGAAATATACAAGATGCGCAAGGCGGGCGACAATGCCGGATTACTGGAATTGCAGGACACACTGGAAGCCCAAGCCCGTGAACTGGCGGACAAAGAAGAGAAATTCCGCTTCACCCCCGAACAGATCAAAGCATACAGCACCGTAGGCGGCGCTCCCCACCTGGACGGTTCTTATACCGTATTCGGTGAAGTAACCGAAGGCATGGAAGTAGTGGAGAATATTGAAATAGCAAAAACGAACCGCGCAGACCGCCCTGTAGAGAATATCCGGATTCTCAAGGCCAGTATTCAGTAATTTGCGACTCAGATGATTAACATTAACCGATACACCTTGTCTAACGGGCTGCGTGTGATACACAATGAGGACAATACAACCCAGATGGTGGCACTGAACCTGCTGTACGATGTGGGCGCACGCGATGAAGATCCTGACCATACCGGATTCGCCCATCTGTTTGAACACCTGATGTTCGGAGGCTCTGTCCATGTGCCCGACTATGACACTCCGGTACAAAATGCCGGAGGCGAGAATAACGCATGGACAAATAATGACATAACCAATTATTACATCACCCTCCCCCGTCAGAATGTGGAAACCGGATTCTGGCTGGAGAGTGACCGTATGTTGTCTCTCGACTTTAACCCGCGCAGTCTGGAAGTGCAACGGCAAGTAGTAATCGAAGAGTTCAAACAGCGAAACCTGAACCAGCCATACGGAGACGCCTCGCATCTGCTACGTGCCCTGGCTTATAAGGTGCATCCGTACCAGTGGCCTACCATCGGCAAAGAAATCAGCCACATAGCCAATGCCACCCTTGAAGAGGTAAAAGCTTTTTTCTTTAAATATTATGCACCGGACAATGCCATTCTGGCTGTAACGGGACATATTACTTTTGAAGAGACAGTGGCACTGGCCGAAAAGTGGTTCGGCCCTATCCCGCGCCGCAACGTACCCCCCCGCTCACTGCCGGCAGAACCTCGGCAAACGGAGGAACGCCGGCTGACAGTGGAGCGGAACGTGCCTGTAGACGCGCTCTTTATGGCATTCCATATCTGTGAACGAC
>OBJE01001109.1_pt1 | contig 16284 bp, 19 predicted proteins | sample 1519681 | NCBI WGS metagenome assembly OBJE01 (sample SAMEA3888898, study PRJEB22519) | human gut metagenome | biome: human gut; feature: human-associated habitat; material: faeces | place: Denmark | collected 2011 | reverse complement strand
TGACTCAGGCTGAATGGGATGCCACATTCAATACCCAGAACCTGATCCATCCGAAGTTCGTTAAGTAATTTCGAATAGGTTCCAGTGAACTAAAAACCGCCCGTTCGGGCGGCTTTGCCATATTCGGGAGCAGAGAAGGCGAAGTTCAGGCTTTCTCTGCAATCCTCAATTTTCGGTTTTCTCTTTCGGAAGGCTCAGCAATCCTTCGCGAAGCTTTTCTTCTAAAGAGTTGTCGCCGAGCCAGATAGAAAGAACCGCGTCATACAAGGCTTTGCCGCGAACCGGATTTCCCATGAGCTGACCGTTGTAAAAAACAAACGTTCCGCGTGAGGGCAGCCAGTCGACATCGACGACATCACCGGTCTCTAAATTGGTCAAGTCTTTCATAAACTCTTCAATTTGAAGAAGTTCGTTCTCAATAAAATTCTGATACGTCTCGTCGTTATTTTCGGCAATCGCCTCGCGCATAGAAGAAATAAAATCTTCAGCGTTTAAGGGCTTCAATATGACAATCTGCACTCGGCGAGCGCCCAATAAAGCTCTGGAAGTGTCCTGTCGGTGCGTTTTAGCAGGCAAATACAAAGCCACGGCATAAATCGGCTGATTGCTTTGGGTACGAACGCCGGTACCGTTTAAAACTAAGGCGTTCTGACCGACTTTGATATTTTCAGCGAAACGATGGCCGCCGATCTCTACGTAATTCGTCTTTTTTCCGGTGAGAAATTTTTTGATGTCTTCCATCAGCTTTGAGCTGTTTTGGTTCATTATTGTTCTTCCTGAGCTGCTTTATCTTTTTCAGACTTGATAACTTCTAAAAAGGCTTGTGCAAGTTTAATAATTTGCGGCTGCGTCAATCCGCATATTTCCTGCCGAAATTCAATAGATATTCCCGGGTCTACAGGAATCTCTATCACCGTTAGAGGCTCGCCGATCTCCCGACGATTCAGCACTTCCTGATGCGTCTGGCGCTTGAGCTCAACGATGCGGGCTAAGGTGTAACCCTGTTCCTGCAGAGCCTTAACGTTTCTTATCTGTTCTAAGTGGCTTGCGTCATAACGGGCATTTTTTGTTTCGCCGGTCGGCCGGTCTAAAAGCCCGCTGTTAACGTAGTATCGAATCGTTCGTTTACTAAGTCCCGAGACCTGCGAAAGCTCATCAATGGTGAGAAGGTTTTTAGAGCTCACGGTTTGTACAAAAATACAAATAAGTTAAAATAATCTGCACATTATAAGGTGGAGAACCAATGCATATCATTGTTGTCGGAGCAGGGGTCACGGGTATTGCGTGTGCTCATAATTTTTTAAAGCGCGGTCATAACGTTACATTGATCGAGAAAGCCTCGACGCCGAATCAGGAATGCAGTTTCGGAATGGCCGGATTTATGGGTCCTATTTCCGTACAGATGCTTTGTGCTCCCTTTAAAGGCAAAGCCGGTTTGGCCTCCATTTTCGCAAAAACTCGTCGTTTGGGTTGGGATGTTTCCATCGGACAGATGAAATTCCTTCGCGCTTTAGCTAACGCCAGAAGTGCGGATGTCTGGGCCGCAAATCACGACTCTTTAATGACTTTGGCACGCTACAGTGTCGGTTTAACCGAATTCCATGCTCGTTTGGAAGATCTGTCTTTTGAGCAAGTCTACGGTCTGCTTCGTGTCTTTACAAATGCCCAGGCATGGGAAGAAGCTCATAAAGAAGAAAGCGAAAAACCCGGTGAATGGCTGACTAGAGAAGAATCTTCAAGAATCGATCCCTCTCTGGAAAACGTTCCTGATCCTTTCTTGGGATGTTCTTATCTCCCCCAGGAACTCTCCGGCAACGGCTGTTATTACTCTAAACAGATTCAGGCCATCAATGTCAGCCAAAAGAATCTGACCATGATGTATCACACCGAAGTTACGGGCCTAATGTTTGACGAAAACAATAAGGCCGTCGGTGTGAAGACGGACAAAGGCGAAATCGCCAGTGATGCCGTCGTTCTCTGCAGTAATTTAGGTACAAAGCCGCTGCTTGAAGGCAAGCTTGACCTTCCGACGATGCAGCTGACAGGCTGGGCCGTGACGGCAACCATCGATCCGATGAATGTTCCGCCGCTGCACACGCTTATTTTTGACAATAAAGATCTTCTTGTTACCCGTTTAGGCAATCGCGTCAGAGTCTGCGGTCGTTATTGGCTCGGAGAATCTTCTCACGATATGACAGACAAAGTGATCGAAGAAATCTATGAGGCCAGTTGTAAGCTTCTGCCCACAGCGGCTCAATGGACGGAATCCACCAACTGGATCGGCAAATGTATTGTCCATCCGGACAGCCTCCCGTCCTGTGGGGAAACACCTTTCGAAGGCTTGTACCTCAATGTTTGTCACGGATTGAACGGCTGGGCTTTGTCTGAGGGTTGCGCAGAACTTCTTTCGGATATTATTGAGAAAAAGACGCCGGCAATCGATCCGACGCCCTATAGTCCGATGCGATTTGTTAAACGAAAATAGTTTCACGAATATTCTTTGAGACTGTCCGAGCCGGCAGTCTCCTTTCTTTTTAAAGGTAATAATCAATGTCGGTTTCCTTACTTCAGATTCCTCAGTTAAGAGAACTCGAGGAAAAATACGCCCGTATCTTAGGACCCGGAGTTCTTATGGAGAGGGCAGGCAAAGCCGCTGCTGAGTTCATCTCCGATCTTTATCCTGCTCCGGCCCGAGTGACAGTGGTGTGCGGTCCGGGCAACAACGGCGGCGACGGGTACCGAACAGCGATCGAACTTTTAAATAAAGAATACGACGTCAACGTCGTCCAGGTCGCCGGCAAAGCACCTAAGAGCGAAGAGGCAAAGGCTGCTTTGGCGGAGTGGGAAAAGCTAGGCAGAACCGTTTACACCGATCCTTACGACACACCGAAGGCCGATATTGTCGTAGATGCGATTTTCGGCATCGGTTTGGAGCGCCCCCTTAAAGATGAATTCCTCGATGCAGCAATGTGGTTTAACGAAAGACGCGCATTGCACGTTTCTTTGGATATACCTTCCGGCTTGAACTCAGAAACCGGCACTTGGGTCGGTGACAGAGCAGGCTGCAAGGCCGATGCAACGATTTCTTTCTTAAGCGGCAAGGTAGGGCTCTTTACCGGCCTTGGGCCGGATGCCTGCGGCCGCGTCAAAATGGATAACCTCGGTATTTCCATTCCGCTTACCAAAATCAGCCTCCTCGAAGTCAAGGACTTTAAGCATGTCTGCGCGCCTCGCTTAAAGAATACTTCCAAAGCCGATTACGGTCGATTAGGCATTATCGGCGGAGGAAAGGGAACCGTCGGAGCAGCTTTAATTGCTGCCCGTTCAGGTTTGTATATGGGTGCCGGCCGCGTTTATGTCGAACTCTTAGAAGAGGACATGAAACTTGACCCGTTCTGCCCAGAATTAATGTTCCCCGTCAAAATCAATATTGATGAAATGGATGCCATCGTCATCGGTCCGGGCTTGGGCTTTACCGATCAGGCAAAACAGCGGTTCATTGAATGCCTGAAATCCAAAGCTGCTTTGGTCATCGACGGAGACGCTTTGACGATGATTGCTCAGGACGAAGAGATTTTGTCCTTAGTAACACACCGATTTGCTCATACGGTTCTGACGCCCCATGCCGCCGAAGCCGCACGGATCCTCAGGCTGCCCGTAGAAGAAATCAATAAAGACCGTCTTTCTCGCGCCCTTGACTTAGGTATTCTCACCGGAGCCGTAAATGTTCTGAAAGGAGCAGGAACGATTGTGACTCAGCGCAGCTCCGTCAGCTGGATCAATCCGACAGGTTCTCCTGCATTGGCAACTGCCGGATCCGGCGACGCCCTTTCCGGAATAATCGGCGCCATGTTTGCTCAGCACTTTGAATTGATGGACTGCGTTTTATCCGCCGTTTATCTCCACGGTGCAGCTGTCGACGGTTTGAATTCCGGCATTCTGGCCGGAGACATTGCGCCGTTGGCTTCCACTTGTCTTGAAGAATTGAGGGATTCTTACCAGAGGCACTTTCATCCGCTCAAGGCAGAAGAAAGAGCGATTGAGTGGGAAGACAGCTAACAAATCCTGCTGCTGCGTTGTTTAGCATGTTAAGCGCCGTGATTGCGGCGCTTAATTGTTTCTTGTACAACGAGCTGCGAACTCGGGAAGGCTGCGATGCCCGCAGCTTCCATCAGTTGTTCTCTTTGCGCCAAGGTGCGAAGTTCGGAGAGTTTTTGCGCTGCTTTCCAGCTGCCGAAAGTAGAGGCAAGGTGGCAATAGACAATGGCCGCCACGATGTCAGTAGGCGCAAATCTGCCGCTAGACCAGAAAAATCCAAGTTCGAGAAGACAATCGGGATCTTCGGTTAGCGCGCCTTCCTCTAAAAAGCCCAGTCCCCTGGAGGGATTTTTAGGCGTCGTCTCGAGCCAATAGCGCCCTACGGCAAGAAGGCAGACAGGAATTTTTACCGCTGCTCCCTTAAACAGCCAGTGAAGACAAAGTTTAGGATTGAGATGAGGCCCTTCGGAAGTCAGGCGGACCATTCGCATAATGGCGCGCCTTTCTCCTTTTAAAGCGGCTTGGCTAAAGAAGGTCTCAGCAATCTCGGCGTTTTTTTCAACGCCCAAACCCTGGTCATAGGCCTCGGCCAGAGCAAACATCGCTTCGGGAGACTTTTCTTTTGCGGCAACACGAAGCCATGCAAAAGATTCTTCTAGGTTTCGGCGAACCCCGAACCCTTCGCGCAATGCCATAGCCAAATGGAATTTGGCGCTCGTTTCCCCAAGAACGGCTGCTTTTCTAAATAAGTCGGCCGCTCGTTTGGGATCTTTCTCTAAAAGCTGGCCGGTGGCATAAAGCATACCGAGAAGATCTAAAGAAGCAGCGTGTTCTTCTTCGGCTGCGGCTTTGAGATATTGGATGGCCGTGTTGGATTCTGCAGAAAGCAGTTCTTTGGCTTCTTTGAAACGATCCTCCGCCGTTTGTGGTTCCGGCCTTAAATTCAGAAACGCATACGGATCAAAAACGGTTTTTTCCGCTGGAGCCTGTTTTTTAGGCGAGATTTCGGGAAGCTTATCAAAGAAGCCGGACATAGATTAAGGGCTCGGAGGAAGCTGAGGCGGCAGAACGTCAGGGAATAAAGTGATGACGGCAATCACGTAAGTTAAAGACATCATCATCCACAGAACCAGCCCGCCGGCACCGAGCATAATCGGTTTGCCCCAGAGGCGGTGATGATAGTTATCGCCATATCGGTCACGAACGAAAGGCACCTGAGCCCAGCCGTCAAAAATAACCCAAGCGGCGTAAAACAAAGTGTAAGAACCTAAGAAGTAGAAATCTTCAAAATTGGATTCGGGAAGCCATGGTTCCAGCAGAAGATAGCCGAACATGAAGACTAATCCGAGGATCATCCACATATGGCTGTTGGCCGTGCGATCCTGCTCTCCCATTTCGCTCCAGTTGGTTCTTTGAAGAAATGCTCCGAAAACCGGAGTAAAGATATAGGACAAAATAACTGTCCAAACAGGATTCCAAAGAGCGATAGCAGGAGATTTAGGGTAAGCCATTTGCGTAATATTTAAAGGATGCAACTCGAGAAAAGGCAAAGAAGTCAAAAATTATTTGAACCTCACGACTGCCCGGCCTCTAAAAAAGAAAAAATAATAGCACAGCGTTATTTTCCTAAAACCTGTAACTTGCGATTGGAAAAGGATTTTTTCGGAAAAGAAATCAGATTAGGAGCTGCGCTGGGTAAAAAGGTTGAATTTTTTGAATCGGATTGGCTAGAATCAGACCATAAGATATCATTCGATAGCAAAGAAAATGAAGGCAATCCCGCTCCTAACGATCTGCAGCGCCTGTGTTTTAGTTACAGGCTGTGCTTCGGATTCAACCGACTACTACTTAAGAGACTCTTTCGGTTTTAAGGAAGTGTGTTTGGTCGACAATAAAAACGTGCCTCCTTCATTTTTTATTGCTTTACGCCAAGCGATTCAAGATAAGGGCTTAACAGTCAGAACCGTTTCAAAAACAGAACAGAGCTGCCCTGTCACGGTTTATTACGAAGCCAATTACAACTTGGCTTACTTGAAAGACGCTCGCCTGTTATTAACAACAGAAGGGCATCCGACTGACATCGTCAATCTTAGAAAAAACGTAGAGCCGGCAACCTTAGCGGATCCGGCTTCTGATTCAGAACCTAAAATCCGCGATATGGTCAACCGGCTCCTGCCGAGAGGAACGCCCTGGTAGGCATTCCCCAGTAAGAAGTCTTAGTCGAGAACGACAGTCGCTTCCACTTCGATCAAGCCGCCTTTCGGAAGGGCGGAAATCTGAACGCAGCTTCTTGCGGGATAAGGAGCAGAGAAGATTTCAGACATCACTTTGTTCACAACGCCGAAATTGTCCAGATCGGTGAGATAGACAGTCTGACGAACGATGTCGGCAGGTGTACCGCCGGCTGCTTTAACAATCGCAAAAACGTTGCGGAAAGCCTGACGGCACTGAGCTTCGAAGGAAGCAGGCAGTTCACCGGAAACGGGATCTAAACCCAGCTGGCCGGAAAGGAAGACCATGTTGCCGCATTTGTAGGCGGTAGAGTAAGTGCCGACAGCGGCAGGGGCGTTTTCTGTAGTGATAATTTCTTTCATTTCAATATCCTCAAAAAAACCGCCGTTCCAGCCAACTCCTACAAGGCTTCGAGGATCGGCAGTTGTCCGTTCAAAACCGAAGTGCGTTCAATGCTAACAGAGAATTTTTGCAGTGACTACACTTTGCTTCAGCTTATTTCTTTACTAGGTATCCTTCCGGCTTATAGGCTTGAGAACCCCAAAGAGGCACGGAAGATATGGAGTGTTTAAAGCTTCCGTTTGCAATCTTGGTGGAGTAGCTCAAATAAACCAGCGTTTGGTTTTTTGCGTCAAAGATTCTGCGGATTCTCAAAGTTTTAAAGAAGACGCTTTGAGACTTCTTAAAAACCACTTCTCCGTCGGCGCTCTTATCAATTCCGTCGATCATGGCCTGAGTAATCTCACCGGTCTTTACGCAGGAAACCGAGCTATTAGAAGGATCGCTCAGCTGAAGCGGAGAATTGATGTAAGCCACATGGCAAGTGACGCCCGGAACCTGAGGATCCGTAAAGGCATCCAATTTGATGTCTTTGAACGTAAACACGCCTAAGGAGACACTGGCCACTTCCTTATCGGAGCAGCCTGCGAGAAGCAGGGCCGAAAGGAAAGCAGCGACGATGAGAAGCTTTTTCAATTTAATTCCTTCTGTTGCGGTTCAACTTTTTCAATAATGCCTGATGCTCGAGGCTTTTGTTCTCCGCTTTTCATTACTTTGAGTATCTGATTTGCCTGCCAGTCGAAATAAGGGTTGTAGGTCAGACGAGCAAAGCTGTGCTCACCGTCGTGCGTACCCCAGGCCCCATACCAGACATCCGGAACATTTCGGCAGTCCTGAACATCTTTAGCGGAAGCACTGTTGCGGCAATAGCGGAACTTGCCGTCCTTTCCGTACCAGACATTGTCGGGAGAGAAAGGAATGGACATATGAGCAAACGACTTGATTCTCAGCTCAGGCAGATAATCCGGCTTAGCAACGACTTTCTTGGTATATTTGCCATCGGGCAGTTTTCCGTACCAAATAATCTTAGAGGCCGGATTCGTCAAAGCGTTATCAAAAACCTTAACCAAAGACTGAGTATTGATGATGCTGTCATGCTGACTCATCATGACGATCACAGGCTTCGTGATCTTGTTTTTGATCAGATAGTCGTTGGATGTATCCATGGTGTGCTTAAACGCCACAATGGCATCCATCGGTACCGTGTTGTATTTGAATGGTGCGTCTCCGGCAGTTTTCTTATCCGGCGCTTTGAGCCAAGTCACAAACAAATCAACAATCGGCGCCAGCTTGATTAAGGAGGTTCTGACCTGCATTGCCGGAGAAAACAGAATCAAGCCTTCAACATCATTGGGATGTTCTTCTAAATAATCTAAAGCCAGATTGCAGCCTGTAGAAAAACCTGCCAGCCAAATCTTTTGGTATTGCTTTTTCAAAAGAGCGACTTGCTCGTTAACGGCTTTTGTCCATTCTTCTGAGGTCACGCCGATCATGTCCGCAGGACGCGTACCGTGTCCGGGAAGAAGCATCGCTCGAACTAAGTATCCCTGATCGGCCAAAGATTTTCCGATATCGGTAAACGTCCAAGGGGAATCTCCGAGGCCGTGAATCATTAATACGGCTTGGCCGTTCGGATTTTTAGGCTGGATTTCAAAAGGCGAGTTGCCTTCGATTTCAGCCACATGATCATCCGTCACAAAATGGCGTCTTTCAGCAACGTAAGCTTTCGCCTGAATGGCGTAACTATCAAAAGTAGGCTGGTCGCCCGGCAGCATATCGGGCGTCGGTTCGGAAGCGCATCCGATCAGGAAGGCAACCGGTAAAGCAATCATTAACGGCTTGAAGTTCATCGTGTATGTAATTCGAGTTTCTAATAGACAAACAACTCACTTCTATCGGTAAATTTTCATTATCGAATAAAAGAAGGCCTCTAACCCAAGCTTTGCCGCCGGAAAGTCGAAAAAGTTTGTGAAAAAAGCTCCTGCGGCAATTTACCGAGGAGCACAAAAAAGAATAGGCCCGACAACTGAAGGGCCTAAAACGATCTAGGAGGAAAAGCTGAGTAGTGTTTGAGCACTCTCATTGACAATGACTTTACCGCCATATCTATTTGAATGCTGAAGCAATTTATTTCTGTTGCAAGAGAATGTTAAGAAGCTACATATTTTCCAATTATTGGTAACAACTGAGGAAAATTTGTTACTTTAGCGAGACGAAAAGATCGATTCTCTCTTCTATTTGAAAAACTGCATTTTGCTTGTTTCTCGAACCAGACCTAAAAAAAGAAAAATTTTTCTATTAATTAAAAGGATGTTGCACAAAGCCTAAAATGTTCAGGACTAAATGGCAAAAGAAAAAATGTCTCAAACTCAAACCTCGACAAAATATGCCGAACCTCCGATAAAAATTAATCGGGCGCTTTACGGCGTTTTACTTGCCTCACTGGCATCCGTCTTTTGGGGATCAATGGGTGTATGTGTTCAATACATCTTTGAAAACACCAAAACCGAGCTTCAGGCGTTGTCCTCGCTCAGGCTGTTATTGTCCGGAATTGTTCTGGTCATTTTGAATTTGTACTTATCGCGCCGGCCTTTGTTGGCTGTTTTTTCGTCTCTGAAGGGATCGCTCGGTATTGCACTCAGCGGCATTGAGCTTCTTTGTGCGCATCTGACGTTCTTTATTGCTATTTACTATTCAAATGCGGGAACCGCAGCTATTTTCATAGCAACGACGCCGCTGCTTGCCGGAATCTACCTCTTTTTACCGCAAAAGAGGGCCTTAGCCTTCTTCGGTGTTCTTTTAATCGTTTCAAAAGGCGACTTTTCTGCCTTTCAGTTTAATTGGCACGCCGTTTTCTGGGGCATGATGTGTGCTTTTTTCTCGGCGATTTATTCCATTCAGCCCAAGCCTCTGATTGACCTCTGGGGCGTGGTTCCGGTAGCGAGCTGGGGCATGATGGCCGCAGGCATTGCCGGGCTTTTTCTCGCCAATCCGATTGTTACCGCTGAAGGGTTAGATGCGAAGGCCTGGCTGGCCCTGACTTATATCGTTTTAGCAGGAACGGTCTAGGAATTCTGGTTATATTTGGCTTGTTTGAAGTACATTTCTCCGGTCACTGCCGGTCTCGTTGTGTGCCTCGAGCCCACCTCTGCCTATGTTTTCGGCATCATGTTTATGAACCTGAAACTCGGATGGATCGAGTGCCTCGGCATTGCGATGGTGATTTCTCAGGTATTCATACTTTCTATTCGTTCTAAGAAGAGGTCATGAGAAGGAAAAACATCCTTGCGTTAGAATCCTCAAAACAGTCAAACTGAACGGCTTGCATCCGGAAGGACGCATTGCGGTTCAACAGCGCGAGGATTTTTGCTATGAGTCGTTCAGACCAATACGAAACTTTTATGAAAGACGTCTTTGAACACGGCGTCGAAAAATCCGATCGTACGGGTGTCGGCACTCGTTCTATGTTCGGATACCAAATGCGTTTTAATCTTCAGGAAGGTTTTCCGCTTGTCACGACGAAGAAACTGCATCTTCGCTCTATTATTCATGAGCTCTTGTGGTTCTTACACGGTGACTCCAACGTTAAGTACCTTCACGATAACAAGGTGACGATTTGGGATGAATGGGCCGATGCCAACGGGGATTTAGGTCCGATCTACGGTGTTCAGTGGCGCCACTGGAAAACCTCTGAGGGCGGTTATGTTGATCAGATTTCCAATCTGATTCATCAAATTAAAACGAATCCGGACTCCCGTCGACTGGTCGTCTCTGCCTGGAATGTCGGAGAGATTGACAAGATGGCACTCCCGCCTTGCCATATGTTCTTCCAATTCTATGTGGCTCAGGGAAAGCTGTCCTGCCAGCTCTATCAGAGAAGCTGCGATATCTTCCTCGGAGTTCCGTTTAATATTGCGAGCTATTCGCTGCTCACGCACATGATTGCGCAGCAGTGTGATTTGGATGTCGGTGACTTTATCTGGACCGGCGGCGACTGCCATATTTATAACAATCACTTCGAACAGGTGAAGCTGCAGCTGAGCCGTGAGCCTCGCCCTTATCCGAAGTTAATCATTAAGCGTCGTCCTGACTCTATTTTTGATTACAAGTTCGAGGATTTTGAAATCGTTGACTATGATCCGTGGCCTGCGATCAAGGCTCCGATTGCGGTTTAATTATTTTGGGTTTTGACTATGAAACCTCATATCAGTCTTATTGTGGCGCGAAGCCGAAACGGAATTATCGGCAAAGAGGGCAAACTGCCATGGCGTCTGTCAGAAGACTTAAAGTTCTTTAAACAGACAACGATGGGACGTCCCGTCATCATGGGGCGCCGTACCTGGGAATCGATCGGAAGACCGCTTCCGGGGCGCCAGAACATCGTATTAACGCGAGACCCATCCTATAAAGCCGAAGGGGCGACGGTTGTCTCTTCTTTGGAAGAGGCACTGAAGCATTTCGGTCCGGACGATATTGTTTTCGTTATCGGCGGTGCCGATCTTTACCGCCGAGCTCTCCCGTTAGTAGATACGGCCTGGGTAACGGAAATTGAGGCCGATGTAGAAGGGGATGCATCTTTCGATCCGCTTAATAAAGACGAGTGGATGCTTGTTTGGAGTGAGGACCATCCCAAAACCGAAGCTCAGCCGTTAGGTTTTAAATTCCAGCGGTTTGAACGCGTAAAACATACGGTTTATTAAGCTTAGGGGTTTTTGGGCCAAAAGACTAAATGAATAATTCTTATGATTATTACTACTATTGCTTTTAGTCTAAAAAGCTAAAATAACCACAACCAATCAAAAGCGAAAGAAAATGACGAAAGAATTAATGCAGCTTGAGGTCGACAGTGACCTTAAAAAAGCTTTTTTAGCTTGTGTTTCCAGAGCCTATAACGGCAAGGTCGAAGAGGGAATTCTTGACTTAATGAGAATTTATGTCGAACGCGCAAAAGGCACGCCCGGACAGAAGATGATCAAAGAAAAGGTCAAGGAATATGTCTACGGCGGTGAAGTTCAGGCCGGTCTGTCTCCTCGCGAAATGGAAAAAATCTTCCTCAATAAGACAGAAGAGGACATCGAAGCTGCACGCCTCGATAAGTAAGATTTTGAAGAAAAAATAAACGAGAGTCAGTTTTCAAACGGCTCTCGTTTTTGTTTAGCTTTGACTTGAAGGATATCTGCTTCAAGTTAATCCAAGCTGCTTGCAGCCTGATTAATCATTGAAACATCAACGCCGTGTTTCGTAAGTTCTTCTACGACGTTGTCCATCGTCTTATCAAACTTAGGATTGGAATCCGCACGCTGCCATAAGTCAGCGACTTCCTGGTTGCAGAGTCTGCGGTCGGCATCCGTGAAAATAATCTCATCTTCCACGGTTCGGCGGCAAACCGAGTCCCTTGGAAGCAGCCTTGCAGAAACCACTGCCATATATGCCATCATTGCATAAGTCGGAAGGTTAGGATCTAAGACTTTCTCTCCGGCCAAATAACGATGAATTAAGGCCTCGATTTGTTTGCTTTTTAAAGAGGCAAACTGCCTCAGCGGAAGGCAATCTGACAGAACCGCCGAGGATTTCTCGACCGAAGTAATCTGGCAGTAAAAGCCGTGACGCTCGCCCGGACTGACTTCATGCGTCAAATCAGGATCGGCATTTTTGGCAAGCTGCAGATCTAACGTGTATCCCGGTCTGGGGATATCAAACTGAACCCTTGTTTTCTCCTTGTTTGTCCTGGAAATAAAAGATTTAACGATTCCGTAATTACCGAGATATTTCTTTTGAGCGCCCGATAGATCCGTCTTCGCCTGTTTGGCAAAGGCTCTCGGGTTGAGATAGAAAATCTTCGGGCTTTCAAAGAGCGTGGTTGCCCCTGAATTGATAAAGCCGTCAATTTGTTCTTGAGCAAAGCTTTCAATGATGTACGTTTCCAGGGGCGAGAGGTTATAACCTTTTGCGACACCGACACTTGCAAAAGTTACTCCGGCCCCGGCGAGCAGGGCGGCTGCAACGAAAGTCTTTGTGTTCAGTTTGCTTAGGCAGTTCATTTTTTTTATTGTGTTACCAGCGGCGATCCGCGATCTTCATCTGCTGTTCGTCGACGAAGAACCAGAAATCGCGTTCATTCAAAGTAATGCGGTGAACAACCAGACCGGTATCGGCATCTTTGTATTCAAAGACAACATTAATCGGCTGATTAGAGAGGAATTGGTTTTCTGCTTCGGCGCACAAATTCTCAAAGTTAATACTCGGCATATCCCAAGGATCTTCATCATCCATATCAAGAAGGTTGCCCTGGAAGCGCGGATGGCACATTAAGAATTTAAGCACATCAGCAAGCTGTTCTGTCGGGATGACCCAAAGATGGAGGCCGCCGTCAGAAGTCAGCGATTCAAATACTTCTTTAACAATCTTGTTGTAGTCGATGTCATCGGGCACAGTCAGGATGTCTTTCATACCCAGAGGATCATTCGGGTGTGTTGCATACCATTCCTGCCCGGTTGTGGTCATCGGACCTTCAAGCTTCATGCGAAGGTCGTCAAAGGCAATAAAGCCGAGTGCAAAAGGATTGGCGTTGCCTGCCTTGCGGGCAGCGTCAATGAGTTTTGTAATGAGATCTTTCTTTGTAAGCTGCATCTGCGGCTCCTCTACATCTATTTATTCAAACTACAAGGTATCGCATTGTAAACATTTTGTTACGCAGAGTGGGACTAATCCGAGCACATTTCTTTTGTCGGGTGATTTCCGAATTAAGTTTCGTTTAGTTTCTGATTTATCTTGCTTTATTGGCAATTAAGCTTCCTTTAGAACATTAGGAGGACGGATACGGAAATACGCTAATTTTTGTTCTGTCTGTTTTAATATTGAGCGTTGTTTTTAATCGCTGATGCCTCAATAACATGATCAAAAAAGCTTCTTTCCTCGCATTGGTTTCCTGTGCTGTTTTTTCTGCGTCCTGCTATGCAGGACAATATGCACAGGCACTAGGAGACTGTGTCTATGACAACCTCTCTAGGGAGGACAAGAATGTGATGACTCAGTGGGCCTTTGTGACTCTCGGCAAAACTGATGCTGCAAAGCAAATTACCGTCATTCCCGAAAGCAAGATTAAGCAGGTCAACAAAGAAGCCAAAAAGCGTCTGACTCGCTTGATGACTGAGGCCTGCGCTAGAGAAGCTGCCAATGTCGCACTCCATGAATCTAAAAACGGCCTTCAGGACGCAGCGGCACTGCTTGGAGTCAGACTTGCCAAAGAACAACTTAAGGGCAAAACAGATGAAGCCTTGGCTAATCTCCTGAATCCGGGAACGGCAAATGTGCTCAGAGGCGCGCAAGTTCTGAAAGGATTCTTCAAGAAGCCTCAGTAAGCAAGCAGCTTTCACGATACGGAGAATCGGTATGTCTGAAATATTCGATCCGCCGCATCCAGGCCGTATCTTAACTTCGGCGCTTGATGCTCTGAAGCTGAGCACAGAGCAATTTGCCTCTAACTTGGGCCTTTCATCGGAAAGCATTGCACAAGTAATCAGTGGCGAAGCACCGGTGACTCCTGAATTGGCCGTCAAATTTGCTTCTGCCATTTCCGGACCTGACTCTGCGATGTGGCTCCGTATGCAAGCGACGTACGATAATTGGCAAAGGAAGCAACGCGATTCGCAGGATCATTAGAAAACCGAGAATTCTCTTAGAGAAAAGCTTCTCTTCTCTGGATATCTCAGTATGCGACTTCACTAAAAACAGAATCGGCCTAGACGACTCCACCCAAGTCGTTAGGCCGAAATTCTTTGTCGTTTCAAGATTAGATCAATTTCTTTTCTTTCTTGAAAGCATCAACAACGGGACCGGCAGCATGCGGGTTGGTCATCAGCATCGGATCAACCAGCTTATGAGCTTCCTCGGCTGTCATCAAGCCCATCTCAACAACATCTTCCCGGACATTCTTACCGGTCTTTTCGCAGTAATGAGCAACCTTGACGCCCATCGGGTAACCGAGAGCAGTTGCAACGACCGTGCTCAGAGCGATCGAAGAATTGGCTTCCTGAGCGCATCTTTCTTTGTTGGCTGTCATTCCGTCAACGCAGAACACACGAAGGATCTCAAGCTCGCTGTTGATTAACTGGAAGTTTTCGAACAGGCACTTGTAGAAAGTGGCATCCCAAACGTTCAGGTCAAGTTCGCCTTCGTCGTAGGCCATAGAGATGGCAACATCATTTCCGACGACCTGATGAGAGATCTGGATAACCATTTCCGGAACGGTCGGGTTGATCTTCCCCGGCATGATGGAGGATCCCGGGGAGAGAGCGGGAACGTTGACTTCCATGAAACCGGAGCGAGGACCGGACCCCATGAGTCTGAAGTCTTTGCAGATCTTGGAAAGTGTCATTGCCACTTCTTTGAGAACGCCGGAGACTTCAACGATGAAATCAGGATTCTGGAAACCATCGAAAAGGTTTTCCATCGGTTTTACTTCTTCACCGTACTGCTTGCTCAGTTCGACATAAAGCGCATCTTTGTAACCGGGAGCAGCACTGAAGCCGGTGCCGACTGCGCTTCCGCCCATAACGATTTCGAAGCAGCCGGGGCGGAGATGTCTGACTTTTCTTGCCATACGTTCAACAACGGAGGCGTAGCCGCTGAATTCCTGGCCGAGAGTGAGGGGCAGTGCGTCCTGAATACAAGTTCTTCCGACTTTAACAACGTCCTTAAATTCTTTTTCTTTCTTGCGCAAGGAGGCAGCGAGTAGATCTAACTGTTTGATGAGTTCGTCAACACGGCCGATCATGCCGAGGTGAGTAGCAGAAGGAATCGTGTCGTTGGTTGACTGACCCATATTGACATGAGTGTTCGGATGAACTTTCTCCGTGCCTTTGTGGCCGGTCAGGATTCCTTGGCGCGGTTGCCGATGACTTCATTCACATTCATGTTAACGCAGGTGTAACCGCCGCCCTGCCACATATCCAACGGGAACTGGTCGTTGAATTTGCCTGTCAGCATTTCATCGCAGGCCTGAGCAATAGCCTTGGAAACATCAGCCGGCATGGCACCGATCTTACCGTTGGCAATAGCTGCTGCTTTCTTAATCTGAGCCAGTGCATAGTGCATATCAGGATAGAAAATAACAGGAAGATTCGCTGTACCTGATACTTTCTCCATACGGTGCGTTTGGATGCCGTAGTACTGATCGTTCGGGATTTCCATTTCACCGAGGCAGTCCCGTTCAATTCTTACGTCTGTCATTGTTTCTCCTTGAAACGTTGTTGCGAATGAGCTCATTGTGAAGGAGATCGTGAAGGGAAGCGATTAAGGTAAAAAATTCCGTACTTGAAATTAAGTTTTTCTTCACTTGAGCGGTATAGCCCGAAAAATCAATATCGCAGAAAGAACGTAAAAAAATCCCCCGTCTGGTTCAGTTACGGGGGAGGATATGCCTGGATATCAAAAACCTCTTGCAAAGGATGGAGGCAAAGGCTCCGGGAGCCTTGCCTCCGTTCTTCTAACTGCAGTAAGCGCATTCTGAGGTTTTTCCCGATTTTTGGCCAACAACATAAGAAAAATCACTGCTGTCCAAAATAATTTGCTCTTTGACTTTGGCCTCAACATTTACAGTTAATCCAGGCCCCAGAAAGTTAAGGAACCTCTGCACAAAAGGTGGGTGATATGCTATAATTAGCACACTACCGA
>OBJE01001095.1_pt1 | contig 16576 bp, 9 predicted proteins | sample 1519681 | NCBI WGS metagenome assembly OBJE01 (sample SAMEA3888898, study PRJEB22519) | human gut metagenome | biome: human gut; feature: human-associated habitat; material: faeces | place: Denmark | collected 2011 | reverse complement strand
GCGGGGTGCTTCCGGATAGGGTTATTTGTTGTAACGTACGCCGATGTAGGAGAAGGCGATCTCTCCGGTGGTGATGATCTGGTCGTCGAACTCGCCGTCTTCCTTGCCGCCGGCTTTCTTGTTCGCGGCCGAGAAGCGGATGCATACGTCGTCCTTGCCGAGCAGTTCGAGCGGCAGAGGTACGTTGATGTACTTGTAGCCGGCGCACTGCCAGTAGAGGGTGTAGTTCCAGTTCACGATGTCGGGGACCTGGAATTCGGTGATCGGGTTCCAGTCGTCGCGGTTGTTGTCGCCGTGCTCCGACCAGTCGACCCTGATGTAGCGGGGGCCTCCGATGCTGCGGTTCTGCATGGCTACCTGCATCGAGAGCACATCGGTCGAGATGCCCTGCGTCGAGAAGTGGAGCAGCCACGCTTCGCTGCGGTCGGTTTCGGTGTTCCACCACTGGCACTTGTTGGTCCAGGCAGAGGATTCCGCGCTCGTCAGGTTTCCCTTGCCGTCGTTGTTGGTTCCGGGGTCAGAACACATTTGTTTGCCGTTTTCGACGACGCCGTTTCCGTTGACGTTGCCTTTATTGGTGCCGCCCCAAGGTTTCTCTTTGTCGGGGTTGGATTCGTTGCCGATGGGGCCAAGGTAGCTCGGGTCGCTCACGCCCCAGCCTGCGTCGCCCGATTTCTCGTCGGGATGGGTGAAGGTCAGGTAGCCGTTGTCGCCGGTCGTGGGGCGGAAGATGTGGCTTTCGAGCTTGCCGTAGCGGTATTCGGTCAGGAGGGCCGAGAAGCTGTTCTCGAAATCCTTCTCCAGCGCGATGTCTTCGCGGGTGAGGTGGCGGATCTGGTAGCGGCCGATGTCGCCCATGTCCTTCGATCCCATCCAGACGAAGCGGTCGTGGGTCTCGTGAACCAGTACGCCCGAGATGTTCCCCGAACCGTAGGGCAGCATTTCCCCGGTACGGCGGTATTTGCAGGTGGTGTTGGTCAGCATGTAGAAGCTGTCGCCGTTCTTGTCGCGCACCAGCATCGGGTATTTCGTTTCGCGGTTGGCATTGGTGCTGCGTGCATAGCCTTCGTTGATCGGCGTCAGGCTGCCTTTGCGTACGGGAAGTTCGCAGTCGGCCAGCGTTACCCAGGTGTATACGTCCATGTCGGTCAGCTCGTTGTAGCGCTTCACCTTCTGCGGAATGTCGGCCGCCGAGCCTGAAACCGAGGACATGACCATCGCCGAGGTGACTTTCTTGAGAATGTAGCGTTCGGGGTTCGACTCCGCTTCGACCGTGACGCCCTTGAGCAGGATGCGGACCTTGCTGTAACGTTCGAAGATGTTGTCGTCTTCGGTCACGGTCTTGATCATAAAGCCCTGCGAACCGTCGAGGCTCTGGATGTAGGCCGTGCGGTAGGTCTCGGTGTAGTCGATCGAGGTCTGTCCCGTCATCATGTTCTCGCCGTTGTTGCCGTTGCCGATGTCGCTGATGATGCGTCCCTCGATGTAGACGTCCTTGTTGACGATGCCCACCAGGTCGCGCACCTCGCTGAACGAGATTTCGTGCCCGAACTCGTTCTTGGCGTTGGCCTGCGTGAGGTAGACCGTCGAGGAGATGGTCCGGTTCCACCCGTCGCGGTAGCTGAGGGTGATGCGGGCGTTGCGCAGGGCTTCGGGGTCGGCGTTGGGGTCGGTCTGGAGAATCAGGAACCCGTTGCTGATGTCGAGGTCCGAAATCCATCCGCCCTCGTCGGCGCTCGTGTAGACGATCGACTGCCGGAGGTCCTCCAGTTCGAGGTTGGTGGAGAGCTGCGCCGTCGCCTGTCCGCCGTCGCCGAGCACCATGATGCTGCGGGTCGAGAAGTCCAGTTTCGGGGTGATGAAGCCCTCCTGTTTGATGTATACGGTATCCGCGCGGTTGTGGGTCCAGAGGCGGATGCCCTCCATGCGGGGGAAGCCGTCGTTGGTCGTGGCCTGGAATTTGAAATAGTCGTCGCCCGTGAAATGCGTTCCGCGGCCCTCGGTGTCGAGCGTGAGCCATCCGTTGTCGGGATTGATCAGTTCGATGTCGTAGGGTTGGTTGGCGAGGACCGGAATGCTCCCCGTGCCGCCTTTCCAGGGGGCTATGATCTCTTTCTTGTAGGGGCCGAACTCGGAGACGCGGGTCTCTTCGCCGTTGTCTTTTTCGCAGGCCGTGAGCGCCAGCCCGCCCAGCAGCGGGAGCAGCAGCCTTCGGTACAATGATTTTATCTGTTTCATCGTGGTCTGAATTTGGTTTCGCGCATCGGCGGGGGAGGGACGCGCCCTCCCCGCCTGAGCGGTTTATTTGTTACTCTTTACGGCTATGGTTCCGAAACGCATCGGCGAACGCTTGTTGGCCGCCATGTCGGATGTGATCGTGCCCGTGTCTCCCTGGTCCACCGTGGCGGTGTTCGAGGCGATGCACTGCGTGCTCCGGGCCTTGATCAGCAGCGTGACCTCCGGGCGGTTGCGCAGGGCGTCCGGCAGGATGAACACGCGGTCGGCGTAGCCCGGGACGGCGCAGTAGGAGAGGTCTTTGCCGCCTGCTCCCTGCCAATAGACGAACGGCCGGCAGCAGAAGCCCGATTCGGGCAGCACGGTGAAGTTCACCCCGTCGGTCGAGTACTCCACCTGCCAGTAGACGGGGCCGTAGATGCTCGTGCCGCCGGCGTTGCCCTGCGAGTTGGTGAAGTTGAGCGAGAGGTTCGCGCCGGCGCCCTCGGTCGAGAACTTCAGCGCCACGGCGTAGCCCGTGTTTTCGGCGAAGTCCCACCAGTAGGTGTTCTCGAATTTCAGGGCGTTCTTGCCGTTCAGCCCGGCGCTGGTCGTGAGTCCGTTGTACTCGTTGTCCAGGAGGTATTTGGCTGCGGGGTCGGTGCACCAGAGCGAGCCGTTGCCCCTATCCGGGGCGATCGTTCCGTCGGCGTTGGTCCTGACCTCGGCGTTGTTCCAGTTCCACTCCACGAGCGTCTGGCGGTTGGAGCTCGATTCCGAAGCGGCGAGGTCGATCTCCTCCTTTTCGAGCACGCGGACCGAGTAACGGCCGATGTACCCCTCGTTGGTGTAGCCGTAGCGGGGCTGGAGGTCGTGGACGATGACGCCGCTCAACGTGCCCTTGCCTTTGGGCATGCCGCTGCCGTCGCGCCGCCAGGGAGTCTTGTTGTTGACCAGCATCGAGATCGCGCCGCCGTCCTTGTCACAGAGCGTTCGGGGTACGCAGCTGGTGTGGTTGGCCGTTCCGAAATAGCCTTCGTTGACGTTGGTGTAGCTGCCGTCGGGCAGGGCGAATTCCACCTCCCGGAGCGAGACGTAGGTGTAAATGTCCTCGTCGGTGAGCTGGCCGATCGACTTCTCCTTGCGGATGAGGTCGCTGGCCGTTCCGGGCGTCTGGCTGACGATGTTGGCCGCCGTCAGTCCGCTGAGCGTGTAGCGTTCGGGATCGGCCTCCTTGGTGAGGGTCACGCCGTTGAGCGAGATTTTCACCTGCGAGTAGCGTTTCAGCGTGTTGTCGTCCGCCGCGTCGAATTGCAGGCGGTATCCGTAGCTGCCGTCGAGCATCTGCACGTAGGCCGTCTTGGCGTTCACCGTGTAGTCGGTGGCGTTGCGTTCCGTGTTGGGCGTCGTCTCCACGTTGGCGTTGTCCTTGTCGCTGATCACGATGCCCTCGAAGCTGGCTTCGGGATTGTTGATCACGACCTGTCCGCTCTCGCCCTTGATCAGCGTGCGGTAGTCGGCTTCGTAGGTCTGTTCGACGACGAACGGCGCCGCGGGCGTAAGCTCTCCGGCCGTTCCCGGCAGCGAGAAGGCGATCGACGCGCTGCGCGGGCCTTCCGAGTCGTTCGCCTTCACGTCGAACGACAGCACTTTGTCTTCGAGCGTGATGTTCTCGATCCAGTCGGCCGACGCGCCTTCGTAGGTCGGCGTGCAGACCACCTTGCCGAGCAGGCTGCCCAGGTTGTGCTTCAGCTCGACCTTGATGGTCGTGGCCTTGCGCGTGGTCTTGGCGCGGTCGGGCGTGAAGGTCATGCAGGCCTCTTCGGTCGCCTGCGTGACGGTCAGCGTGACGGCGTGTTTCTTCTCCTTGGCGTCGATATAGGTCAGCGTGATCGCGGCCTGCCGTTTGCGCGGCGAGTTGTTCTTCAGGGTGCTGAACGTGACGGCGTCGGTTCCGACGGCCAGGTTTTCGATCCACTCCTCGTCCGGCTCGGGCGTTTCGTCGTCGTCCTCGTCGGGAATCACCGAATAGACGATGGTGTCCCGGATCTGTTTGTAATCCTCCCGGAGGTTGTTGTCAAGCCCGATGCGGAGGTCCCAGGGGTTGCTGAAAATCTCGATGCGGCTCTCCTCCAACGACAGGATGGGGTCTTCGCCCTCCTGCGTCATGCGTACCGCCTGTTCGAGTCCGCCGCGGGTGAAGATGATGTCCACGGCGCGCGGCACGCCGTAGTTGGCGCCGTATTTGAACAGTACGGGGGTGTTTCCCGAGCCGTTCAGGCGGTTGATGGAGGCCCATTCCACGTCTTCCGACAGACGGACCGACCATTCGCCGGTGGAATAGATCCGCACCTGGGTGGAGCCGGCGTCCGAAGTCAGCGTGTATTTGTTGGAATCCACATTCAGCGGCAGGTCCATGTCCGAATCCATTTCGCATCCGGTCAGCAGGAGCAGCGCCGTGACGAGGGGCAGGATGCCCGTGCGCCACGCTTTGTAGATGCAGTCTGTAAGGTTATTTTTCATCGTTGTGTTTTTTTGTTCGTTCCGTCGGCCTTACATGCCGTATTCGTTATAGGCCTTGTTGTCGAGCGCGCCGCCCGAATAGACGACCTCCTTGTCGGGGATCGGGTAGTATTCGTGGCAGGGGAGCATGTTGTCCTTGGGCGTCGGGGAGTTGGTGTATTCGTAGGTCATCCGATACCAGATTCCCCAGCGTACCAGGTCGAACTTGCGCTGGAATTCGCCCAGCAGTTCGCGTCCGCGCTCCTTCTGGATCTCCTCCAGAAGCGCATCTTTGTTCTTGAAGACGTAGGCGGTGGTTCCGGCGCGTTCCCGGACCATGTTCAGGTAGCGGACGGCCTCGTCGGAGTCCTCCGTCTCGGCGTAGCACTCCGCCATCATCAGGATGGCGTCGGCATAGCGGAATACCTTCTGGTTGGAGAGGTCGGCGGTGTTCTGCATCCCCGGACACCAGAATTTCGGGCCGAGCCACGGACGGGTTCCCACGCCCGAGAAGGGCTTGCCGTCGTATTCCCACGCCATGTTCAGCGTTTTGCGCTTGTCGTTGCTTTTTTTGGTCTGGAGACCGTCGCAGAAGTAGCTGTTGGGGCGCATGGAGGTCCAGGTGGTCATGCCCGTGCCCATTTCGGGAATCTCCACGCCGTCGTAGATGCCCTTGCCGTTGTGGTACGGAGTGGTGATGGCTGCCACGTTGGTCGTGACGGACAGTCCGCCGGGCGTGTAGGTGCGCTGCACCTCGAAGATCGACTCCGGGGTGTTCTTGTTGCGGAACATGATGTCTTCGAGCGGATACTGTTGCAGGTCGCCGTAGATTTTCTCCAGTTCGCCGAGCGCCTCGAGGGCGTCGTCCCAGCGGTGGTTCCACTGCGCGAGCTTGGCAATCATCATCCAGCCCATCGCGGCGCCCATGCGGTTGTCCGCGACCTCCGACGAACGCACCTGGTCCATCGAGGGCACGTAACGCTGCAATTCGTCGATCAGGTAGTCGCGGGTCTCCTTTGCCGACATGCGGCCCATGTGGGCGATCTCCTGCATCACCTGTTGGTCGGCGACCTCCTTGGTGTAGAAGGGCACGTCGCCGAAGATGCAGGTCAGCAGCCAGTAGTAGAACGAGCGGATGACCACGCCTTCGGCCAGCAGCGGCAGCTTGTCGGCTTCCGAAGACTCCTTGATGTCGTTCAGGGGCGAACGTTCGATGGCGGCGATGGTCGAGTTGCAGTACATGACGCCCTTGTAGCACTGGGTCCATATCTTCTGGCCGTTGAGCGGCTTCGCGGGGGATATGTCGAGCTGGGCGTCCTTGGTTCCCGAAGCGATGTACATCAGGTCGGTGACGCCTTCGGTCATGATCAGGAAACAGTAGTCGTAGATGCTGTTGATCGGTATGTAGCAGGCGTTCAGGCCCGCCAGGCATTGCGCCCGGGTCTTGTAGTACTCCTTGGGTCCTACGAACGACGTGGGGTGTTCGTCCAGGTCGCACGCGCTGAACAGCAGGGCGGCGGTTGCCGTGGCTGCCAGCAGGTATTTTTTCAGGAAACTGTATGATTTCATGGTCTTGGCTGTTAGTATCTGATCTGGAGGCTGAAAATAATGGTCCGGGGCTTGGGATAGGCGCCGATGTCGACACGCCGCAGGGCCGAGTTGGAACTCGATGTCGAAACGTCCGGGTCGAATCCGTTGTATTTCTTCCACAGGTAGAGGTTCTCGCCGCTGACGCTTACGCGGATGTCGCGCAGGCGGTTTTTGGTGACCTTGCGCATGTCGAACGTGTAGCTCGCGGAGATGTTCTTCAGCCGCAGGTAGCTTGCGTCGTGCACCAGCCGGTCGCTGGGCAGGGCGTCGTAGCTGCCGGCCATCGGCAGGTTCGAATTCGGGTTGCGGACCGGATGCCAGGAGTTCTGCATGTACTTGTATTGGTTGGTATAGGGCGAACCGTTGCCCATCCAGAGTTCGGCGACGTTGTAGATCTTGCCGCCGATCGAGTAGTTGAAGAAGAAGCTGAATGTGAAGTTATGGATGTTGAACGTGTTCTGGATACCGCCGTAGAGGTCCGGGTCGGCCGATCCGAGGTAGACCAGGTCGTCGCTGTTCAGCGCTCCGTCGTGGTTGATGTCCTGATAGCGGGCGTATCCGGGCTTGAAGGTGTTGCCGCTGGCCGAGGCGTAGGCCTTGGTGATCTTGTTGCGCTCGACCTCTTCCTGGTTGTGCCATACGCCGCCGTAGCGGAATCCCCAGAGGGCGTTGAGCGTGTAGCCCTTCTTGTAGCCGTACATCATGTAGGTGGTTCCCGACGACGACGGCGACGAGTAGGCTGTCACGAAGTCTTCCGAGGCGATGTCGTCCACCATCTGCCTGTTGCGCGACAGGGTGAGGGTCGTCGACCACTGGAATTTCGGACGGACGATGTTGCGGCTTTCGACGGTGAGTTCCCACCCCTTGTTGGTGGTGCGTCCGGCGTTGGCGAAGTAGTTGGTGTAACCCGTCTGCGAGGCTACCTGTACGGTCAGCAGCAGGTCGCGGGTCTTGATCAGATAGGCGTCGGCCGTGACGTTGAGCCGTCCGTCGAACAGCGAGATGTCGGCTCCGAGGGTATACTGGTCGGAGGTTTCCCACGTCAGGTCGGGTGATGCCAGACGCGACGGGTAGACCGCCAGCTGCTGCGTGCCTCCCATCAGGTAGCCGCTCGTCGAGTTGCCGACGGCCGCCAGCGAACGGTAGGCCGAGATGGCGTCGTTACCGGTGCGTCCGAGGCTGGCGCGCAGGGCCAGTTCGTCGATCCACTTGGCTTTTTGCAGGAACTTCTCGTTGGCGATGTTCCAGCGGAGGGCCGCCGAGGGGAAGAATCCCCATTTCTTGTTGGCGGCGAAGTTCGAGGCGCCGTCGTAACGGGCCGTGAACGTAACGTAGTAACGCTCCTTGTAGTTGTAGTTCAGACGTCCGAACACCGACATCTTGGTCCAGTCCGTGTGGTTGGTGCTGATCGAGGAGTTCTGCTTGTCGGGAACCGCGGCCATGTTGTTCCAGGTGAGTTCGTCGAGCGTGTAGCCGCGCCCGGTGATGCTCAGGTTGTTGTCGTACTTGATCTGCGCGGTGTATCCGCCCAGCACGTCGAAATTGTGGCCGCTCTTGGGGCGCAATTCGTAGTAGACCGTATTTTCGCTTGAGAAACTCGTGTCGTCGTACTCGTCGCGGCTGGCGTAACCGCCTTCGTTCTCCTTCTTGGCCGGCAGGTATCCCGGCTCGTAGTAGCGTCCGTGGCGCTGGTAGGAGTAGTAGGTGAACTGGCTGCGCAACTTCAGCCCCTTGACGGGGGTCACTTCGACGAATGCGCTGTTGTTGAGCGAAATGCGCCGGGCGTTCTTGAGGCAGTGATCGAGCATGATGCGCGGGTTGTTGAATTTCTGTCCCGAGTACCACAGGTCGTTCATGTCGGATGTGGGGGAGAGGAACGGGCTGAGGAACACGGCGGCGTTCCACCAGTTGGTTCCGCCGATGGTGGCCAGGTTTTCGTCCTGATCGCGGTAGGTGTAGCTCAGGTTCAGTCCGGCCTTGAGCCATTTGGCGAACTCGTGGTCGACCTTCAGGCGCGCCGAGTAACGTTTCAACCCGCTGTTGTCGATGATTCCCTGCGTTTCGTTGAATCCGGCCGAGGCGTAGTAGGAGCTTTTCGCGGAGGCTCCCGAAATCGAAAGGTCGTAATTCTGGTAGAGCGCCGTGCGCGTGATGGTGTCGATCCAGTTCGTGCCGACGCCTTTGGCCTCGGGATTGGGGAAGGGGTATTTCGACATCGGCGAGTCGGGTTCGATTTTATCGTTGCCGTCGGCGCTTGAGAAGAAATAGGCGTAGTCGTTGCGGTAGCGGGCGAACTCCGTGGCGTCCATGATGTCGAGCTGACGCGGGAGCTGCGAAAATCCCAGGTCGGTCTTGAAGGTGATGTTGGGTCGTCCGTCCATGCCGCGGCCCTTCTTGGTCGTGATCACGATCACGCCGTTCGAGCCGCGCGCGCCGTAGATGGCCGTCGACGAGGCGTCCTTCAGCACCGAGATCGACTCGATGTCCGCGGAGTTGATGTCGTTCAGGTCGTGAATGCCGTCGATGACGCCGTCGACGATGATCAGCGGTTCGTTCGATGCCGAGATCGAGCGCGTGCCGCGGATACGGATCGAGGTCGTGGCGCCCGGCTCTCCGGTCGTGGCCATGATGTCGGCGCCGGCGATGCGGCCCTGGAGGGCCTGGTCGACCGAAACCACCGGCACGTCCTTGATGTCGCTCATCTTGACGTTGGCCACCGAACCCGTCAGGTCGGTTTTCTTCACCGTGCCGTAGCCGATCACGACCACTTCGTCGATGGTCTGCTTGCTCTGTTCGAGTTTCACGTCGACCTTCGTGCGCGCGCCGACCTTTTCGGTTTTGGCTTCATAGCCGATGTACTGGAAGGTCAGCGAAGCGCCTTCGGGAACCTGGATCGAATAATCGCCCGTGGCGTTGGTGCTGGCGCCGTTCGTCGTGCCCGTCACCAGTACGGTCGCGCCGATCAGCGGCTCGCCGCTCTGGTCCGTAACCTTGCCCGTTACGGTATGTTTGGTTCCGCTTTTCTGCGCGAAGGCAGGCGCTGCCGTCAGCGCTCCCGAAACCAGCAGGATCAGTAATATGATATATTGTTTCATGCGAATTTTTATTTAAGTGCAACTCCTGATGCTTGCTTCCCGGAGGGGTAGTGGCGGAATTCGATCATCACCGGGTAGTGGTCCGAATGCGTGGCGGTAAATTCGTCGTAGATGATGCGCGAGTCGGTTATTTCACGCATCACGGCCTGCGAGGCGTAGATGAAGTCGATCCGCCGTTGATCCGCCGTCGATTCGCCGTTGTAGGGGGTGGGAACGGTGTGGAAGAACTGGCTGTGGCGGTCGCGCAGGGCGTCGCAGTAGCCGCTCTTGAGTACGATCGAATGCGTCTCGAAATAGGTGTTCGCGGGCATCGCGTCGGCATCCTTGGGCGAATAGGAGTTGAAGTCGCCCGCCATCAGCCACAGCGGTTCCACCGGATAGCGGCGGATGGTGCTGTCGAGGATGCAGTTGATCTCCCGGTCGCGGTAGGTGTTGCCCGTCCCGGCTGCGCCCTGCCCGTTGGGATAGGTTCCGAAGGGATAGAGGTGCAGCACCACGACGTTGATGTCCTTGATGCGGGTGTGGATGGCTCCGTGCCAGAGGGGAACGTCTTCGAGCAGGCGGTTGCGCAGTTCGATGGGGTATTTCGACGTCAGCCCCACCGGAAATCCGCTCTCCTTGCAGAGTATGGCGTAGGGGTGCCCGTAGCGGCCGGCAAGGGCCGTGAGCGACTCCTCGGTGAATGCGTTGCACTCGCAGAGGGCCATGAAGTCGGGGTCCTTCTCCTTCACCCAGTCGACGAAGTTGTCGAAGTTCTGGGCTTTGTCGAGCTTCATGCCCTCGAGAATATTGTAACTGATGAAACGCAGGGTTTCGGGCTGGACGCTCGTTCCCGGATCGGTCGTCAGTTCCTCGTCCGGTGCGGCGGGATCGTCGTCGCAGGCGGGCAGCAGGGCCGTGGCCGTGAGCAGCGTCGCCCCGAAAGCCAGCCGGCGCAGCATCTGTATCGTGTCGTATGTTTTCATGTCGTTCGCTGGTTTATTTGTTGTAACGCAGGGCTGCGTAGGAGACGGTGAATGCGTTGGCTACCTGTCCGTTGGATGCGATGGTCGCGGTGTCGTAGGTCGTCGCCGTGCCGATCTTGTTCTGCACGGGGCGCAGGCGGATCCATGCCACGCTCTGTCCCAGAATCTCGGTGGGAACCTGCATCCACACGTTCTTGTCGCCCGAAAGCTGCTCGAGCTGCATGTTGCCCCAGTTGCCGTTGTCGGGAACCGTGAAATCGGTGAGCTTCTTCCAGTTGTCGCCGTCGAGCGAATATTCCGCCGTCCAGTAGCGCAGTCCGCCCTGTGCCGAGTGGTAGCGGCAGGTGAAGACGAAGGAGCATTGCGTGGAGCTGACGCCCTGCGTCGAGAACTCGAAGATCAGGGAGTTTCCCGTGTTCTTCGCCGTGTCCCACAGCTGTTTGTGGCCCCACGAGGCGTTGTTGATGGTCAGCCCGTTTTCGGCGGCCCGGTAGGCGCTGCCGACGGCCAGCCAGGCGTAGGTGCTCATAAACGAGAGTCCCGAACCCGTCGTTGCGGCCACGCAATGCGCCTGACCGCTGTCGGTTGCCGGATGCGGATACTGCGGGAATGCGTAGGCGCGGGGGTCCTTGCTGCCGTCGGGACTCCACTCCACGGCCACGGCCGAGAAGACGTTGTCGGCCGACTCGTCCAGCGCGATCTCCTCGCGCGTCACGTTGCGGATCTGGTAACGGCCGATGTCGCCGCCCCGCTCGAAGAAGGTGTAAGGCTCGTGTACGATGATGCCTGTGATCGTTCCCTCGCCGTCGGGCATCTCCTTGAAACGCCAGTCGCAGCCGTGGTTGGTCATCAGGTAGATCATGTCGCCGTGACGGTCGAGTACGGCCGCGGGGTAGTAGTTGTTGAAACTGTTGGTGTAGTTGATGTGCACGGGGATGAAACGTCCGGTGCGCACGGCCATCTGGCAGCGTTTGAGCGTCACCTGGGTGTAGATGTCGGCGTCGGTCAGCTGGTCGATGAAGCGCCGCTTCGCGGGCAGCTCTTCGGCCGTTCCGGCCTCTTTGGTGACGATGTGGTCCTGCGTCACGCCGCTGAGCGTGTAGCGCTCGGGGTTGCTCCGCTTGGTCAGCGTGAGGCCCTTGCACCAGAGTTTGAGTTTGTCATATCGTTGCAGGTTGTTCTGCTGGGCGTCGGTCGTGACCAGAGCGAGACCCAGCGAGGCGTCGGCGTTCTGCATGTAGGCCGTGCAGTCGTTGATGCCCAGATCGGGTTTTGCCGCGGCCTTGAGCATGGGGCTTCCGGCCATGTTGGGCGAGGCCCAGTCGCTGATGACCGTGCCGCTTACGGCGATGTCCTGATCGAGGGTGATCTCGCCTTCCGCCTCCGCGATCAGCCCGCGCAGCTCCTCGAAGGTCATCTCGCGGGTCTCCGCCGTACCGCCCGGGATACCCTGATAGGCTGTGAAATAGGTTGTGTGATCTTCGCCCCAGTCATCCCGGAATCGCAGACGAAACCGTGCCGCGCGGGGCTCGAATTTCTTGTTGTCGGCGATCCGGAACCGGAAATATTTGAAATCCTGGGCGTAGCTGACGCTGTCGGCCCACGGTTCGGCAGCGGAATTCTCGTCGTAAACGACCGTCCAGTAGATTTTCTTGGACAGCGGAATGTTGGTGTCGATCGCAACGGAGTCGATCGTGCTAACGGACGAATATTGTTTTCCGATGTACTTGAACTCCAGGAGCGGCGTCGTGCCGTACTGCATCAGGTAAATCGTGTCGACGACCTGCTGGCGGGCCGATGAGACGAGGATGGTTCCCTTGCGGGGAAGCGAGTTGTTGGTCCGGTAATTGAGGTTGAGCGAGCCGCCCGTTTCGCCGCTGTCGGCGCCGTCGACCGAGACCCAGAGTCTGGTCTCGGGCGTGAGCCGCGCCTGCCACGGTCCGGAGGTCTCTACCTTGATGGTGCGGGAGCCTGCGTCGCTGGAGACGAAGACTTCGCTGCTGACGCCTTTCGAGCCGATAGCCGGCTCCGTTTCATCCTCGCTGCCCCCCCCCGAGCAATAGGGCCGAGGCGGCGAAGGCGCAGATCAGGCTGAAGCGCTTGGTGTAGAATTTTTTCATCGTATGTCGTAGTTTGGGTTTTTAGTGTCGCGGGGCATTCTGTTCCCAGGGGAGTTTGCCGAACAGGTCTTCGAAATCGTACCATTTCAGGCGCAGCACGTAGAGGTTGTCGATGAAGATGCGTGTGTTGCCGCTCTCCATCTCGTATTTGCCGGCCATCAGTTCCATGCGCGTGTTGCTCGTAAAGGGATTTTTGGGGTGGGAGAAGATGATGAACTCCTGCTGGGAGTTTTTCCACATGGCCGTCGGAAGCTCCGCGGCCGTGGGGTCGAGGTGTCCCACACGGACGGTTTTCTCGGTGGTTCCGTCGGCGAACTGCCCGCCTCCCGTGATCCGCACGGTCAGTTCGTCGTTGTCTTTCGTGCCGTCGGCCGCCGCATAGGCGATGGCGTTGAAACGGACCATGGCGGCCGTGTCGTTCCGGATGCCCGGATCGTACGGGGTCAGCAGGTTGGCTCCGTGTCCGGCGTCGTCGCCGAGTTTGACGTAGCCGTTTTTGCCGTAGCAGTAGGCCGTGCCTCCCTCCTGTGCGGGCGTCGATTCCAGCCCCATTTTCTTCTGGTCGGCGGTCCAGCTGTCGATCGGCGTTTCGCCCCGGGTCTCCAGGGGTTTCGCCGAACCGTACTTCAGCCGGTCGAAGTTGCCCTCGTAATCTTTGGTGTATTTCGGGAATCCCTGCACCACAGCGATGAATTCATTGAGAAATTCGACGTCGGTGTGCAGCGAGATGCACCCTTTCCGTTCTACGTAGGACTCCGTGTGCGGGGTGATCAGCAGGACCAGTTCGTCGATTCCGGGCCTGACGCCGCGTTTGATTTCGTCGACGTTGAGCCACTCCTCGGCCGGCAGTTCTCCGGACTCTTCCTTTTCGCCTTCGAATCCGACCTGATAAGCCACATTGCTTCTGATATAGATGGATCTTTTGAACGGAGTGGCGTCCTGCTCTTTCGACGCTCTGACGGGGATGTGCAGGGTTCCCGTCAGCGCTTCTTCGAACTCGGGCGAGTTCGACCACTCGATGTGTTCCCTGCGGGAGTAGTCCTTGTCGTCGTCGCAGGCTGTGCCCAGAGATACCGTGCCGGTCAGCAGCAGTACCGCGATCAGCGGGGTGACGCTCCTCTTCGGGATTTTCAGAGATAGAGTTGTTCTCATAGCATTTAGGTTAATTGGTCTGAAAAAGTTTGGAAAATTTTAGCTAAATTTCGGGTGAATATTGAAAATATTTTCATTACAAAGATAGCCCTTAATAAATATGCGGAAAGGGCCTTGCCCGAAAATGTAAATGAATGTAAATCTTATCTTGTTTATTGTCAGCATGTTCGATTTTTACACCCCCGTGCGTTATGTAAATGCTGAAACTTTGATATTTTACTTTTTAATACATTTGTAATACACAGGCCCTTTCTTCTGATTTGCTTTTGTGTTATTAAAACGCTATGTTTGCATTAAACCGAAACCTGAAATGAAAATCCTCCTTCTTGCCGCAGCGTTGTTCTCCGCGCTGTCCGCGGCTCCGGCTTCCCCGGGTGAAAAGACCGACCTGCAGGAGCTGTTCCGCAGTCTCGATCGGGTGATCGCCCGCAGCGGCGAGTACACGGCGCGGCGCGAATCCCGCATTGATTCGCTCAAGTGCGCCCTGACCCGCGACGGGCTTTCGCTGCGCGAGCGTTTCGACCTGACCGAGCGGCTCGCCGAAAATTACAACTCCTACCAGAGCGACTTCGCGCTTCTCTACCTCCGGCGAACTCTTGCGCTGGCCGAGGAGACCGGCGACAACGACCTGATCATGCGTGCCCGCTCCGGGATTGCGCTCTGTTACAGCCTGGGCGGACGTTTCTACGAGGCCGAGGAGATCTTGAGCGGCATCCGCGACACGGTGCACGTCAGCCGCCGGGCGCTGCAATCCTATTATGTCGCCCGGCATCGCATGAACCGCGAACTCTACGCCCTGACCGAGCCGGGCGAACGCCGCGACCTTTTCCGCCGGCGCGAGCACTATTATGCGGTCAGCGCGGCGGAAATCAGCGAGGACACCTTCACGAGCCTGTACTACGGGTATATGGATGCCATCGTCCGCAAGGACTGGTCCGAGGCTTCGACCCTCTGCGACAGCCTGCTGGTCTCGGTCCCTTCCGATTCCCACTCCTACGCCAAGGCCGCCAACCACAAGGCGCAGCTCGAGGGGAAGGCGGGGCGTCCCGACGAGGAACTCGCCTGGTTCATACGTTCGGCCATGGCCGACATCCAGTCCGCCGTGCGTGACCACGGGTCGCTGTGCACCGTCTCCGAGGAGCTTTTCAACCGGGGCGACGTCGATCGGGCGATGGATTATATCCGCGTGGCGATCCGCGACACGCGTTTCTTCAACTCCCCGAGCCGCTCGTGGCGCGACATGGCCATCCTGCCGCAGATCGAGGCGGCTTACAGCGAGCGCAACGCCCGCCTGCACACGATGTACATCGTGCTGATCGTCGTCATCCTGCTCTTTTTCGTCTCGGCCGTCGCCGCGGGGCTTTACGTGCTGTCCCGCAACCGGAAGCTCTGCGCCGTGCAGCAAACCCTCCGCGAATCGAACGACAAACTCAACGGCCTGGCCCGGAGCCTGCGCGAGACGAACGACCGCCTGAGCGCGCAGAACCTCCGGATCGCCGATGCCAACCGGATCAAGGAGGTCTATATCGGGGGCTTTCTCCAGACGATTTCGGAATATATCAACAAACTCTCGGGTACGTATCAGTATGTCAACAAGATGCTGCGCGACGACCGGATCGCCGAACTTCGCCGCGAATGCGCCCGCAGCAACGTCCGCAACGACGAGCTGAAGGAGTTCTATGCGCTTTTCGACAAGACCTTCCTCGGGCTTTTTCCCTCGTTCATCGACGAGATGAACGGCCTGCTTGCCGACGAGGCCCGCACCGAGGGGCGTCACGACGGCGAGCTGACCACCGTGCTGCGCATCTACGCGCTGATCCGCCTGGGCATCACCGACACGGTGACCATCGCCGCGCTGCTGCACTGTTCGATCCGCACCGTCTACAACTACCGCTCGTTCACCCAGCGGCACTCGCGGCCCGACGTCGGCGACCTGGAACAGCGTGTGCAGCTGATCGGGTTGAACGGGATCGCCGCCCGGTCCTGACGGAGCCGCGTGTGCCGAAAAGCGTAAAATAACGCTGTTCCGGCAATTTTAACCTCCCGGCCGTAACAACGGCCGGGAGGTTTACAGAAGGCTACTCCCCCTTCTTATGGGTGTACTCCTGCAGGACATAGGTCGTGAAGATCGGAAAGAACATCATGCCCAATGACGGAAGCAGCACGCAGAAGACCTTGCCGACGGCCGTGACGGGGAAAATCTCCGCACCGACGGTCGTGACGTTCATCCACGCCCACCAGAGCGCATTGCCGAAGCCGTGGAGCTTGGGATTGACGAGCACCTCGTAGTCGTAGAACACCAGCCCGGAGATATAGGTAAAGATGACGACGGTGAAGATATAGGCGAAAAAGAGCCTCCGCATCCTGTTTTCGGAGACCAGCCACCGCACGATGATCACCATGGCCAGGAAGGCCCGGAGCAGCGGGATAAGCCCGACGAGCACGCCCCAGTCGTGGGTCATGTCGACGCCGCTCCACGCCAGGATGTTCAGGTAGGGTACGGAAAGCAGCAGGAACGGCAGGTTGCGCCAGAAAAAACGGCCCGGACGTTCGGCAGCGGCCCAGCGGACGAAGAAATCGCACAGGAAAACGAGGCAGACGACGAACTGGATCGCAAGGTAGGTGCGGGACATGTGGACATGGTCGCCGGCAATGATCTCCCACGAGAGGGCCACGAGGAGCACCAGTCCGGCGATGAGTTTGACAACACCGAGCGCATCACGGATTCCGGCACGCGCCGATTGGGTAAGAGACATAGATTGCGGTTTTTCCGTAGCGCGCTCAAAATCAATGCCACAACCCGGAATCATAAATTTTACGGCGTTTTTTTGCCGAAAGATTTTGCACGATTGAAAATTTCTATTACCTTTGCACTCGCTTTCAGCAATGGCGGGTTAGCTCAGCTGGTTAGAGCGCATGATTCATAATCATGAGGTCC
>OBJE01001070.1_pt1 | contig 16998 bp, 15 predicted proteins | sample 1519681 | NCBI WGS metagenome assembly OBJE01 (sample SAMEA3888898, study PRJEB22519) | human gut metagenome | biome: human gut; feature: human-associated habitat; material: faeces | place: Denmark | collected 2011 | reverse complement strand
TTTCCTCAGCTGCCTGCATCCAGATCTTCGCGGCAGCACGGAAAAACCGGCTCCAGGCAGAACAGTGGAACCAGATCCAGGCTCTCACAACCTCCGTGGGCGAGATACTGGAAGGCACTGACGGAACCGATGAACAGTTCCTCTCCCTGCTTCCGGGGGGCATCAAAAAGAACACCAACCTGATCTGGTATTATGACCGTAACTGGCAGAGCTGCTCTTCTGGAGAAGCCGCCTGTGAAATGATCCTGGAAACAGATATTTCTTCTTCAGAAAAATCCGGCGAGCTTTCTTTCCGGCAGCTTTCCAACTGCAGTGAGCTTTACCGGATCACCCTGCGTTTTCCTGTTGATGACTACAGAAGGGAGGCTGTACATTGAAACAGAAGCATACGTTTTTTGTAACTGTCGGCATTCCTTCCCTGTTTCTTATCTTCTCTGTGCTGTGTCTCTGTGTACTTGCTCTGCTTACTCTTGGAAGCTCCAGATCCAATCTTAACACGGCCAGACATTCTATGGAACAGACCGAAAATTATTACGCTGGCTGCGCAAGCGCCACGGAAACCGTTTCAGAAATCCGTGATGATCTTGAGCAATACAGGGAAAAAGCTTCCGATGAGACCAGATATTTTTCCATGATACAAAAGCTTGCGGACACAAGGAACGATCTCAGCTGGGATTCCCACAGCCACACCCTTTCCTTCTCCGTTGGAATTTCCGAGACACAACAGCTTTCTGTAGTGCTTGAGCTTTTTTACCCGCAGAAAAAAAGCTCTTCCACTTATCAGATCCTACAATGGAACACAGAGCTTACCGGATCCTGGCAACCAGACAACCACCAGAATGTATTTAAAGGAGAATAAACCTATGGATACCCCTATTCCTGAATTTTTGGCAGAAGCTGCCAACCGGCGTGTCTCTGATATCTTTATCATCGCAGGCCGCCCCCTGGCAGAAAAGATCGACGGTCATCTTTTGGACCGTGGTGACAGGCTGATGCCTGATCAGACAGAAAATTTACTCCGCACCATTTACGGCCTTGCGGAAAACCGCGATATATCCCGTCTTATGGAAACCGGTGATGATGACTTTTCTTTTTCCATTCCCGGTGTTTCCAGATTTCGCGTCAATGCCTACAAGCAGCGTGGTTCCCTGGCTGCCGTGATCCGCGTGATCGCCTTCCGGCTGCCGGATCCTGCAGAGCTTTCCATTCCCGAGGATGTGATGAACATCTCCGAATATACCCGTGGCATGGTCCTTGTTACCGGTTCTGCCGGAAGCGGTAAATCCACCACCATGGCCTGTCTGATCGACCGGATCAACCATACCCGGGAAGGCCATATCATCACTCTGGAGGATCCTCTGGAATATCTCCACCGCCATGATCGCTGTATCGTCAGCCAGCGCGAGATCTGTACCGACACCGAAAGCTATCTGACTTCTCTTCGTGCCACACTACGCCAGAGCCCGGATGTGATCCTTCTTGGAGAGATGCGTGATCATGAAACCATCCAGACTGCCATGACCGCTGCGGAAACCGGTCATCTTGTCCTTTCCAGCCTGCATACTCTGGGAGCAGCCAACACCATCGAACGCATCATGGACGTGTTTGAGCCATCCCAGCAGCATCAGATCGCCCTCCAGCTTTCCATGGTCCTTCAGGCTGTGATCTCCCAGCAGCTGATCCCAGATGTGGACGGACGCAACATTCCTGTTTTCGAGATCATGCGCCTGACTCCTGCCATCCGCAATATGATCCGCGACAATAAAGTACACCAGATCGAAGGCGTGATCTCCACATCCGGTCAGGAGCAGATGCGTTCTATGGACCAGAGCCTTCTGGAATTATATAAAAAAGGCCGTATCACCAAGGATACAGCTCTGAAATACGCTTTAAACGCAGACATGCTGAAGCGCAGACTTATGTAAGGATCTTCTCGGTATACCTCTGCCTGATATTTAAAAACACAAAAAAATCCCTTGCCGATCTCTGATATGTTTCCGGAATACAGAACACATATCATTTTACAGATCCGGTAAGGGATTTCTTTATTTTCAATCCGATCTCGATCAAAAAGACATTCCTTCTCTGCGATCGATCAATGCACTACATTTCCTACAATTCCATAAGAAACAATATACATAATGGCACTTGCCATAAAAAGTCCGCACAGGATCGCAATGGAGGATTTTTTGATATCCACCTCAAGAAGAGAGGCGATCAGTGCACCTGTCCAGGCTCCTGTGCCCGGAAGAGGGATTCCCACAAACAGCAAAAGTCCAAGAAATTCATATCTCTTGATCTGGTCACTCTTTCCCATAGCTCTGTTTTCCAGCTTTGTGATCAGACCTCTGAACGTCTTTGTTTTTTTCATCCATTTAAAGATCTGCCGGATAAAAAGCAGGATAAACGGAATCGGAATAATATTTCCCACGATACAGATCGGCAGTGCCTTCGCAGCCGATATCTTCAGCAAAGAAGCTGCCAGAAGGCCGCCTCGAAGCTCCAGTATCGGGATCATAGAAATGATGAACACAGCTCCCTCGGGAGAGATAAACTGTGCAAGGTGGTGTGAAAACCATTGTACCAGTACTTCCATAGTATCTCCTTAATTGTTATTTCTGCAGATATTCCGTCAGGAATTCTACCAGCTTTTTCATCTCCTCATCGGTACCGATGGTGATACGGAGATGATTGTCGATCCTGTCCTTCGGGAAATATCTTACATAGATATGTTTCTCCCTCAGTGCTGCGAAAAGCTCTTTGGCCGGACAGCTCTCATGTGTGGCAAAGATAAAGTTGGATCTGGAATCCTGGAAGGAAAATCCAAGCTTCCTGAGCTCTGCCTTTGTCCACTCTCTTGTTGTAATGATCTTATGGCAGCATTCCTCAAAATATGCCTTATCCTCCATAGATGCCACACCAGCCGCGATGGTAGTACGATCCATGGTATAGGAGTTAAAGGAATATTTCACATCATTGAGATATTTGATCAGCTCCGGATTTCCGAAGGCATATCCGATACGCATTCCTGCCAGGGATCTGGACTTGGAGAAGGTCTGCACAACAAGCAGATTATCATATTTTTCGATCAGCGGCAGTGCGGATGCTGCTCCGAAATCCACGTACGCCTCATCTACGATCACGATACTCTCCGGATTCTTTGCCACGATCTCCTCGATCTCGGAAAGAGGCATTTCCACGCCGGTCGGTGCATTGGGATTAGGGAATACGATTCCGCCGTTTTCACGGAAATAATCTTCCTTACGGATATGGAACTCCTCATCTAATGCCGGGCGCTCATATGGGATCCTTAAAAGATCTGCCCATACATCATAGAAAGAATAAGTGATGTCCGGGAACAGGATCGGTTTCTCTGAATTAAAAAATGTGAGAAAACACATAGCCAGTACGTCATCGGAACCAACGCCTGTAAATACCTGCTCGTCCTTCAGGCCGTAGAACGCGGCAATACTGTGTACCAGGTCTCCTGCTGTCGGATCCGGATAAAGTCTCAGGGTATCGGCATCAAGGACCTTCAGCGCCTTCTCCACACCCGGAGCCGGTGAATATGGATTCTCGTTTGTATTCAGTTTGATCATGCCGCTCTCATTTGGCTGCTCGCCAGGAGTATACGGCACTACTTTTCGTATATTAGCTTCCCATGGTTTCATGCTGTGCTTAACCTCCTATCATATTCTTTTGCTATTGTACTCACTGCGAGGACATTTGTCAAAGGGTAATACCACCTGCCGGGAAACAAAAAGACACCCGTACCGGGTTACAGAGTACGGGTGTCTGATATATTCTTCTTAATGAAGGGCTGTTTTGGTTCGTATCAGGCGCTTAAGATCAGATACGTGCTACGCCTGTTGCTTTTGCTGCCTCTGCTACTGCTTTTGCGACAGCCGGTCCGACTCTCTTGTCGAATGCCTTCGGAATGATATACTCCGGAGAAAGCTCCTCATCTGTGATCAGATCTGCAAGAGCCTTGGAAGCTGCGATCTTCATCTCATCGTTGATATCACTTGCTCTTACATCAAATGCACCACGGAAGATTCCAGGGAATGCAAGAACATTGTTGATCTGGTTCGGGAAGTCACTTCTTCCTGTGGAGATAACCTTTGCTCCGCCTGCTTTTGCATCATCCGGGAAGATCTCCGGTGTCGGGTTTGCGCATGCGAAGATGATGGCATCTTTGTTCATGGTCTTAACCATCTCTGTTGTAACTGCTCCAGGAGCGGAAACACCGATAAATACATCCGCGCCAACCAGCATCTCTGCAAGAGATCCCTGTTTCTTCTGAAGGTTTGTGAGCTTGCTCATCTCTTCCTTAACCGGGTTCATTCCTTCTGTACGTCCCTCATAGATGGCACCCTTTCTATCGCAGAGTGTAACATCCTTGAAGCCTGCTTTCAGAAGAAGTCTGCAGATAGAGATAGCAGCTGCACCTGCACCGTTCATAACGATACGAACATCCTCTTTCTTCTTTCCGACAACCTTCAGAGCGTTTGTCAGACCTGCAAGTGTGATAACTGCAGTTCCGTGCTGGTCATCGTGGAAGATCGGAATATCACATTTCTCTTTCAGTTTTTTCTCGATCTCAAAGCATCTCGGAGCGGAGATATCCTCAAGGTTAACACCACCGAAGGATCCGGAGATCATGTAAATAGTATTTACGATCTCGTCTACATCATGGCTCTTAATGCAAAGCGGGAATGCGTCTACATCGCCGAATGCTTTGAAAAGTACACATTTACCTTCCATTACAGGCATACCGGCTTCCGGTCCGATGTCACCAAGACCAAGAACTGCGGAACCGTCTGTTACAACAAGACACATATTCCATCTTCTTGTAAGCTCGTAGGATTTATTGATATCTTTCTGGATCTCAAGGCAAGGCTGAGCTACACCTGGTGTATATGCAAGAGAAAGGTCGTCTTTATTCTCAACCGGCACTCTTGTAACAACCTCGATCTTACCTTTCCAATCTCCGTGCAGTCTTAATGACTCTTTTGCATAATCCATTTTCTTTTCCTCCTTGGATAATTATGATATATTTCATTTCAAAAGGATTACCTGAATTAATAATTACCATTGAAGAATTTACTGTCCTTCGGAAGCTCATAGCCTTCAAAATAAGAGCCAAAATCAAGCTTCAGATAACTGCAGAGATCAGCAAGCTCTACCATGGTATTGTCGTTGACCGGAATGCCATTCTCTTTTCTGTCTTTTTCAGCAGCTACCTCTTTCTCACCGTGTGTATAGATCCTGTCCTGACCGTCTGCCTTCGGACTCTCCCGAAGTGCCTCAAGATATTCTGAAAAATGCTTGCGGATCGCATCCGGATCTCCGAATGCCGCCGGGTTGATTGCCATAAATCCATGGCAGATACCGGTCTTATCCGGGAATGTACAGCATTTGTCAGAGGTAACGCCCATGGAAAGAATAGAGCTGAACAGCTCACAGAGCATTCCATAGCCATATCCCTTATGGCTTCCGCTGACTTCCTCGTTTCCACCAAGAGGCATGATTCCGCCGCCCTTCTTGGCTACGATGTTTGCAAGTACATCCGGTGCATTATTGCTGGCATGACCGTTTTTGTCAAGTGCCCAGCCATCCGGAAGAGGCTTGCCCATCTTATTATACATTTCCAGTTTACCTCTGGTTACAACTGTTGTGGAACAGTCAAAGAAAAACGGATACGGGTCTGCAGGCATAGCGACTGCGATCGGGTTGGAGCCCAGCATAGCCTTTCTTCCAAAAGTCGGTACCATGATCGCCTCGGAGTTGGTACATGCCATTCCAAGAAGGCCTTCATGGCAGGCCATGTTCGCATAATATCCTGCAATACCGAAATGGTTGGAATTTCGTACACTTACGATTCCCACACCAGTTGTCTTTGCCTTCTCAATTGCCTTTTCCATAGCAAAATGGCTGATCAGCTGGCCCATCCCGTTATGTCCGTCTATCACGGCAGAAATCGGTGTTTCAAAAACAACTTCCGGTTTCGCCTGGGGATGAATAGTCCCCTTCTCGATTCCTTTATGGTAACGAACCATCCTCTGCATTCCGTGGCTCTCGATCCCATACAGATCAGCAGTCAGAAGAACATCTTTAATGATGCTTCCTTCTTCCTCAGAAAAGCCAAACGCTTTAAAAACGTCTCCGCAGAAATGGTTCAGTGTGTCATAACTCCATTTTACATATCCCATAATCGCAAGTCCTTTCTCCTGATATTTCCGGCAGGTTACCGCCCACGCTGTGGCCTGCTACATATTTTATATGATACTGCAGGGGGTACAGTAACCTTCATCCTGTGCTGTCTCGTCTTATGCTGTCCTGCCTCATGCTATCTTACCTTACGCTGTCTAGTCTCATGCTGTCCCAACTTACGCTGTCTCATCTTATGCTGTCTCGTCATGAAGCCTTCAGGATGCTGCCATAATATCAAACTTTTTTGGTATTACCAATACAGTCCCTATTATAGCACGCGGTCTTACCAAAATCAATAGTGGTCTTACCAGATTAACGGGATTTTTACTGAAATTTTATTTAATTTTTTCAGGTGGATCAGCGATGAAATACAAGGCTGTTCTCCCCCTGCTGCTGCGCAATCTCCAGTATATATTTCTCAATGGTTTCCATATGTTCGCGCATCAGCTTCTCCGCCTGGTTCCGGTCTCCGGAAATAATGGCTTCCACCAGTCTTCTGTGCTGGTCATCCACCTCAAGAGCGGAATTATGTTTCTGCATAATATAAGCTCGGGTACCGGAAATAATCTCCTCTGTCAGCTGCGCTGCCGCATCCAGAACATTATAGATCATAGGATTCCCTGCGATCCTGCCAATCTTCGTATGAAGCTTCTTATCAAGACCTGCACGGGCTTTCTCGTCCTCTGAGCTCTCCAGCTGTGCCAGGATGGAACGCAGATCTAATGCATCCTTCTCCGTACAATTCCCGGCTGCAAGAAGCGCAGCCTCCTGCTCCAGCGCAGAACGAAGTTCCTGTACCTGCTGTACATGGCTGTTATTCAGCTGAAAAAGAAGGGCCAGTGGTGCAGAAAGCCACTGATCCATATTCTCGGTAATATAGTTGGCTCCGCCGCGGACCGTTGTGACAATTCCCATCAGCTCCAGTGCCCGCAGGACTTCACGGACAGCAGGTCTGGAAACTCCCAGTGATTCTGCCATAACACGTTCCGCAGGTAAAGTGTCCCCCGGCTTCAGTTCTCCCCGCCGGATATTTTCTATGATCTGCGCTAATATTCCGTCAAATGCTCGTTCTTCTGTAATCTTTGTAAACATGTCGTCCGTTTCGGCCGCCTTCCTTTATTATTGTGTTGCCTTCCTTTACATAAAAATCCCGGAATATAGACAAGTGGATATTTACCATTCTCAGTCATCATGCAGTTCTGCACCAGATGATCGCTCTGCAGCCATTCAGTCAGTCTGTGCATTTTGACTATTTGCCCTCTCTATTTTCCGGACTTTTATAGTAAATATTATACGATAATTCCCCAATTTAATCAATAGCAAATAATAAATTGGTAAGACATATTATTTTATTCCATTATTGAGAATGTTTTCTACTTCCTCCATCTGGCCCAGAAGCATTTTCTGGCGGTCGTCAAAAAGAAGACCTTTATTATGCCTGTAATACTGGTCAGAACCGTTCTCCCGAATGAACCAGAGACTATAATAGTTGGCATTCAGTTCTGTGATAAATGCCACCATTTCCTGGCTGTCCCCAAAAGCAGCTTCCATAAAGTCGAAGACGTTCTGAAGAGTAAAGGATATTTCGTCAGTTCGGTTTTCGTAGGCTTCGGTTTCGGATTCAAAGAGGGCTTTCACAAACTCATAGTTCCTGTTTGATGATGGAATTTCCGATTCTGCTGCGGCACTTCCGCCTCCTGCCAGCTCTGAACCTGATCCGGTTTTATCTGATCCGGTTGATTCCGATCCAATTGATCCCGAGGTTGATTTCAATCCGGACGCATTTTCAAAAAATGACACAACACGTTTCTGTATACGCTCCTGCTGTTTTGTAAGAAGCTCACTCTTTTTGTCCTTTTCAAGATCCGCCTCTGCTTTTTCCATGAGATTTTTTGCTGTGAGGCTGTCCTGATCTTCTCTGAAGTACACCATATAATCATACAGTTTCGTGAGATAAGCATCGGTAAGATAGCATTCTGTAAAAAGCTCGCTGAGCTTTCCGTTGAGAAGGCTTACAATGCTCAAATGCTCGTCCAGAGAGGCTGTGCGGATCTTACCCAGAGTAATGGGATCCCACTTTCCTTTCAGGATGTCCTCCACTTTATAGTCCGTTCTGTACTTATAATAAAGAGCCAGATAGCCTGCAAAATCCTTCGCGATCATCCTGTGCTGAATGTACTGACTGACCACCTCACGGTCTACGGTTTTTCCAAGGATCTCATAAACCTGGATCAGACGGGAAAGATCCTCCCAGCCTCTGGCTGTGGCAAAGATCTTTCCGTCTACGGTATTCTCCACCCTGTAGAAATTTTTTCTGCGAAGCTCCAGATAGGAGATCACCGCCGGATGAATTCCCTGCTGATAGGCGTATTCCTTCCATACATCAAAGTCTGCCTCCACATCGATCTTCTTGATACGGTCCAGAGTGACCACATCGAATTCCCGGACGGATTTGTTATATTCTGGCGGGTTGCCTGCTGTGACGATCACCCAGCCTTCCGGCACCTTCTGGTTTCCGAAGGTTTTTCCCTGAAGGAACTGCAGCATCATCGGCGCTAGTGTTTCAGATACGCAGTTGATCTCATCAATGAACAGGATGCCTTCTTTCAGACCTGTTTTTTCCATTTTGTCGTAAACGGACGAAATGATCTCACTCATGGTATATTCCGTGACAGAAAATTCTTCCTCACCATAATTCTTTTTTACAATAAAAGGAAGTCCCACAGCACTCTGCCTGGTGTGGTGGGTAATGGTATAGGAAACAAGAGCAATCCCGCATTCCCTTGCTATCTGTTCCATAATCTGTGTCTTTCCGATTCCCGGAGGGCCCATAAGAAGGATCGGTCTCTGTCGGATCGCCGGGATCCGGTACTCCCCGAATTCGTCCTTTGAAAGATATGCTTCTATGGAATCTCTGATCTCCTGCTTTGCTCGTTTTATGTTCATGGTCTTCTTATTGTCTCCTTCTGTATGCTTCTCTTCGTCTCACGGCTGCACGTTTCTCTGATCCAAAATATCTCATTTCCTGCCTGCGGCGGATTACTTTATCGACGTATCCCGCTTATCCTCCAGTTCATCCTCCGTGATCACCAGCTTCATGGCCCAGGCCGGGATATCCACATCCTCAGGCTCCTGCTCCATAAATACAAATGCTGTCCGGTATGGCGGCATCTTTGCCGGAAAAATCCCGTATCCGTCTGTAAAATACACCAGGCCCTTCAGATTTTCAAACTCACGTTTTTCCATCAGCTCTTCCACATAAGCAAAAGCCGGGCGAAAATCTGTGCCCCCATCGCCGTAAAGCTCCAGACTATCCATGTAATCCTGCAGTTCTTCTCTGCCGGTGATCTTCACATCTGAATGTACCTTCTCGTCACACTGAATGATGTGTATATTTACCTTCCGGAAAAAATTCCCGCTGTCGCTCAAGATCCCATAGGTTTCCTCCAGAAATCTCTGTACCAGTTCTCCTGAACAGGACATAGAAGTATCGATCACAATGACAAATTCCGAAACTTTTTTCACTTCTCTGGTTTCCAGGGGTTCGATCAGCGGCATATTCCCGTAAAGGGAAAGCCCGTAGGTATAAAAATTATAATCAAAGCTGTCCGGATCTACAGTCAGTTCTTCCCGAAATACTGCAAACTTCCGCAGAAATTCCCGATAATCATATCGTTCCCGGTTCTCTATTTTCAGCTGGTCCAGAAAATCTCCGTCCTGCTCTCCTGACTCTCTGGAAAAGGTCTCCAGATCTGTCTCGATCCCATCGCTGATATCTCCCCATTTTTTGCTCATCAGGGGATTGGGTTTCCGGTCAGGCTGCTGGTTTGCCCAGTATTTATGGTCGTCCACATAGAACTCTTTTTCAAGCTGTGCCAGTTCTTTTTCCTTCAGAAATTCTTCTTTCAGAATCTTGTAGATTCTCTCTGCATTCAGCGTCTTCTTTTCCTTTTCCAGAAGACGGTAGGTTTCCCTCCGGAGAAGACTTCTGGAATATCGGACTGAGCGGTGGTAGATCCCGTCGATCATATGCTCCACTGCAATATCGCAGCTTAAATTCCACAAACGCTTCTCTATTCCCGGCTTCCCAAAGTGCCGGAAAATGCAGTGAAATACCATATGGAGATATCCTCGATTCACAAGAATCCTGTTTTCTTTATAAAGCCCGCCAAGCTGTGCCGGATGGAAGTACATCACAGCCCCGTCTGTTCCAAACGGACTGACCGAACCATCCATCTGATAAATAAAGCTGCTCAGCGCCACATCCAGAAAACGCATGCCAAGATACAGCTCGTCTCTTGCCGCCCGGAGGATGCTGCTGCCGATGTCCTGGAGACGCTGGGCTGCCTCCTGGGAATTGGATCCCTGACCGGGCAGGAAGTTATTTTTATTGTTTTCAGTTGTTTCTATATCACTCATAACTGAAACTTCTTTCTCCTTTTAACAGGGCACCTCTCATTTTCTGTCTCCCCGGCAGCCTTCTGCTCTTCCTTCAGCATCCGGCTGCGTTCATTCATCAGAAATGCGGAAATCTCCATATCCTTCTTCCCGGACGCCACATCAATACTGTGTTCCAGGCCCTCTCTGTTCCAGAGTTTTTCCCGAGAAAGCAGCTCTAGACCATTTAAGCTTCCGCTTTCCACCAGAAATTCCCCGATATCCTTAAGATTTCCCCGGATATAATCCTCATACTGCTTCTTCGCCTTTTCACTGAGCTGCCACGGATAACGAAGCCGCCCAAAGCTCATATCAACCAGAACCTCCAACTTATCCATTACCACTGCCATATCAAACAGGCTGTCATACTCCGCGAAATCCAGTTCTTTGCTGTAGAAGCATTGCCGGTAATTGGTCCCTGAGCCATGATACTCCGTAAACAGAATTCTCGCAGGCGTATTCTCCACCGCCTCATCATAATGCTCCGGAAAAACCATATGCGCACGTTTTCCACTTGCCTCACCATTTTCATACAGAAAATCCACATCGATCTTCTGCCACAGTTCCCCAAGGATTTCCTTTGCGCAGGATTTGATTCCCTTTTTCTGATGGATCACAAGCTCCTTCAGCCCGCTGCAGCCTGTAAACGCCCCGGTTCCCACCTGCATCAGCGTATCCGAAAATTCCAGCCGTTCCAGTTTTTTGCATCCATAAAAAATATATCTTCCGATTTCCTTCAGTGTATCGGGAAAAACGATCTCTTGCACTTCCTCTCCGGCAAGAAGTCTCTCTTCCCCGAAATTACATCTTCGCTCTCCCAGGTTTCTGCATCTTCTTCTCCATCCTTGTGTGCGGAAAACGCATACGGCGCCGCACTGACTACCGGAAGACCATTGATCTCTTCCGGCAGCACGATCCGGTCATCGGTACCATAACACCGAACGATCTCTATTGCATTATTTTTAATTCTGTAATGTATTTTCATCGTACACTTTCTTCCCTATGTCACAATAATAAAAATTTCTGTTTCCTATTGTAGACTTATTCCAAACAAAAAACAACCCATCGGACCACTGATTGCAAGTCAGTATCCTGCGGGTTGTTCGTTTCTTTTATCATAAGGTTGGAGGAATTGCTATATTTTTATCGGTCTATACTTTGAGTTTTTTCTCTTCAGGATTTAAAGTTTCCTGTAAACTTCCATACCATATCCGGCTGTTCCGGAAGATAGGTAACGTTAGGTCTCCAGGTCGCGATCACGGTATCTTTAGAATTGACCCAGAAGGAATACTCTTCCCTGTAGGAAGTGTTGAGCAGTCCCACAGACAGATATAACGTTTCCTGATCCATTCCATAAGCAATGCTGTGATATCTCTTTGTAAAATCATCCGGATAAAGATCGTTCTGTTTCCAGCTCTTAAATCCTGCATAAGCAATCTTTTTCTCACCCTGGACTATCATTTCCAGACGCAGTTTACATCCTTCCGGAATGATCTTTGCACTTTCAATGTTTCTCGGATTTTCTGTAAAAATAATCTCCCGGTTAAATAATCCACTGAGTTCTTTTTCCGCAGTTTTCAGTCTGCCTTCCGGCTGTGGCAGAGAAAGGCTTTTTATTTTTGCTTCCAGATATTTCTCTCCTTCTTCCCGTTTTTCTTCCGGGCAAGGTATGGAAACTGCTTCCTTCATATATTTAAGGCAGATATCTGCCGCAAGATATTCTCTCGCACCTGCGGTAATGCCAATGGCAACCGGAAGTTCCCGGAAGCACACCAAATACTGTCCAAATGCTCCTTCTGCCGCAAAGATCTCTTTTCCTGCTTTGATGTGATATGCATAATGAGTCAGTGCTTTTTTCTCATCTCCGGGAATTACGACTCTTGACTGTCCCATCTCTTCGATCCACCACTGTGGCACCAGCTGCTCACCCTTCCAGTTTCCTTTCTGGAGAAGGAGCTGTGCCAGTGTGGAAATCTGATCTGCGGTCAGATACATGCCCCAGCCGCCAGTATTATGTCCCTCAGGACTTGTAAGCCAGTTGATCTTTCCAAAACCAAGTTTGTCAAAAACACGTTTCTGCATAATGGACAGACAGTTTTCACCCATAACTTTGGTCACGATCCTGGAAAGTGTATAGCTGCATCCGGAATCATAATGAAAAACTTTTCCGATATCTTCTTTCAGCTTAGGCTGTCCAAGCCAGTTCTTCTCCCAGTCTTTTTCCAGTCTGGAAAACCATACATTATTACAGCATTCCGGGGAACCGGCCTGCATGGTAAGAAGATCATATACGGTAATATTTTCCAGGGCTTCATCATATTCATCCGGAAGATCTTCTCTCACATAATCCAGAAATTTATCCTCCAGATGAAGTTTTCCCTCATCCACCGCAAATCCAACACAGATACTTGTTCCGATCTTTGATAAAGAATGCAGCATCTGCGGCTCTTCCATTGAGAAAGGTGCCCAGGCTCCTTCAACAACCTTTTCTCCTTTATACCGTACAGAAATACTGTGTAATTCTACGGTGTTCTCAAGTTCCTCAAGCATTTTTGCCAGCTTGAACGGATTTAATTCATTCATTTTTTTCCTCCTCTGCAGGCTGCCATATGGATGTCTCGATACGGATTCCACCTTTTCTGGTGAGATATACACCAATCAGGATCAATGCAACCATAACTATAACAGCAGATACTGCATATACAAGTTTAATACTGAAAATTCCTTTTATAAAAATAATCGTGTAAATGATGATACTGATGGTACAGAATACGTAAAGTCCTGCACTGGAAAGGTGAAATTTGTTCTTCTTCCAGGTATCCGGATATTTCTTCGGAAGACGTGAAATTGCATACACAACTGTAACATTCATAAAAAATGTGATCACCTGGAAAATATTTGTGATCGTCACGATACTCATATCAAAAATGATCGGAAGCAACACTACGATCAGTGTGTAGGTATAGATCAGGTACGGTGCTCCGAAACGGTTTTCCTTCAGAATTCCTTTCGGGCAGCCATCCATCCTTGGCAGCCTGAGCGATCGGATATCGTACATCATTAAATACACCATTCAAAGTAGTGATGATTGCCATGATCGGTCCGCCGATCATAAAAAGTTTATACACAATACCAGGAAGGATCTCCTGTGCTGCCGGAAGGATTGTTTCCACACCTGCAACCTCATCGTGAGGAAGCACCCCACCTGTAACCATCGCAAGGCCCACATAAATAAAAAGCAGACATGGCACGCAGGACATTGCCGCAAACGGAACATCTTTCGTTGCTCTTTTCGCGTCTTTACCATACCACAGAACATTGTAGTAACCATTTGCGGAATTCATAAGAAGAAGTGCCGCCAGCATAAAGCCTTTAAAGCCGCCGGTAAACATCTTATCTCCTGAAAAATCAAAGATCGGCTGTCTGATCTGTGTAAGTCCGAAAACAACATACAGAACCATTGTGATCAGAAGAACCGTTGATAATATCTTGCTTACCTTTGCAAAAATATCCATTCCCAGAAGATTCAGAACAAACAGGATAACAACACCTGCGATTGCCAGTGCTTTCACTGTAATTCCCGGGAGGAGATTATTCAAATACAATCCCAGTGCCAACGCAAAAGAACTGTTGAGGATCGGCGTTACCAGTTTCGTATAAGCTACCAGACCTCCGGTGCTGACTCCGGAAAGGTTCGTTACGATGGAATACGGGCCTCCTGCCACGCGCATGGTCCCACCAAGAATAATATACGGAAAAACCATAAAGAATCCCATGACAATCGCTGTCAGATAAGCAAGCCATACAGAATAACCGGTATAAGCCATTGCCGGTCCGATCAGAGTTACCATTCCGGAGCCGATTACCATTCCTACTGCGATCGCAAAAAGATCACCACGCTCAAGTATACCCGGTTTCGGTTCCGGCTTGTTCACAATTATGTTCTTGTCGTTCATTTCATTGCGCCTTTCTTTACTTTTTTACTTTTTATTTTTTATTTTTTATATTGTATACATAAAGAATAGTGAAAAACGCCGTAACTGTCAATAACAATTAACAATTTCGACGTTTTGTAAAAATTATCTGTTCTGTTTTTGTATACTTTTTACAGAAAAATGGTAATTTCTACAGTCTAATTATACCGTTGCACAAAGTTCTCACAACTGCTTTTTATATGTTTCTGCATACGCAGATAACATTCCATAGCATCACCTTTTCGAATACTTTCTACAATTTCCTCATGCTCTTTCAGAGATTTTCTTACGTACTCTTCTTCATTTACCAGTACGCCTCTGGACAGTCCGTTCCACAGTTCTGACAGCATATTTTTAAGTTTATCATTTCCTGCTGCTGTCCATAATTCCATGTGCAAAGTCTGATTGAGACTTGAATAACTTTCAAAATCACCTTTTTCTATCTCTTCTCTGGAAACCTTGAGGATCTGATCAATCCTCTGAAGATCGATCTTATTTTCACAACACAAAACACAGGCTTCACTTTCCAGTGCCGCCCGCACCTGAAAATGTTCGCGGATCGTTTTTTCATTCACTCCAAGAACTACTGCACGTTTATTTCGCTCCAGTTCCAGAAGTCCATCTCTTGCCAGAATCTGAAAGGCTTCTCTTGTAGGTGTAATGGACACTCCAAGTTCCTGCGCAGTACTTTCCAGTGTCAGAATTTCCCCCGCCGGAATTTTTTTTGAAAGAATTGCCTCTCTGAGATTCGCCGCAATCTTTTCTCTTATGGGTAAAGTCTTTATTGGTTTAAGTCCCAGCATGTATATACTCCTGTTCTTATAGATCTTTTTTATTTAGATGAATATTAACAGTATTCTATTCTAGCGTATTTTTACTGTATTGTAAATTCCCATTAAGACAGGTACCCACATTCTTGCAGGAGACTTAACTGACTTACACATTTTATAAATACTGGCTGAACTCCACTTTCTCCTTATTCGGGCCTTCAATAGTAAAAAATTTCACGCCATTCTCCCAGAACGGCAGAAAATGCACCTCGTCATTGGTGGTATTCAGTCCTGCTGCTGTCACCAGCTCGTGGACTTTCTCCACATCCTTCACATCAATGGCAACATGGTCAATGGCGCCGGATTCCATTTTTGCTGCTTTGTTCTCGTAAGTCTCGATCACAAGATTTCCAAGCTTCAGGAAAGCAACCTTCTCATTGGCAGCCTCGTTCACCGTCTGGAAAGCGATCTTAAATCCCAGTGCCTCATAAAATTTAATGGTTGTCTCAATATCATTGGTTGGCACGCCTACGTGCTGAACTCCGTTCATCTGATCTTTTAAATTCATTTCAAAACCCCATCCTTTCATAAATCTGACATACTCATAAACACAATCGCTTCGCAATTTAGATTCAACTCTGCTACAGTTTTATGAATACGATCACTTTGCAATTCTGCGTTCCACCTGTGCAAGCTCCGGCATTGCCGGGATCGCACCTTTTTTCTCCACGCAGAGACTGGCCACTGCATTGCCGAAACGGGCAAATTCCTTCAGATCCTCCTGGGTCAGCTCGTCCAGATGTTTCTCTGCTGTGCTGACTTTGTACAGGAAACCGCCCCAGAAAGAATCTCCGGCTCCGTTCGTGTCTGCGATCTGTTTCACTGCAAATCCCGGTACCATACAGCCGCCATCCTTGCCGTAAAGATATGCTCCTTCGCCGCCAAGTGTAACTGCCACAACTTTCACGCCCTGGCTGTACAGTGCTTCTGCTGCTTCCCGGACATCCTTATGATCTGTCAGAAGTTCTGTCTCTTCATCCGAAATCTTCATAAGATCCACATAGGGAACCAGGCTTCTCATATGCTTCTTCGCTGTCTTTTCATCCGGCCACAGAGATGCACGGTAATTGGGATCGTAAGAAATCACGCTGCCCTTGTTTTTCGCTCTTTTTACCGCATAAAACGTGGTATCTCTTGCAGGCTGATCCGTCAGGGACAGGGATCCAACATGAAAAATATGGGTATGATCCAGCACATCCACATCCACTTCTTCCTTCTGGATCTTCGTATCCGCTCCCGGTTTTCTTGCAAAAAAGAAAGTCCTCTCTCCAGTCTCGCTGACTTCCACAAAAGCCAGTGTAGTAAAATAATTTTCGTCCAGGAGCATACCCTTGGTATCCACGTTTTCTTTCTCAAGAACAGATTTCAGGAACTTTCCGTGCATATCTTTTCCTGCTTTACCGATAAATGCAGTATGAGCTCCCAGTCTGCTGGCTGCAACTGCAACATTGGCAGGTGCACCGCCCGGATTTCTGGCATACAGCATCTGTCCATCCTCATTGATATCCTGAGATGTAAAATCGATCAGGATCTCACCAAAGGTT
>OBJE01001057.1_pt1 | contig 17239 bp, 20 predicted proteins | sample 1519681 | NCBI WGS metagenome assembly OBJE01 (sample SAMEA3888898, study PRJEB22519) | human gut metagenome | biome: human gut; feature: human-associated habitat; material: faeces | place: Denmark | collected 2011 | reverse complement strand
GGAAAGGAAAGAATTAAATGGAAGAAATCGTAAAGTTCTTAAAAGAGGCTGAAACATATTATTTGGCAACGGTTGAGGGCGACCAGCCGAGAGTGCGTCCGTTTGGCACGGCACATATTTTTGAAGGCAAGCTGTACATCCAGACTGGCAAGAAGAAGGATGTTTCCAAGCAACTGCATGCCAATCCGAAAGCAGAGTTGTGTGCATTCAAAGGCGGCGAGTGGATTCGTGTTTCCGGGGAACTGGTAGAAGATGACCGCATTGAGGCGAGAGAATCTATGTTGGATGCTTATCCGGCATTGAAGAAGATGTATGCCGCAGATGATGGCAACACTGAGGTCTTCTACTTCAAGAATGGTGTGGCTACCATTAGTTCTTTCACCCATGAGCCGAAAGTGATCAAGTTTTGATGATATGCCGTGTGAACAAAACTGAACTCCAGGAGTTCACACGGTATTTTTTGAAGGTTGTCGTATAGTTTATAACGAAAATAAAAGAAGAACAAAACAAATGGAGCGTGAGAAAATGAACTTATCAAAAATACATCATATTGCAATTATCGTATCTGACTACGAAGCCGCAAAGGATTTCTATGTGAACAAGCTGGGATTCTCTGTTATCAGAGAGAACTACCGTCCAGAGCGTAAAGACTGGAAGCTGGATCTGCGTGTTAACGAACACACAGAGCTGGAGATTTTTGCAGAAGAAAACCCGCCGAAGCGTGTGAACCGCCCGGAGGCCTGTGGGCTGCGTCACCTTGCATTTTGCGTGGAGAGCGTGGAGCAGACAGTGAATGAGTTGGCGGAGGTAGGGATTGAATGCGAGCCGATTCGGGTTGATGATTATACCGGAAAGAAGATGACTTTCTTCCATGACCCGGATGGACTGCCGCTGGAGTTGCATGAGTAAAATGAAGAAAACAAGAAAACCAGGCGGTGGCCGGAAGAAGCTGAAGCCAGAGTACGATGCCGGGAAAAATCTGAAAGAGCAGATGGAAAGTGCTGTGGCACTTTATGATTCTGAGATGTCCTTGCAGGCCATCGGAGATGAGTTGGGATTAAATCCCATCAAGGTACGGAAGCTGCTCATCACGGCAGGTGTGTATGAATCAGAAGTGGCGGAAAAAGTAAAAAACACTTTTGAAGAATACCGAGAAACACAGGACTACAAAACCTCCATACTCTCAACTGCAAACACCCTGAAACTTTCCAAAGCTTCCGTTACCTCATATCTTCCGTATAAAAAAGGTGTGTACTTCCCCAGTACAGAAAAAGATAAGATCAGTGTTGGAGCAGAGCGGCAGCGGAGATACAGAGCGATGAAGCGGTGGAGGGCGGATCCGACAGAAGAAAACTTCTGGGGTGTGGTTCTGACCTATGCTGGAGTGAAATTTAAGACCTACTCCGGGTTGCCATTCTCTTACGAAATTAAAAAGGGCAGGAATGGCGAGTATACAAAAGAACTGTGGATCGACCGCCGAGAGAAGAGTAAAAGTCTGGCGTGGAGTTCTATAGTTTTGGCGCTGAAGAATATTAAAGGGGAGGTAGTAGACCGCCCGAAAGCTCTGGGTGATATCCGGGGAATGACCTACATATACGGAATGTTCTATCGGTTCGGACTGATTGATGTGCCGGACAAGGTAAAGGAGAAGATGGGCCGTCCAAAAGTCCGCAACTCAAAGTAATAAAACGTATTATGTATGGCAGAAATAGTTTTGAATTATTGAAGGCAAAAGTACTGCTTCATGAACAATTTCGCTGTGAAATCAACTAAGTGTGGAAAGAACCCTTACTGCCTTTTTATCGTTATGTTCTAAAGCAAAAACCAGACAACCGTGCTTATATTACGAACGAAATAAGCACAATCGTCTGGTGGTAAGGCATAAAAATCCCCCAGTCGTACACAACTGGGGGAGAAAGAAGGTAGCCCGGAGGTCATCTTCCCGGCCTCGGACCTCGCAAGGTTACCGAAACTTGATCACTGTTGAAAGTATAGCCGATGTAGTAGTGCTAGTTAAGCAGAAAGAAAACTTAGGCAGTCTTTTTAGAATTGCAATAGTCATAGAGATTCAGAAGATAGTCGGGGCTTTCTCTCCAAATTCCGGTATCATAGTCGAAAAGTGTTTCATATACCTTTGAATTTGTGAAGCGTAACAGTGCATCTTCATAGGAAATAGTATCACGCAAAGCGAGTTCTTTGACCGTATCGCGCATGAGACTGACAGCACAGCTTTCTTTCTGCGTATCTGTGAAGTTATAGTTTGACATCTCCATAGCGGTCACTCCTTATATATTCAAGATGATTAACGGCGTCCTGCGTGCGAAAACAGAATTGGTCTTTTAGGCGATTGGGAAGAAGTTTTTCAATAGCTATTTTGTCTGCTTTCGGTGTGCCGGGGATACCAAAGTCAACGCCACCGATATACTGCTGTAAGGTGTGGGCTGTTTGGTCATCTGCAATTTTTCCACCGATGATGTCGATGGTGCCGTATTTTTTCAAAAGTTGTGGGAACAAATCCTTTTTTCGGTTTGCAGCTACAAAATGAAGCCATTCAACAGAGGCTCCTTGGAAACAGTAAGCTAATATGTTGGGATCGTAGTGGAATTTGTAAACAGATATCTGTCCGTCTTCCGGGTTGAAATCTTTTGGAACTGTACCAATACGCATCGCTTTCCTAACCGAAAGCTGAACGTAATTGTACGCTTGCTCGTAGGAAGATGTAAGATAAAAACCTCGGCCAAAATCGAGTCCACCAAAGCAGCGATTCAGGTCAATCGCCGGGATACCAATGTAGCTACCGTGGTACAGAAGCATCCCATCCTGCAATTCAATCATACGGATACACCTCGATTCTTTAACAAGGTTTCAACATCGTGAAGAACACAGGCGTAACCGTTTAGATGAAGGATGTCATAGCATTCAGAAATAAATCCAAGAATGTCGTATTTCTTAAAAAGTTCAGCGCAATCGCTGGGAGACATTTTCCACTTGGACTGAGCCATGCGGAAAACCCAGCATTGCATATCGGCAATGTCAATATTATATTCACTCATAGAGCGTACCTCCTTTGAGTACAATTTCTCAATTTAAGTATAGCTCTTTTTCTGCCGCTTAGCAACGACAGAATTGTAAATTTCAGATTATTTTATGCCTGTCTGCCTGTGCAGATGGGCTTTTTTCATGCCTGCGAGGAGGTGGTTACGCAAATGGCATCCAGAATCCAGGGCATCACCGTTGAGATCGGCGGTGATACCACAAAGCTCTCCAAAGCGCTGGAAAGTGTAAACAAATCAATCAAGGGGACGCAGTCCGGACTGAAGGATGTCAACAAACTCCTGAAACTGGACCATTCCAATACAGAACTGGTTGCCTATAAGCAGGAGAAAACGGTATAATTGAGGAAGGCAGTTGGGTATAAGGGGTACAAGTGGTGTAGATGAAAAATATTGTGAAGACGGAAAGAGGGGCTGTTGCATGCTTGTGAGTTAGTGATTTATGGGTATCATGATAAAACAAAAACAATAATTGGAGAACATCATTGGAATTTTGGAAAATATTGTTAGATGATATAAAAGAACCGGTTTCGTACCTTCCCATGGGAGTCGGAGCGGCGATTATGATGCTTTTGTTATTGCGGCTGGTTGCCGGGGAGAAGGTATGGAAGCGTCCGCAGGTGTATTATTATTTTTTATTGGGTGTATATGAAACGGTTGTGTGGATTCAGGCGTTTTTTTCGCGGGAGTCGGGTTCCAGAACGGGGATTGACTGGCAGCTGTTTGAGACATGGGGCAGAACCTGGCAGTCCAGGGCATATATGGTTGAGAATGTGATTATGTTTCTTCCGCTTGGAGTTTTGCTGCCGTTGGCAGAAAGGCGGTGTGCCAAATGGTGGAAGATGCTTTTGATCAGTATGCTGTTGTCGATGATGATCGAGGGGATGCAGCTTGTGACAGAAAGAGGATATTGCCAGCTGGACGATGTAGTTATGAATACATTGGGCGGTTGTCTGGGATATGGGGTGATGCGGATAATCGATGCGGTGCATCGCCGTTTGCATCATTCATAGAGGGCTGCGGTATTCATTTCAAGATTATGGCAAATTCATATCTTTGGGGAAGGCAACACGAGAACAACGGCAGTGTTCTTCATTAAATATTTAAGGACACTTGGGTTTTCTGCAACTAATGATATTTTTGCGGAAAATGCGTGGTATTTCAGAAATGCACTTGTCCGTGCAAACTATACGAACCTGCAAAAAGGTATTCACGAAACAACAGAGTATCTGGAAGCGTTTCTCAGAAATCTGCTTTTGAACGAGAAAAATGAGCTTCATAATCGAAATCTTCATATAAGTGGACTTTTGAACGAAGAAAAAGTGGACATTGGGGACACAAAAGTGGATGTTGAGAGTGAAAAAGTGGACATTCGAGACAAAAAAGTGGATATTGAAAGTTTACTTTTCGAAAAAAGTAGTGATTTCTCGGCAAAAACGACGGTTCATATCCATAGACTTTTTGAGAAGTTTGGCTTTGATGAGGTGTTTGGAAGAAGTGCAGTTATGGAGCTTCTTGAGCTGAAAGGTTCAGGTGCTACAAAACTTCTTTCCAATTTGGTAAAGGCAGACATTATTGAACCAGTATCCGGTCATGGAAAAGGAAAATATAAATTCAAGAAGTAGTTCACGTATTGTAGAATTTCCGCTCATCGAGTGGAAATTTTGCTTAATATGATAGAGATATTTTCCAGAAATCCGGATTTCATTATATTGGAAGATGATACAGTTCTCACACCGCTTCTGATAGATGATGAAATATCTAGTTTGTCGGCAATCCTTTTAAATGAAGCGTATTATGAGTTGCTAAAAACCGGACAAAAGATGGTTGATGGCATTCCGGTATTAAGTCCGACTTGCCTGATACCATTTAAGGCGAAAGCGTGGCAGGATTTAAAAGAACGCAAGTTAAATGGAGATCAGGTTGACAGCAAAAATATAAAGAAACATAAAAACGATGTGTTCCGATTAGCACTGTTAATCACAGACAATGGGCGACACCCTCAGCGCAAGAAGTATTGAGAATTTGCTGGCAGTCGGCTATAATGAGATCGAGAACATATGCGTGCAGAGGGGCGATGAATAGTCATCGACTGCGTGCATAAATATGATTAATTTTGGGGGTTTTATGGGGGCTGAAAGCAAAACGAGGATGACAGAGGGAAGTATCTCTAAGAAGATTATTTTATTTGCCATACCATTGTTTCTGGGGAATCTGTTTCAGCAGCTGTATAATACAGCGGATTCCCTGATTGTAGGTAATTATCTTGGCAGCAATGCGCTGGCAGCAGTCAGTTCGTCGGGAAACCTGATTTTCCTGATGGTAGGTTTTATTAACGGTATTGCCATGGGAGCCGGTGTGGTAATTGCCAGGTATTATGGGGCGAAAAACAAGGATTATCTCCAGAGAGCGATTCATACAACCACAGCCTTCGGTCTGGTGGCCGGAATCACACTGACGGCTGCGGGAATGTATCTGGCACCGAAGATTCTGGTACTGATGGGAACACCGTCAGATGTACTTCCGGAATCGATTGTATATTTTCAAACCTATTTTGCAGGTTCTCTGGGTGTAGTCATGTACAATATTTTCGTGGGAATCCTGCAGTCGGTGGGGGACGGCCGCCATCCGCTGATCTATCTGATTATTTCCTCCTGTGTGAATGTGGTGCTGGATATCTTCTTTATCGCAGGACTTGGCATGGGAGTGGGATCGGCAGCCCTGGCAACGGCTATATCCCAGTTTGTCAGCGCGATTCTCTGTATGGTGCATCTGATGCGGGTGAAGGAAGATTACCGGCTGGAGCTTAGGGAGATTCGTTTTGACAGACATATGCTGAGGCAGATTATTCAGAATGGTGTACCTTCCGGTTTCCAGAACTCAGTCATTGCCATAGCCAACGTGTTTGTACAGTCCAACATCAATGCATTCGGTAAAATGGCCATGGCAGGATGCGGAGCTTATTCTAAGGTAGAAGGTTTTGCCTTCCTGCCGGTGACCTGCTTTACTATGGCGATAACTACCTTTGTGGGACAGAATCTTGGGGCAAAGCAGTATGACAGAGCAAAGAAAGGTGCGAAGTTCGGTATCCTCTGCTCCATCTCCATTGCAGAACTGATTGGTATCACCATATATACGGCGGCACCGGTGCTGATTGCAGCATTCAACCGTGATCCGGATGTGATACATTATGGGGTGATGCAGGCCAGAACCATTGCGTTGTTTTATTGTTTATTGGCATTTACTCACTGTATCGCGGCTGTACTCCGGGGTTCCGGCAATGCTGCCGTGCCCATGATCGTTCTGCTCTGTGTATGGTGTCTGTTCCGTGTCAGCTACATCACACTGGCAGTGCGTCTGATTCCGGATATCCGGGTCATATTCTGGGCATACCCACTGACCTGGAGCATCAGCTCCGTGATTTTCCTGTTTTTGTTTTTAAGGGGAAATTGGGTGCATGGATTTGAGAAAAAAGTGACAGGGAGGTAACCAGATTAATGAATTATGCAGAATGTTTAGAACTGGCAAGAGGAAAAATGGGAAATTACTGCAAGGCCTGTCCGGAATGCAACGGAAGAGCCTGCAAGAATCAGATGCCGGGTCCGGGAGCCAAAGGAATCGGAGATACGGCGATTCGGAATTATGACAAATGGAAGGAAATCCGTGTCCAGATGGATACACTGGTGGAGAAACGTCCCATCGATACATCTCTTTCGTTGTTTGGAAAGAATTTTCAGTATCCGTTTTTTGCAGGTCCGGTGGGAGCCGTGAATATGCATTACGGCGATTCACTGAATGATGTTTCTTACAATGATATATTAGTTTCTTCCTGTGCAGAGTTTGGAATTGCTGCTTTTACAGGAGACGGAATGGACAGCAATGTGATGGTGGCTGCCACGGAAGCCATCAAAAAGGCAGGGGGACTGGGAATTCCTACAGTGAAGCCATGGAATGTGGAGATGATTCGTGAAAAGATGGCGCTTGTCAAGGATGCAGGTGCTTTCGCGGCTGCCATGGATATCGATGCGGCTGGCCTTCCGTTTTTGAAAAATTTCAACCCGCCGGCCGGAAGTAAATCAGTGGAGGAGCTTCGTGAGATCGTGAAGGCAGCAGGAGTACCTTTTATTGTAAAGGGTATTATGACGGTAAAAGGTGCTTTGAAGGCTAAAGAGGCCGGTGCAGCAGCTATCGTGGTATCTAACCATGGAGGAAGAGTCCTGGATCAGTGCCCGGCAACTGCAGAAGTTCTGGAGGAAATAGCAAAGGCAGTGGACGGTTCCATGAAAATCTTCGTGGATGGCGGAATCCGTTCCGGTACCGATGTGTTTAAAGCATTGGCACTGGGGGCAGATGCGGTTATCATAGCCAGACCTTTCGTCACAGCTGTCTATGGCGGAGGCCGAGAAGGGGTCGAAGCTTATATCCAGAAGATTGGAAGTGAGCTTGCAGATACCATGGCTATGTGCGGCGTATCTTCCCTTGCTGAAATTACCCGCGACTGTGTGAGAGTGTAAAAAAGTAAACTATCAAATATAGCAAAAATTAGTAGAAAGGGTGAGTGATATGCGTTTTAATCGTGTATTTGTAATCGTACTGGATTCCCTTGGCATCGGTCCCATGGCGGATTCGGCCAGATTTGACGATTCCGGTGCTGACACATTGGGACACATCTCAGAAACAGTGGAACATCTGGATATTCCGAATCTGCAGAGATTGGGGCTTGCCAATCTCAAGCCCCTTAAGCAGGTAAAGCCGGCAGAACATCCGGAAGGATATTTCATGGCGATGAATGAGGCAAGCAATGGTAAAGATACCATGACCGGTCATTGGGAGATGATGGGCATCCGGACGGATAAGCCATTTATCACATTTACAGAGCATGGCTTTCCAAAGGAACTGATTGACGAACTGGAAAAGCGCTGCGGCAGAAAGATAATCGGCAATAAGGCAGCCAGCGGAACGGAGATTCTGGAGGAGCTGGGTGAACAGGAAGTGAATGAAGGAAAGCTGATTGTCTATACATCAGCGGATTCTGTGCTTCAGATCTGTGGCAATGAGGAAACCATGGGACTTGAGACCTTGTATCATTACTGTGAGATTGCCAGAGAACTGACTATGCGGGATGAGTGGAGAGTTGGCCGTGTTATCGCAAGACCCTATGTGGGCAAAAAGCGCGGCGAATTCAAACGGACAAGTAACCGCCATGATTATGCTTTGAAACCCACCGGACCGACGGCGCTGAATGCCCTGAAGGATGCCGGATATGATGTGATTTCCGTTGGAAAGATTAACGATATCTTTGTGGGAGAAGGGATAACAGAAAGCAATCATTCCGACAGCAGTGTACATGGCATGCAGCAGACCATCGATATCGCAAAGCGGGATTTCAAGGGACTTTGCTTTACCAATCTGGTAGATTTTGATGCGTTATGGGGACATCGCAGAAATCCAGTGGGATACGGGGAAGAGATCGAAAAATTTGATAAAAAGCTGGGAGAGCTTCTGCCGCTGCTCCGTGAGGACGATCTGCTGATTCTGACGGCGGATCATGGAAATGATCCAACCTACAAGGGAACGGATCATACGAGAGAGCAGGTCCTGTTTATTGCGTATTCACCGTCGGATACGGAAAGTGGGAAGCTTGATACCAGTGACACCTTTGCTGTCATCGGTGCGACTATTGCGGACAATTTCGGTGTCAAGATGCCGGAGGGAACCATCGGAACTTCTATTCTGGATCAGATAAAATAAATGACATTGGACTTGAAGTTAAAAACAGAAAGGCGGCGATTATATGGTTGATTATACAGAAGGAACGGGAAAACAGTACCACACAGGAATCGGTCCGGAGGATATCGGCGGATATGTCATCATGCCGGGGGATCCCAAGCGATGCAAGAAGATAGCAGAACATTTTGAGAATCCGGTGTTAGTTGCGGATAATCGTGAATATACCACATATACGGGAACCATCGATGGGGTAAAAGTCAGTGTGACGTCAACCGGCATCGGTGGTCCGTCAGCGGCTATCGCTATCGAGGAGTTATCCAAGTGCGGAGCCCATACTTTTCTGCGTGTGGGCACCTGTGGCGGTATGCAGGAGGATGTACTGGGCGGAGATATCGTAGTTGCAAGCGGAGCTATCCGCATGGAAGGAACCAGCAGAGAGTACGCTCCCATTGAGTACCCGGCTGTTCCCCATGTGGATGTCATGAATGCCATGATCCGTGCAGCGAAGAATCTGAAGTTCCGCTGTCATGCGGGCGTTGTACAGTCGAAGGATTCCTTCTTTGGTCAGCATGAGCCGGAGGTGATGCCGGTCAGCTACGAGCTTGAAAATAAGTGGCAGGCGTGGCTTCGGATGGGATGCCTGGCATCGGAGATGGAGTCAGCAGCACTGTTTATCGCAGGCAGCTTCCTTCGGGTGCGTGTAGGTGCCTGCTTCCTGGTTCTGGCTAATCAGGAGCGGGCGAAAAAAGGCCTGTCCAATGAACAGGCCCATGATACAGAGGCAGCAATCCGGACAGCGGTGGAAGCCATCCGTATCTTGATTCAGGAGGATGCGAAGAATGAATAATGAGAGGATAGAAACACTCATCGAGGAAGCATTCGCAGCACGGAAAATGGCCTATACACCCTATTCTCATTTTCAGGTGGGGGCGGCTCTGCTGACTGAAAAAGGCGGGATTTACCGTGGCTGCAATATTGAAAATGCGGCCTATACACCGACAAACTGCGCGGAACGCACTGCCTTTTTTAAGGCAGTCAGTGAGGGTGAACGCAGCTTCACAGCGATTGCAGTTGTGGGAGGCCCGGAAGGAGCTTCGGAATTTGACTGGTGTGCGCCCTGTGGCGTGTGTCGTCAAGTGATGAAGGAATTCTGCCATGAGGATGCGTTTCAGATCATTCTGGCACGTTCGGTGAAGGAATATAAGGTCTATACACTGGCGGAGCTTCTACCGATGGGATTCGGACCGGATAATTTGCAGTAGGAATGCCGATTGCCTTCTTGCTTTTTTCTCTTACAGTTTTTTAAGATCCTGTCTTTGACAGTGATATTTGGAAAAACACCGCAGAAAGGCTTATTTTATATAACTTTTTCTTTTTTATTATTTAAATTTATGCTATTTGAGGAAGTCTGGTTTTTATGGTAGAATATAAGAAATGTTTCTATCCATATCGTCATACAGGGGGGGAGAAAGCGAATGGGGAAAGACTTAAACAGAAGAAAAAAGATGGTAAAAAGAGCTGCCGGGATTTGCGCAGTGCTTACCGGAGCGTGCCTGGCGATACTTCTTGGAGGCTGCGGGAAGAAGGAGAAGGAGCCGGTAACGGTCACGCTTTGGCATGTCTATGGCGGGCAGACAGAGTCGCCCTTAAATGATCTGATTGATGAATTTAATGAGACGGTTGGAAAAGATAAAAATATCCGTGTGGAAGTGGGCAGTGTAACGAACACCAATATCATCCACGAGGGAGTCCTTGCGGCAGCCAATCAGGAACCTGGGGCATCGGAGCTTCCCGATATGTTTGTCTCATATCCGAAGACCGTAACTGCAATGCCGGATCCGGATATTCTTGTGGATTATAAGGATTACTTTACAGAGGAGGAGCTTTCAGCCTTTATTCCTGCCTTTATCGGGGAGGGAACGATCGACGGAAAGCTTGCGATCCTTCCGGTGGCAAAATCCACAGAGATCCTGTTTTACAATAAGACAGCCTTTGACCGCTTTGCGGAGGAGACAGGGGCAGACTGCTCGGCTTTTGAAACCTGGGATAACCTCTACAAACTTGCGGAGCAGTATGAGGACTGGTGCGGGGGATCCAGACCGTTCTTTGTTCATGACTATCACTTTAACTATTTCCAGGTTGGCGTGGAGTCTCTGGGAGAGCCGTTTTTTGACGATAACGGAGTCCTGTTCGGCTCTGCATTCCGCCGTGTCTGGGAACCCTATGCGAGAGCGGCACTGAAGGGTGGTGTATGGCTTCAGGGAGGCTATGCGACTGAGCCGCTCAGGACCGGAGATTCCATCGTATCCGTGGCATCCTCGGCCAGTGTCCTTTATTACGCGACAACGGTTACCTATGCGGATAACACAACAGAGGAAGTGGAGATCAAGGCGCTTCCGTGCCCTGTTTTTGCAGATGGGAAGAAGCTGGTTATGCAGCGGGGCGCAGGGATCTGCACAGTAAAATCTACGCCGGAGCGGGAACAGGCATGTATGACCTTTTTGAAATGGCTGACGGATCCGCAGAAAAACGTAGAATTTGTGACCCGGCTTGGCTATATGCCTGTGAAACAGGAGTCCTTTGATGTCTATCTGCCAAAGGCTATTGCGGGAATTGAGGATCCGATGTACCGGTCTTTATATGAGGCATTTTTAAAGACACAGGAGGATTATGAGTTTTATACTGCGCCGCAGAGACCGGATTATCTGAAGCTGGAGACAGATTTTGAACAGGATATCCGGGAGACTCTCGATATCAGCAGGAAAAAATACGCAGGGACCATGGACGGAAATCCGGAACCACCGGTATGGGAGACACTCGAACAATTTGAGACGACGTTTACCCGATGATGGTTCCGAATATAGGAAAAGGGGGGCGGTTTTTGAATATGTTTCGAAGAAACATAAAAGACATGCCGGAACATGCCAAAAACCGGGGTATCAGTCTTGAACGGAGATTGCTTCTGTACTGGCGGATCATGGTGCTCGCGGTCATGGCGGCGGTATTTGTTGTGCTGACCATTGCCGGGGTATTCAGCAACGATGCCGGAAAGCTTGGCGGAACGCTTTCGGTCCAGCAGAAAAACACAACGATGACGTTTAATAAATTGATCAATACGCTCAATGCACAGAATCTTGTGTTTTCCGAGCAGATTACGTGTGCAATAGCGGATGTCCTGGAAGCAGAGAAATGCAGCTTTGAGGATCTGGATGATAATCCGGAGCTGATCACAAAAATTGAGGAGCGGATGTGTCCTTATCTTCAGACAATCGTCCGCTCACGAAGCTGCAGCGGTGTGTATTTTACGCTTGATGCAACAACGAATACAGCCGCACCGGGGGCAGAGCGTTCCAGAATGGGACTGTATCTTAGGAGCGGCAATGTCGGTACGGACGGAATGGCGAATCCGTATATCACATTTTTCCGCGGGGTAGCTGATGTCGCAAGAAAAGAGAATATCCAGATGCATAACCGCTGGAATCTGGAATTTGATATCGATCATGTTCCCGGCTATGAGATTCTGATGGGCTTTGACGGCAGACGGATTTCAGACAGTTTTTATCTTTCAGACCGGGTAACGCTTTCCGGAACCTGGGAGCAGGTTGTGCTTCTGAGTGTTCCGGTAGTTTTTGACGGAAAGGTCCGCGGGGTATGCGGTGTGGAGCTTTCGGAGCTGTTTTTCAATCTGGTATTTCCGGCTGTGGAGAGCCCTTATGGAAATATGGTTACAGTTGTTGCACCGATCACAGAAAAACGACTTCTTTTAGACGGCGCGATTTCTGGAAAGACAGACGGAACGTATTTTACAACGGACGGAACGCTTCTGATCAAGAACGGGGATCATTATAATACCTATTCGGACGGCAGCCGCACATACTTTGGAAATCACATTGTGATCCCGAAAGCTGTGGACGGAAGAAATGATCTGACCCTTGTTACGCTTGTGCCGGAGATCAGTTACCAGAACAGTGTGGTGAAAAACAGGACGTTCTGGCTTTGTGGAGGCCTTGGCTTTCTTGTATTGATGCTTCTTGCGGCCATGTTCCTGACAAGACGTTTTATGCTGCCGATCCAGAAACAGATCCGTGCCCTAAAGGAGCAGAAGGAACCTCATGAGGAATCCAATTCCGGTATCATCGAGATTGATGAGCTTCTTGCCTATATGCATGCGAGACAGGAAAAGCCTGACGAGGAGAGTAAGATGCCTCCGGGCATGGAGGAGCTGTTCTTCGATTTTGCAAGGCGGGTCGAAACGCTGACTCCGATGGAGCGTACGGTGCTTCAGTATTATATTAACGGCTTTAGTGTCAACGAGATCGCTGAGAAGGAGTTTATCAGTCTCAGTACAGTGAGAAAGCACAATTCAAATATCAATCGAAAGCTTGGAGTTTCCACCAGAGAGGAGCTGCTTCTTTACATTGATATGTTCCGGCGTTGTGATCTCATGGAGAAAATTGCATACTGTGCTGATACGGAGAAAAAGAAATCAAAATCAGAAAGATAAGGTGTCATGAAAAATGGAGTACATGGGGGCTGCAGATACTTAGCGGCACTGCGGAACTGTCGATGACTCCGTTAGTTACTGCAGTTGGGCAGTAATACGAATAAAAACTACATATAGATGGTTTGAATAAGAAACAAACTATATCTTGTATACTCACGGTGAGTATGTTGTCCAAAATTGCCAACATACTCGCCGTGAGTATATATTTTTTATGCACAATGTAGTATAAAGAAGAAAAAGACCAAATGAAACGAAGAGGAGGAAATCAGAATGAATATTCCGTATGTTACGAAAAAAGCAACAAGACCGAAACCATGGCAGGGAGCAATTCTTGGAATATTTGGATTTTTGACCATTGTTCTCGCCACGATGGTTCCGGGCTATGTCACTACAAAGGGGGCTATGGATAACGGCGTGCTGTTTGCGTTGCTGCTTGGCTCTATTACCCCGATCCGGCTGGTTTTGCGAGAAGCCTGGCGGTGTTCCAGGGCAAAACGGCTCGGAAACTGGTTTGCGTATTACCGGGAGACCAACGTTACCTTTGACAAATTATCGAAGGAGATCGGCAAAGGTGCAGTCAAGTCGATTGACGGGCTTTTAAAAAAGGGATATCTGCAGAATCTCCATGTTGATTATGAAAACCAGTTTGTGGAGCTGACAGCGGATCAGCGTCTTGTGAAGGCCAATGTTTATATTACCGTTACCTGTCCGAGCTGCGGAGGAAAAAATACGGTGATTCAGGGAAAAGTCAGCAAATGCCGCTATTGTGACCAACCTTTGCAGACGAGATAAGCATTATATGAACGGGAATGGAGGTGACGGTCATCAGGTTCAAAAAGAAAGGGTGGATCATGGTTATGGCATTTTTATCATGGGCAGCATTACTTGCCGGCTGTGAAAAGTGGCCGGGTCATGGAACACCGAAAGAATCACAGGATAACCCAGTGGAGATTACGACAGGAACTCCGGTGGCGATCACCGATATACAGGAAATCTCATTCTGGGAAAGAGGCAGTGTCGTTCCGTTGGTTTCTGACGCGACACTGACCCGGGAAGAGGCGGGAACACGCGTCTGGCTTGAACTGCAATATCAGGACGAATATGAGCAGATGATGGATGCTGCTCTGATGGATCAGGCGCGCGAGATTCTTGAAAGGTATGAGGTCGGAAACTGGAATGGATTCAGGGGAAGTGACAGCATGGTTCTTGATGGCAGCAGCTTTTCCTTCCATGTCAGCTTTACGGACGGAACCTCCATTTCCGCATCCGGAACGAATGCATTTCCAAAGAATCAGAAAAAGGTCTTTTCTGAGCTAAGCACTCTGATTGATCCGGCCGTTGAGCAGTGGTGTCAGGAGCAGCATCCGAATACGGTCAAGGAATTACAGAATCAATAGAATAGGTCTGTGCACTTGCTGCGCTGCCATAATAAGAGGTGAGGACTATGAAAAACAGACATATCCGAAAACAGACAGGAATCTTGTTGTGCATGATTTTGGCGCTAATGTTGAGCGCATGCGGTTCAAAGAACCCGACAGATTCGACAAAGCAGACCTTTGGAGCGGAGTCGACGCAAAAGTCAGAAAAGACAGAAAAGACAGAAAAGACAGAAGAAAGGAAGGAAGAAAACCGGTTTTGCGGAGAATGGATTCTTGCAGGTTACGAGTACGGGGAACGCGAGAATTCCGGGGATACAGAGATTAGGAATCCGTATTATTTAGTGGAGGATGAAAGCATAAACTCCAAGATCCTGATCTATTCCGAGAATGATCAGTTATATGCAGATTATTACCATTTTCAATATGATGCAACAACGATCAATGGGATGGCGTTTGAGGAAGAAACCGCGACAGCGGAGAATCAGCCAACTGCCCGTTTAAAAAACAGGATAGACGAATCGGAAGTACGCCGTACAGTCACTCTTTTGGAGGATAATATTCTGCAGTACCGGGAACAGCAATACGGTATGACGTCCGATTATACCTATAATGGAATCTACATGCGGGCAGGATCGAAAGAACTGGAACAGCTCAGTGAGTATCAGTATCTGGATGTTGTTACCGTATCTACGGTCGAGGAACTGGTGGAAGCGATCCAGAACAGAAGAAAGATTATCTTAAAAGGGGGAGAATATAATTTTTCTGAGCTGGATATATCATTAATCCAGAATCCCAATCTGGATGTGCTTTCATACACAGATCAACCTGCAGAATATACGATCAGGAATGTCTGGAATCTCTGCCTGGAAGCGGCAGAAGGCGAGAAGGTCGTGATCAGCACAGAAGCCTCATATGGAAGAGTATTGGCTTTTGAATGCTGTAACGATATTACGCTCCGTGGTCTGACCTGTGGTCATGAGGTGGAGCCGGGCTTCTGCACCGGAAGCGTGATCTATTTATTGGGGGCAACCGATGTCATGATCGATAACTGCCATTTATATGGAAGTGGAACCTACGGTGTGGAGGCATATAACTCGAGAAATCTTTGCGTGGAGAGAACCGAGTTGTATGATTGTACCTACGGACTTGTTGAACTGAGCAATATAGAAGAGGCAAGCTTTCGAAATTGTACATTCCGGGACAGCAGGGAGTTTAGTATGTTTTCCATCCATGACAGCTATGATGTGCTTCTTGAGGATTGCCAGATCGTTGGAAACCATTCCGACTCCGAAGGGTATCCATTTATATCAGCTCCGAATTCGTGGAAAGTCCGGTTTGAGAACTGCGAGTTTAAGGAGAATACCTATCATACTTTTTTAGCAGAGACAGATACCCTGAGTATGGAACGGATCGTATTTGAGAATTGTCTGATGGACGATGGGGAAACCTTCAATACATTTGATCAGCCTGCTGACTGAAGCTTTAGAATCTAAATTTCCGGGGAGCATACCCACCGGTCTTCGGATACCACATGGAAAAGGAGGATGTACTTATGAAACATACAAAAAAAATAACAATCCTTCATTCAAATGACATGCATGGGGATTTTCTTGCCGAACAGGTAGACGAGAAGCTGGTGGGGGGAGTATCGATGCTGTCCGGCTATATTGAGCGCGTTCGGAAAGAAGAGCCGAATACGCTGTACGCGATCGCGGGAGACATGTTCCGCGGTTCGGTCATCGACTCGGAATACAAAGGGCTTTCTACGATCGAGATTATGAATGCTCTGGCGCCGGATGTTGTTACGATCGGAAATCATGAGGTCGATTACGGGATCGCTCACCTTCTTTTTATTGAAAAATGTGCAAGATTCCCGATCATCAATGCGAATCTTTACATTAAGAATACGGCAACCAGATTATTTACTCCGTATAAGATCTTCCGGGTAGATGGCATGAATATCCTGTTCATCGGTGTCATCACGCAGGATGTGATCAACCAGACGAAATCGGAATCTCTGGTTGGAGCGTTTGTGGATACGGCTGCCGCCGCTGCAGAAATCGGAAAGATCTGTAACGCGCACAATAGCATCGACATCGATTTTACCGTTATTCTGACGCATATTGGCTTTGAGGAGGACCGGCATCTCGCGAGACAGCTGGATCCGGCCTGGGGTGTGGATCTCATAATCGGAGGACATTCCCACACGCTGCCGGAGCATGCGGTGGAGGAAAACGGCGTTGTGATCGCACAGGCCGGTACCGGCACGGATCAGATTGGTCGTTTTGATATCATCGTTGATACTGATGGAAACTGTATTGATTCTTATACCTGGCAAAGTGTACCGATCACTGCAGATACCTGCCCTCGAAGTCCGATGATGGAGCAGGTACTGGAGCGCTTCACACGGCAGATCGATGAGAAATATAATTTCATTATCGGTCGCTTCCGCCGGGAGCTGACGCATCCGGAGCGGACGCAGGAAACAGAACTTGGAAATCTGTTTGCAGATATTTTTACGGAAAGTCTTGGCGTGGATATCATGCTGATCGGTTCCGGCAGTATCCGGAGTG
>OBJE01001050.1_pt1 | contig 17343 bp, 14 predicted proteins | sample 1519681 | NCBI WGS metagenome assembly OBJE01 (sample SAMEA3888898, study PRJEB22519) | human gut metagenome | biome: human gut; feature: human-associated habitat; material: faeces | place: Denmark | collected 2011 | reverse complement strand
ATCAGCTCCCCTCCTGCAGAGTCCGGCGACAGGCAGCACACGCCTCACGGGCTGGCTTTTCAGGGCGGTAGGGTAGTGTGGCTGCTCGGTAGTTGGATGAGCTATCAGCGCTTCGCTGGATAGCTGGGAGGAAAGGCTGATTTTGCAGTAAGTGGCCGAAAAAAAATTACCGATGCGAATATCCATTTGACTGGATCTCTTTACCTTGACATCTTCCGTGAGAGTATGCACAATAAAGGTATCATAAACTTGCCGGACAGAGATAAAATATGAAACAAGAGTAATAAACATGCAGAACATTTTCATCGTAGCAGACATGCCAGATCAGACTTGTCTGTTAAGAAGGATGAAACCGCAGGAAAGGAGAATGCTATGAAAAAGAAGCTTCTGAAAAAATTAATGGTCCTTGCGCTGTCCGCAGTAACTGCCTTCAGTGCGGTACCGGCAGCAACGGTAACAGCAGCAGGTAATCCTTATCCTACAACACAGGATGTGGATCGAGATGGCTTATACGAGATCCCCTGCACACGTTTTGCATGGCAGTGCGTGTATGACAGACAGGGAATCGCATTGCCTTCATGGGGAAATGCGGTAAGCTGGTGGCAAAATGCTATCAATCAGGGCTATGCAGTAGGAAATGAGCCTGTTCCCGGTTCTATTGCTGTATGGAGCGGAGATTATTACGGACATGTTGCTTATGTAACAGCTAATCTTGGAAACAACAGATTTACGGTAGATGAGGGAGGAAGAACGGACAAAGATCAGACATCCTCTCATGGAGTTGCATATGGATATACACTGACCAATGCAGTCGGAGGAAGGCGCCCTTATGATTCCAACAAGGTGTTGCTTGGCTTTATCTATCCGGGCGTTCGTGTACCGGGCAAGCCATATGTGAGCGTGAATCCGGGAAAAGCGAATCAGACCACAACGTTTTCCTGGAATGCAACAAGCTATGCCAGATATTATGATGTATATGTGTATAAAGCAGGAGAATCCAATCCGATGCGAGTTCAGTATGGAGTGAATGGAACAAGCTGGTCCTGCACATTGCCGGCGGGGAATTACAGGGTAGCGGTGGCATCTGTGAATCATGCACAGTATGCATATACATTTTCGGATTCTGTGAATTTCACTGTCCAGGCAGCTCCGGTCACACATACACATAGCTATCAGAGAGTAACAGTAAAGGCAACCACCACTGCCAACGGATATACACAGGAGCAGTGCAGATGCGGAAGTATACAGAATAAACAGAGCATCTATTATCCGAAAAAAATACAGCTTTCCAGAACAAGCTATACTTATAATGGAAAAGTAAAAAAGCCAACGGTAAAGGTTACAGACAGCAACAACAGGGTGATCAGTGCAGACAACTATACAGTTACCTATTCTGCCGGAAGAAAATATGTTGGAACTTATCGGGTAACAGTTCGGTTTAAAGGCAATTACTCGGGAACCGTTACAAAAACCTTTAAGATCACCGGAAAAGCTCATAAACACAGCTACAAAAAACAGGTGAAGAAAGCAACTACATCCAGGAACGGATATGTGCAGTATCTTTGCTCCTGCGGTGCAGTGACCGGAAAGAAAACCATCTATTATCCGAAGACAATAAAGCTTTCTGCCACAAGCTATACATATGACGGAAAAGTAAAAACACCGAAGGTAAAAGTAACCGGTGCGAATAAAAAAACCATCAGTTCCGGCAATTACAAGGTGACATATTCCCGTGGAAGAAAAAATGTTGGTACTTATAAGGTAACGGTGAAGTTTAAGGGGAATTACAGCGGAACCGTAACAAAGACCTTTAAGATCAAGGCGAAACCTAAAAACTGGGTTTATGTGGATACGCTTCCAAAGAATATCACTTCCGATAAATATATGATCCAGTATAAACACACCTATCAGAAAACAACCTCCAGCTATGTCAACGATGGTGGTGTTTATGAGTCTGTAAGACCACTGGAGACATCTGCTTCCAGACAACTGGTGGGCTATTATTACTATCATTTCTGCGGACCGAATACCGGACAGAATGTAAACTTCGCACAGACGGGCCCTTATGTACATTTTGACAGTGTAGCAGCCAGTCAGGTAACCGTAGCTGCTTCCGGCGCAGATGGAGATGACCCGAGCATTACCTATTATTTGCTGAACTGGAATGGAAACGGCAGCCGGGTATGGTGCTCCAGCGGAACTACCTGTAACGGCGCCTACGGAAGCCACGGAGCCAGAGGCCAGGCCTGGTACCGCATGAACCAGTACCAGAACAAAAAACTCCAGACTCAGACCACAACCTCCGAAAGTGATTGGACAACCGGTAAAGACAGCACAGCAGTAAAAACCGTTTACCGTTATAAAGCAAAATAGATCATAGATCAGTCATAAATCACAGTCATAAATCAGAAACTCCCTCATGTATCAGAAAAAACTGATATGTGAGGGAGTTTTTTTGCAGAAGGATATTTGTAGTCTGCGCCGTATCTGGTTGATTGCCATAAAATATTGTGTCGAAATACAGAGAAACAACAGGAAGGAAAAATCTTGGATGAAAGATAAAAATATGATATTCTATAAGTATCTTATAAGACTTATTCTAGCCGTATGGCATTCACAGATGTTTCAGATCTGAAACGGAATTTCCATTTTTTATCAGACAAGGAGAAGATTAATTGAATACGAAATTAAAGGCTTATTTTCCAATGATAAGAACCCGCGAGGAGATTTTGCGGGACATTCAGCAGAACATAAATCTGACAGAGAGATTTTATAGCTGGAAAGAAGAACAGAGAGAGGAATTTATGGATTTCTGTACGGGAGTGAAGGGGGTGAAAATGCTGTATGATGCATTTTTTAAGGAAATTATGAATCCGGAAACAGTACCGGAAAGATTAGAGGATTTTCTTGAAGTATTGCTTCAAAGAAAGGTGAAAATTATCGAAGTTTTACCAGGAGATTCTACAAGACTGGCAGATGAGCAGTCTCTTTTGATCATGGATATTCTGGTACGATTTGATGATGGTTCATATTGTAACGTGGAAGTGCAAAAAATAGGTTACGCTTTTCCTGGGGAAAGATGCGCATGTTATTCTTCTGATCTATTATTAAGGCAATATAAAAATGCCCGAAGTACCAGAAAAGAGAATTTTTCCTATAAGGATATAAAAAGTGTATATACAATTGTACTGATTGATAAAAGTACAGGAGATTTTCATAAATATAAAGATAGATACTGCCATATTTTTCAACAGAGATCAGATACAGGATTGGAACTTAATCTGCTTCAGAAATATGTATTTCTTCCGCTTGACATCTTTCGTGAGAATATGCACAATAAAGGTATCACAGATAAACTGGATGCATGGCTGGCATTTTTGAGTATGTATTCTCCGGAAGTAATCGTGAAATTAATAAAAAAATATCCGGAGTTTACGGTCATGTACGAGCACATATATAATATATGCCGGAATGTGGAAGGGATGATGGAAATGTATTCAGAGGAATTAAAGATTCTTGACAGAAACACAGTGAAGTATATGGTTGATCAGATGCAGGAGCAGATTGATAATCAAAAGGAGAAAATTGCAGCTCAGGAAAAAGAAATTCAGATGTTAAAAAGAAAGCTTGAAGAACAGAAATAAAATATAAGATCAGAAACTCCCTCATATATCAGAAAAAAACTGATATGTGAGGGAGTTTTTTTGCTTAAAAAACGGCTTATTTATTTAGATTATAGTTAGTAAATTTCACAGAGCACAATACTCTGTTTCTATAAAAATACCATAAATTTTTCGGAAATTCAAGGTGCAAGTTCCTGAAAACCGGCTTTTTTATCGTGGTTTTTCGCCATATTTTACGGATAATATAGGGCGCAAATATTGTGGTGTCCGAAAAAGGACACTATTCGCCGTCAGTGTCATCGTCAGAGGATAAAAGACCGGCGGATAAAAACTCTTATTTGTGAACAGACTATAAGATTCAGCATAACAGGAGGAAAGATCAATGAGCAGAAAAGGAGAAAACATTTACAAAAGAAAAGACGGACGATGGGAAGCCAGATATATCAAAGAGCATCGGATAAACGGAAGGATACACTATGGCTACTGTTACGGAAAAACATATCATGAAGCCAGAGATAAGGTCAATCAGGCACGTTATGCGCTGATGAATGATCAGCTTCTGCCCGTGAGAGGAAAACGGAATCGCTTTGCAGATTACTGTAATGAATGGCTGTATCTGAAACGAAGCAGCGTGAAACCATCCACTTTTGTAAAATATACAACGATCCTGGAAAAATATATCAAGCCTGATCTCGGGCAGTATTTTTCCGAGGCTGTTTCAGAAATACTTGTAGAACAATTCAGCTACAGGCTTATCCATGAAAGAGGATTGTCACCAAAAACAGTGCGGGATATCCTTTCCGTGCTGCATTCCATTCTGAATTATACAACAAAGCAGAATCCACTGGCAAAACCGGTGGATATCGTATACCCCAGGCAGGATCGAAAAGAAATGCGTGTGCTGACCTGTGAAGAACAGAAAAGGTTTACGGAATATCTTTTACAGGACATGGATCCGTGTAAATTTGGGGTTTTGCTGGCATTGTTGACAGGATTGCGGATCGGAGAAGTATGTGCTCTGAAATGGGAAGATATTTCTCTGGAAAATAAAGTCATCTTTGTACGTCATACCATGCAGCGCCTGAAAAATCTCAATCCTGCAAGTGAAGAAAGGACCCGGATCATAACCGGGGTTCCTAAAAGTGGAAGGTCGGTAAGGATAATCCCCATGAACCAGGATATTGAAAAGCTCTGTAACAAATGGAGAGCAGATGATCTGGAAGCATATGTTCTGACCGGAAAAGCAGGGTATTTCCTGGAGCCCAGAACCCTGCAGTATCGCATGAGGCAATATACGAAAGATTGTAATCTGAAAAATGTTCATTTCCATACTTTGCGGCATAGTTTTGCGACACGGTGTGTGGAGGCCGGATTTGAGATCCGCAGTCTTTCGGAGATCCTGGGGCACTCCAGCACACGGATCACACTGGAATGTTATGTACATTCATCCATGAATCTGAAACGTAAAAATATGGAAAAACTGAAGATCGCAGATACCGTGGAAAAAGAATTTCCGGGAGCCTGAGTTTTTTTATAAACCGTCAAAAACCGCCGTCAGAGAAGAAAGAACCGTTAAATTTACACGGATCGCAGGGAATCTTTCACAGAGTATTGTGCTCTGCGAAAGAGCAGAAATACCGGCATGGACATGTAATGAGCAGTGCCTGTTTTTGACTGCCATAGCATACAAGAAGGAGGTTTGAAGTATGATACATAATCATTCATCTGGAAAACACCGTCTGTGGAGGAAGGTCCTCTCAGTCTGTATTGCGTTTGCAATGATCTGCAGTGTTTCCATCTCAGCGTTTGCGGTAGAGGCCAGCAGTGAAACAGCCAATGAAAATATTGAAACAGTACAGTCCGGATCCGCAGAGGAAGCAGAAGAGCTGACAGCCACAGAAGCGGAAAATGATCAGTCGGTGGATGAATTACAACCGGAAGAACCTGCGGTGACAACCGGAGATGAAAATACAGAGGAACCGACAGATGTTATCGAAGCTCCATCTGAGGATCCGGAGCAGCCGGAAGAGCCATCCGTAGAGCCTGGCGAAGAGCCAATCCAGCCAGCAGATCCGACCGTGACCGAACAGCCGGAGGAGCCGACCGTGACCGAACAGCCCGAAGAACCAGCTGCGACACCGGCGGGAGATGCAGATGCATCGGTAGATGAGGTGCAGGATGTGGAGCTGGAAGCGCAGGCGGATGCACAGACAGTACAGGATATAGAGCAGAAGCAAGATCCGGTAGCGGTGCAGGAACGAAGGGGTAGTTATAAAAACTATACCGGAATAGCAGCTATCTATTATCTGGCTACACCAGATGGCATTCCGGAAAGTAATGATACCCAATATTGGGCACCAGAATCAGACAAGAGCAAATTATTTGGAAAAATTAATACTAAGGGGGCAAAATGGGAAAAGGTTGATAACAAGGATAAAAATATTAGGGAAAATGTGAGCAATCATGTTAGTACATGGCCAGATGAAACTGCAGGATCTTCATGGATTGTAAAAAGAAGCGATTCAAGTGGAAATGTGGATGGAAAAACATATTTTAATTATATTTTGGATTCTATTTGGAAAGATTATAAAGGTAATCTGGAAAAGAAATTGGGAATAACAGGTTTAAAAAAAGAAGATGTGACAGAAATTACATTAAAACCATTCAAAATTTCAAGAGATAACAGCACAACATCAGTGCAGAAGTATCATATTGACTGTACGATTGATATTGTATGTAAAAAAACTTTTACTGCAAAATTCTGGATTAAAAGTCCGGAGGCGTCAGGATATGATCTGTCCGATGCAAAAGATTATATAAGAGGAAGAAATGTTGAAACAACAGAAAAAGCTACAATAGGCAGTAAAAAAGTTATCAATGGAATAACATATGTTCTGGATGGTTGGTATCCGGAAAATGATGGCGGAGGAGCATGTGGAGATCAGAAAATTACAACCTGGCCATATCGTCCAACTGATACAGAGTTAGCAGATGGTACCGTAAATTTTTATGCTCACTATATACCGCTTTATACAACTGTAAATATTAAAAAAATTGTAACCGGAAATATGGGGGATAAGAGCAAAGCGTTCCACTTCAAAGTTTTTGTAGTAAATGGAAATATTAGTCTTCCATTTAACATCGATGAGACACAGTGTAGTGGTTCAGCGGAAATCACATTGTCGGATAACCAGACAAAAATGCTGACAAAGGTTCCAGTTGGAGCAACGGTGACAATTACAGAGGATGATTATAGCAACAGTAGATATGAAACTTCTTATACAATAAACAATTCTGTTTCTGCTAAAGGCAACATTGCGACAATATCCAGTATTCAGCAATTGAATGAGGATGAAAATACCGCACATGAAGTTACCTTTACCAACAACAAAGACGCAATCCCGGACACTGGGTTGGATTTCAATACAACACCATACATTCTGGCATTAGGTATCGTAGCTGCCGGAGCAGGTGTGCTGTTATTCGGGCGCAGGAAGCGTTGGAGTTGAAGGCGGTTGTGATGAAGAAGAAACGGTCAGGAAAAAAAGGAAGCCGCAATGCTGGAGCAGAGCGGTTTCCGCAGACAGAGGCGTTAAATCATGAGCACGAAAAGCTGAAGGAGTGGTTCCGGACGGTCAGGTTTCGGAAAGTGCTGTTTGGCGGAGTGGATGAAATTCATCTCTGGAAAAAGCTGGAAGAGCTGAATCAGATTTATGAAACATCCTTAAGTGCAGAACGTGCACGGTACGATGCACTGATCGCTGACCATCAGAAAAGCTGTGATGCCATGATTCGCAAATATAAGGAACTTGCTGAAAGAGGGACTACCGGACAGGATACAAATGTCTGATCTGTTCACAGGATATAGTTCCAGAGAAGAGGTGCGGAGGTGATGCGTGCTGAAAAAGATCAAACCTGTTCTCAGACAATCCGGAAAAGAAGATATTCTACAGAAATAAAGGAAGGCTACATCCGTCTTTTCTGGCGGATTGTGTTGATCGTGGCCGTTGGCTGGCTGCTGTTTACACAGGTTTTTCTTATAGGCCAGGCACCGGATAATGAAATGTTCCCGGCAGTGGAGGCCGGAGATCTTCTCATTGGTTATCGGCTGGAACAGAATCTTGAAAAAGAAGATGTTGTCGTGTATGAAGTCGACGGCAAAACTTACGTAGGGCGTATCCTGGGATGCGAAACCGACGTGATCACAATGGATGACACAGGAACGCTTCTCGTAAACGGAACAGCCCAGACAGGAGAAATTGCATTTCCTACATATGCAAAGGAAGGGATCACATATCCCTATACAGTTCCGGAAGGCAGTGTATTTATTCTGGGAGATTACCGAACCCATGCAAAAGACAGTCGTGAATTTGGCCCCATCTCCATGGAGGATGTAAAAGCAAAAGTGATCACTATACTTCGAAGAAGGGAACTGTAAAAAAAGTAACTGTTCTCCCATTTTCAGGGGAACATCACAGTCAAAATGTATAAGCTGCTTTTTATGAGCTTATAAATAAATTTATATTTCTAGGAGGATTTTCTTATGAAAAAGACAAAGAAACTGTTAGCATGTTTGATCGCAGCAGCCACCATGTTTACCATGGGAAGTACGGCATTTGCGGAAGAGACAGTCAACAAAGTACAGACACCAGAAAATGCTGGCACGGTTACATTTACAAAAGAGTACAATCTTGAAGGCCAGGGAAGGTCACCAAAAGAAACCTTTACATTTAATATTGAAGGTGAAAGTGTTACTGATGCGGGAGATGGTGTAACAATAGAAACTTATGGTTTACCTACTGTCGGAACGGTTACATATGAGGTAGGAGATGCTGGTAGTGCCAATAAAGATAAAACAGTTTCTGTGAAATTACCAGAGTATAAAAATGTAGGAGTTTTTACCTATAAAATTTCTGAGATTGCAGATACAAATACAGCTGGTGTTACTTATGATTCAACTCCAGTATATATGAAAGTTACAGTTGTAAATAATGAGGTCAATGAAGGAGTCAAAATAGAATCTGTTACTTTTAGAAAAGGTGCAGATGAAAAAATTGCTAACAATGCTCCGGCATTTACTAATAAGTATTCAGCAAATTCTTTACCTGTTAAAAAAGTTGTAACTGGTAATCTTGGTGATAAAAATAAATTTTTCACTGTAAGAGTAACTTTAAAAAATAATACAGGAAAGACAATGTCCAGTGATATTTCTTATAAAGTTGGAGAGACAACAAATACTATCAAAGCAAGTGATTGGAAAAATAATATAGCAACAGCAGAAATCGACCTGAAACATGACCAGACAATTACTTTCACAAATTTACCATTTGGTGTGACATATGAAGTAACTGAGGCAGATTATACTAATGATAAAGGTGGTTATGAGGCCCCAGAGTATACGTTTACAAATACTAATAAAACAGTTGATAAAACTGCTCAGAATGTGACAATTACTAACAAAAAAGGTGGTAAAATCGACACCGGCATCAACCTCACAACCCTCCCATACATCCTCGTATTCGCAGGTGTGATCGTAATCGCAGGTGCAGCATTCATCACCAGAAGACGTAAATACGAAGACTAATGATCATCCAGGCAGCAGAGAGGAGGCAGTATGAACGCATCTAAGTTTTTTCTGAAAGCAGCCAACTCTCTGGTCACTGCCATTGTAGCATTGTTTCTGATTCTGGCGGCGGCGTATTCCGGGTATGCGCTCTGGGATAACGCACAGGTCTATGGCGCTGTGGACGACATCCAGTCCCAGCTCTTAAAACTGAAACCGGACCCGGAACAGAAAGACGGAGGCGCTTCTTTTGAAGAGCTCCGAAAGATCAATCCGGATGTCTGTGGATGGATCACACTGGACCACACAAAGATCGATTATCCGATCCTTCAGGGAGAAGATAACTTGACTTACATCAATACCGATGTATACGGTGATTTTGCTTTGTCAGGAAGCATCTTTCTGGATTCCGGCTGTGACAGAAATTTTCAGGGGAAATATTCTCTCCTGTATGGTCATCACATGGCAGAGCATAAGATGTTCGGAGATCTGGATCTTTACAGAAAAAAGAAATTTTTCAACAAAAACACCACAGGTACGCTGATCCTGCCTGACCGTTCCTACAAGCTGGAAATTTTTGCATGTATGCAGGTTTCCGCATCTGAGGATTCTATTTTTGCAACGGGAAAATGGCAGGCGGACACCAGCGGACTTGTGGATTTTGTCAGAAAAAACGCGGAACATGTCCATCAGCAGACAATGGATAACATTGGAAAGTCCGAAGATTTTTCCCAGATACTGGCAATGTCAACCTGCTCTTCGGAATTTACAGATGCAAGAACAGTTCTTCTGGCGGTAATGAAACCTTATTCGCCGGAGACGTAAGGAGGGGATGAAGACGAATATACGAAAATTTCCGGCAGTGCTCCTGCTTGCGGTTCTGTGCCTGACAGTTTTTCCGATTTCAGCTATGGCAGCTGGAGTTGCGGAAGTAAAGATTCCTGTCAGCGTGGAATTGTCAGGTGAGAAGCCATCTCCGGACGAAACTTATACGATCATTCTTCAGGGTGAGGACGAAGCACCCATGCCGGAAGAAAATACGATCACGATCACAGGTGCGGGGAAAGCAGAATTTCCTGCAGTGGAATATGCTGTTCCTGGCGTATACACTTACAGCGTTTCCCAGCAGCCTGGAAAGCTGGAAAACGGACATTATGACAATACCGTTTATTATGTGAAAGTAACAGTAACGAACGGAGAGTCCGGTGATCTGGAAGCAGTTGTGGCTGCACATACCGATGCACAGATGAACAGCGAGAAACAGGATATCGGCTTTGTGAATTCCTACGATCCTGTGGATACGCCGACACCTGTACCGGAAAATACACCGACACCACTTCCGGAAAAAACTCCGACTGCAGTGCCGACCAGAACTCCGGCAGCGACCATAACGAACACGCCGATAAAACCTGACAGCAATCCGCCTGCTTCCGGAACTTCTTCCTATACGGGAACTTCTTCCTATACAGGAAATACTGGTTCCAGTCATGTAAAAGCTATGCCAAAAACAGGAGATAACACAAACATTGCAAAATGGATCGCAGTGATCTGCGTTTCCGGATGCGTGGTATTACTGGCAGCAGTATTTGTCAGAAGAAAAAAGAAAACGGATAAATAACAGGATCCGGACAGCGGTGCGGCAGGAAAAATTTCTACCGCATCGCTTTTTTTGACGAAATGTGAGGGACAGAGGATGGCAAACGGACTTAAACTGGAAGGTCAGAGATTTGGTCATCTGACGGTACTGAAAAAACTGGATGAGCGGGAAAACAGGTATGTTGTATGGCTGTGCAGATGTGATTGTGGAAATGAGATAAAAGTAAATACCAGACATCTGATGCGTGGGACTGTAAAGGACTGTGGATGTATTCCGGAAAACAGTGCCAAGAGAGGACCGGTGGCAGAAGACCTTACAGGCCGGCGTTTCGGGAAACTTGTGGCAGTAAAAAAAATGGAAAGTAAAAACGGCAGGACCAGGTGGGAATGCCGCTGTGACTGCGGGAATATGCATATTTCCACTGCACACAGCCTGAAAGCCGGAAAATGTACCAGCTGCGGTTGCGGCCATTATGTCAGAGGTCGCGGGATCACCGACATCAGCGGACAGCGTTTCGGGCGGCTGACTGCTCTCTATCATACAGATAAAAGGAGCAAAAAGGGCTCTGTGTTCTGGCATTGTCGGTGTGACTGCGGAAATGAAGTGGATGTGACAGAGGATGGCCTTCTTCATGGTAATTACAGAAGCTGTGGCTGTCTGAGACAGGAGATATGGAAGGAGCTTCCCGGGCAGCTGCATATGGTAGATGGAACCTGTGTGGAGATGCTGGAAAAAAGAAAGCACCGCAGTGATAATACCAGCGGATTCCGTGGCGTCTATCAGCTGCGGAATGGAAAATACCGTGCTACCATCGGATTCAAGGGGAAACGATTTTATATCGGAACTTTTGTGGATTATCAGGATGCGGTCCAGGCCCGCCAGGAAGCGGAATCTACCATCCACGAAGGCTTTGTCCGCGCCTGGTACAGCTGGAACCGGCAGGCAGAAAAAGATCCCGGCTGGGCCAGAAATAATCCCCTGGTATACGAGATCCAACGGATCAACGGAGAGTTTCAGGTGACAACGAATATGAAAGAAAAAGAACTGCTGAAGTAAACTGAATATTCTCACATAAGCTGTCGCGTTAATGTGCTACAGCTTATTTTTTTGAAAAATACCGATAAAAATGTGGACAAAACCGAAAATAATGGTTAATATATACACATGCCTAAAAACCAAAAAATGAAAATTATACGAAATATATAATATAAACTCGGAACGGATAAAAAATATATAGACATATTTACAAATCGACATCGCGGATATCAATACCGGAAGAAATGCTGAAATTTTTTAAAGGAAAAGATAAAGGAAATTTAATCTATGCACCCTGCAAGGGTAGAGTGGTTCCCCTTGCGGAGGTTCCGGACCCTGTCTTTGCGGATAAGGTACTGGGTGACGGTTTTGCCGTGATCCCGGCAGACGGCAGGATATATGCTCCGGCAGACGGTGAGGTGGCAATGGTATTTGATACGCTTCATGCAGTTACGCTGACAAGCACTCAGGGCGCGGAAATACTGATACATATCGGACTGGATACAGTCACACTTAAGGGCGAACCCTTTAAAGCGCACGTTGCAGCAGGTGACAAGGTTAAAAAGGGTGATCTTCTGATAGAGGCTGATCTGGACAAAATTGAGAAAGCCGGTTTAAACACGATTATCCCGGTTCTGATCTGCAACACAGATGATTACGGAAAGATAAGCCTCCAGAAGGAGGGGGATGTTTCGGCGGATGAAGCCGTCCTCAAGCTTTCATGATCATCTTCATGCAGCTGACAGGCTTATAGCAGCCCGGAGATAGTAGCAATTTTCGGGGTGTTATAACCGGAGTGATCCGGTCAAATATATTTATTTTAAGGGAGGGGAAATATATGAAATTTCTTCAAAAACTGGGAAAAGCGTTAATGCTTCCGGTGGCAGTACTGCCGATCTGTGGTATCCTCATGGGTATCGGATACTGGTTATGTCCGGCAACCATGCAGGGTGGAGACATTCATGGCGCAGCCAATCTGATCGGTCTGTTTCTGGTTAAGGCAGGCGGAGCTCTGATCGACAACATGGCAATCCTTTTTGCTATCGGTGTTGGTGTCGGTATGTCAGAAAAGAATGACGGAACCGGCGGAATTGCTGCACTTGCATCCTGGCTGATGCTCACAACACTTCTTTCTACAGGATTTGTTACAACCATCATTCCATCAATCGCTGACAGTGCAACAAAAACTCTTGCGTTTGACAAAATTGCGAATCCTTTTATCGGAATCCTTGCCGGTATCATCGGATCTACATGCTATAACAAATTCAAGAGCACAAAGCTTCCTGACTGGCTGTCATTTTTCAGCGGCAAGCGCTGCGTAGCGATCATCGCAGGAGTGGTTTCCATTATCGTATCTGTTGTATTACTGTTTGTATGGCCATTACTTTTCAGTGCACTTGTAGCATTAGGAAAAGCGATCGCAGGTATGGATGTTGTTGGTGCAGGTATCTATGCATTCCTGAACCGTCTGCTGATCCCTACCGGATTACATCACGCACTGAACAATGTATTCTGGTTTGACACCATCGGACTTGGTGATCTTCAGCACTTCTGGGCAGGTGAAACCTCTGCAGATGTATCCTGGAGCCTTGGAATGTACATGTCCGGATTCTTCCCATGTATGATGTTTGGTATTCCTGGTGCAGCACTTGCAATGGTTAAATGTGCGAAACCTGCAAAGAAAAAAGTTGCCATCGGTCTTGTTGCATCCGCAGCGATCTGTGCATTTATCTGTGGTGTAACTGAGCCGTTCGAGTTTGGATTTATGTTCCTTGCTCCTGGCCTCTATGTGATCTATGCATTACTTTACGGTATCTTTACCATGATCACAGTTGCTCTTGGCTTCCGTGCAGGCTTCAGCTTCTCCGCCGGTGCGATGGATTTACTTTTCTCATCCTCACTTCCGGCAGCACAGAAGACATGGCTCATCCTTCCTCTTGGAATTGCAGCATTTATCGTATTCTATGTTGTATTCCTTTTTGCCATCAAGAAATTTGATCTGAAGACTCCGGGAAGAGAAGACGATGACGATCTTGAGGCAGAGAAGAATATCGAGCTTGCAAATGATGACTATACTGCTATTGCCGCGAAGATCCTGGAAGGCTGTGGCGGAAAAGAGAACATCACAAGCATCGATAACTGCATCACAAGACTGAGACTTGAGGTTAAGGATATTACAGCTGTAAATGATAAGGTGATCAAATCTGCAGGTGTTGCAGGCGTGATCAAACCTGGAAAAACTTCTGTACAGGTTATTATCGGAACCAAGGTTCAGTTTGTTGCAGATGCATTTTCTGCGCTTTGTAAATAATGGCTTTTTTGGAGTCAGGTATTTGTTAAAATAATTATGGGGGCAGCAGAACTGTGAAAACGGTTCTGCTGCTGTTTTTTTGTATACCTTATATTGACCGATACTTTCAAAAAGCGTAGAATGTTACTTCGATAAAAAGCAACCGGTCAGTGCGTTTACAATTGCAATATTTCTACAGGGGGAATGAAGTTAATGAAATTCTGCATATTTCACAAAAAATATCTTTTAGCCGGCATATATATTATTTTTGTTCTGTTTACCTGCTGTAATTCCCGATTTTATCATACACCGCTGGCAAAAATATGTTCCGTAACAGAAAAACAGACTCTGAGCAGAGAAGGAACCAGGGGCTCAAAAGAATATTATTATACTCAGAATATTACGGCACGGATATTAAACGGTTCGCATAAAGGGGAAAAAATAACGGTCTCTAATGAATATACATCTTCTCAGGTTCAGACCAAGAAATATCATAAAGGAGACACCGTTCTTTTAAGCGGTTCAAAGGAAAGCCCCGGAAAAACGATACGTTCTGTAAAAAGGGATGGGTATCTGGCATTACTGGCAGGAGGATTATTTTTTCTTCTGATCTGCATTACAGGAAAGCAGGGATTTTACACGATCATATCACTGATACTGAATACAGTCATATTTGCGTATGGATTTCAGGCTTTTACAGAAGGCAAAAATATTTTAAATATCTGTAATGTCATCGCAGTTCTTTTTTCACTGACTACATTGATCTGCTTAAATGGAATTCATAGAAAAACATTTTCCTCAGTTCTTTCAACACTGTGTGTTCTGTTTCTGATCATGGCATTGTTTGAATTTTCTATTTATATGTACGGAGATCTGGATTATTCCAATCTGGAATACCTTGGAAGTACAGGCAATTCAGCAGATATATTCTGGGCAGATATTATGCTGACAGGACTTGGTGCAATTATGGATGTGACGGTGACGATCAGCGCAGCAGTAGGAGAGATCGTGCGGAAAAATCCATCGGTTTCTCTGAGAAGACTGATACATTCCGGTCGTGAAATCGGATATGATATTATGGGAACCATGATAAATGTACTGCTGTTTGTTCTGGCAAGCGGCATGATTCCCATGTTCATACTTAAGATGAATAATGATATAAGTTTTATAACGATCGTGAGATACCACATTCCATATGATATCTGTCGTTTTCTGATAGAAAGTATTGGAATTGTACTGGCAATACCGGTATCTGTTTTTATTGCTTCAGCGATTATGAAAATACCATCACGGAAAAGGGGTGTCAGAGAATGATCATTTTTCTTGCATTGATTTTAATTTTTCTGGTGATCTTGATTGGCGGAGAGCGTGGAGCCATGTCAATTATGACACTGGCGGGGAATATTGTAATTTTATTTTTTTCAATTATGCTGATGTCTGCCGGTTTTCCTGTACTGCTCCTGATATTGGTGGCAGGTGCAGGTGTCTGTTATATTTCTCTGTTTTATCAGAACGGAAATAATCCAAAGACGCGGGCGGCTTTTCTGGCTACACTGCTGGTAATGTTACTTTTGTTTATTCCGATTTATATTATTACATGGAGATCAGGAAGTTACGGGTTAAATGAGCTGCAGATTTCGGAAGACGATTTTATGTATTATTACAGTACGGACCTCCATATTAATATGCTTCATGTGGCAGTTTTTGTAACTGTTTTCAGTACTCTTGGGGCTGTTATCGATACAGCATTATCTGTAACATCTTCTGTATATGAAGTCTGGACTCATAAAAACAGTCTGACAGCGAAAGAGCTTACAGCTTCCGGCTATCAGGTTGGGAAAGAAATTATCGGTACAACGGTAAATACGTTGCTGTTTGCTTATCTTGGAGGAACTATTTTATTATTTTCATACATTCAGACACAGCAATATAGCCTAGAGATCATTCTTAATTCCCAGTTCCTATTCCAGGATGTTGCAGCCATGCTATCTGGTGCGGTAGCCTGCCTTATTACCGTCCCGGTATCGATTAAATGTATTATTCGACAGATCTCATGAAGCATATCTCCACTGCACTGAATACGGAATCCATGGTCCCGATACAGATGTTCTTTTCTGTATTCAGCAGACGTGGGCTCTTTTTTATGAAAGCAGTTATTATATTTATGTATTTATGGGAGTGTTTTTTCAGGCAGTTCCATTTCTGATCCTGGGAGTCCTTCTATCTTCGGCGCTTAAGACATATGTATCGGAAAAATGGATCGTAAAATTACGGAAAATGTGAAGAAAGTGTGAAATTAGCACTCGCCTCTTGACAGTGCTAATAATGCGTGTTATAGTACATACAGAACAAAGGAAGAGAGAAAAAAGAAATCTTCCGGAGAAAGTTCTTACAGAATTTGCAGATGTTTTCAGAAACAGTAAATTAAAAACGCCTGCGCAGCACGCAGCGAATATAGATCAGGAGGAATGAGTTATGTTAATGCCAAGTATTTTCGGAGAAGATTTATTTGATGATTTTATGGGATATCCGACAGGCCGTCAGGCAGCTGCCAATGCTTATCCTCAGGTGAAGGATATGATGAAGACAGATATCCGTGATGTAGATGGCAATTATGAACTGGAGATCGATCTTCCGGGATTTAAGAAAGAGGATGTGAAGATCCAGCTGAAGAATGGTTATCTGAACATTCAGGCAACCAGAGAAGAGAAGAAGGACGAGAAGGATGATAAAGGTAAATATGTTCGCAGAGAACGTTATACAGGAACCTGCAACAGAAGCTTTTATGTAGGCTCGAGCATTAAGCATGAAGATATCCATGCGAAATATGAGAACGGAATCCTTCATGTAACCTTCCCGAAGGAAGAGACCAAGAAAGAAGCAGAAGAGAAGAAATTTGTTTCTATTGATTGATCAGCATTTATTGTGAAGCCCCGGTACTGGATTGCAAGCTCCGGGTGATGGAATATAGCATAATAACAATATCCGGAACAACCCAAACGGATATTGCAAATATTAAAGCTCCAAATTGCACATTGCATTTGTTTATATAAATGAATATAACCCCCTTTTTTCCACCCCTCTGCCAATGTCCGGCAGAGGGGTTCTTTACGTTTCAGCCTGAAGTACAGAGGTGAATTCTGATTACTGTTTACTGGTAATATTCCGCGAGGTGTTTTGTGTGAGCGAAGGTCACAGAAAACCCGAGACATACCGCGCGAATTTATGCGATCAG
>OBJE01001015.1_pt1 | contig 18074 bp, 14 predicted proteins | sample 1519681 | NCBI WGS metagenome assembly OBJE01 (sample SAMEA3888898, study PRJEB22519) | human gut metagenome | biome: human gut; feature: human-associated habitat; material: faeces | place: Denmark | collected 2011 | reverse complement strand
ATATTCGGCGTTTCTTTCAGCTAGACCACTGTGACAGCATACTCCGATTTTTCCATAGGGAGAAACCAGTATTTTTTAAGGATAGTTTTTTCATTATCTTCAATATGGAATTTATAAGTAGGATCGAGGACTTGAGAAATAGAGATACGTTTAGAAATAAGGTTGCATAGTTCAGTATGGGCATCACGGATTTGTTTGGGAAGAACGACAGAAAGAGTAGGGAAGTAGATACGACGGAAGTAGGCGGGCATGGTCACAGTTTGAGTATAGCCAGTGAAAGGGTCAGTAGCAGTAATTTTTGTATCATCAGGATGCGAACGATAGTGTTCTAAGAATTTACGGGCATATTCAGCACCTAAACCACCATTTTTGCGGGAAGTAAGAAAGAATAGAGGGTTTTTACCTTTGGGAGGTTGAAATTGTTTTTTCATGTATTTCATAACATAAGAGATAGCTCCTTGTTTACAGGGAAGACAGTAGGCAAAGCCGAGAGATTCCATAATAGGAGAACCATCAGAGTTATATTCACCAGTGAAGCAAGTCCAGCAGGATTCAATGAGGTGTAAAACAGAAGTAATAGTACGGAAATGCTCAAAATCATTCGGAAAGTTCCAAAGAATCATATGATAGTGAGGGCGTTTAGAAGTTTTTCCATATTCACCAACAGCAACATAACGGAGGTTATGAGATATATTTAGACGGTCAAGTTTGATACGTAGACGTTTGAGGAATAATTGTATTTCCTCTTTAAAGATACCACATTTGGGCAAGTGTTTAGGATTATATGTAAGTGTAAGGAAGTAGGGCATAGATGTAGAGGTAGCATTCTCACAGATAGCACGAAAAGACCACTCACGGGACTTTTTATCACGGCAAAGTTCACATTTACCACAGGGAACGAGTATAAACATAGGGAAAGTTTCACCAGTATGTATATTAATGATATAATAATCATCTATATTATCAGGAGTTACACCAAAACGATAGGGGTTAAAGTTCCATTCAGGAAAGGAGTATTTATAATACTCCGCAATCGAGTTAGAAATAGTAGTATCACCGTTAGGAGTATGATAAGTTTTATATGTAGTAAGAAGATACTTAAGATTTGAGTTCCGTATAATTACGGGATTTTCGCAATATATTTGTGACATAAGAAAAGGGATTTAGCTCACAGAAGGAGCACTTAGGGCAATTCGTAACTGAAAGCTAGATTTAAAACGCTCATAATCAGAGGCGTGTCAGTTACTCTGTATATATCAAGTTATAGGAGACGATTTTAGAAGAAATCGTAAAAAAGCAGGGTAACAACCCTGCTTACTTAAGATATCCATTTGTACGGATAAGGCACTCACGAATGAATTTAGATTCATTATTAATAGACTCCATATATTGGTAATTCCAATTATTTTGGAGAGACAACTGTAAAGACTGCTCACCTAAAACAGCACGAGTAACAGAGGCAGTAGAAAGAGAATCCAAAGCAACAATAGTATCAGCACGTGTTTTGGAGGTAGCAGCTTGAATATTGGCGATTTCATGAGGCAATTTTTGAATTATAGATTTCGCTTGAATATAATTAAGATTGCAATCACTAGCCAACTTTTTTATAGTAGCTTCATTTAATTTAGCATCCATTAAATAACGAAGTCTATTAATAGCTTGGTCAGTTTTAAGATTAGATATCTTTTGACGAATTTCATCAACAGCAGCGCGAGATTGTTCTATATTTTGATCTATTTGGTCACACTCCTTGCGCAATCTACCAATCTGCTCATCAGTCAACTGCATACCTTTTTCAGATACTTTCAAACTCATATTATTAAGATCAACAGTACCGGAATTAAGAGCATCACGAAAAGCGGCATCAGATTTAAGAATATCATTCTGATAACCTTGGCCAGTAGTTTCAGCATCAGTTTTATCAGCTTGACTTTCTGCAAGCTTAGCTTGCGCATTAGTCAAACGAGTAGAAGCAGCTTGCGAAACCATATCGCCAATAGTACGTTTATTAGCAAGATTACTAACATCAGTAGGTTGAGAACCATCTCCGGCAGTCATTTCAGGAGAAGCAGCGGCAAGATTTTGCTGACCGTATATCAAATCAGGATTCAAGCCGGCAGCTTTATTACGAGCCATTTGAGCAGCAGGGGAATTATAAGCATTTTCACGATTCCATTGGTCAATATTCCATTGATTCTGCTGTTTGGCAAGATTCAAATTCCATTCACGATTCTTTTGATTTTCCTCTTTTTGAGCAGCAATTTGTTTATCAATATTATTATTTTTAAAAAGGCCACTAGTTAAAGAAGCAGCGGCGCCAATAGCGGCGCCAATCCAATAACGTTTCTTATCAGGTAAATATTTTTCAATCATAATTAGCCAAATTTACGTTTGTCAACTTTATGTGCTTTCAGAACTTTATTTTTGGCAACTTGTTCAAGTTCCCAAAGTTCACACATATCAGCGGAACGTTTGAAAACAGGTTCAACGTCCCAAGATTTGGCGGTAGAAATTGAATCACCTTCAAGGAATTGTTTCTCATTGGGAAGATTCACAGCTATACCGCGGTCAGTCAATTCCTTGATATTTTGAGGTGTAAGTGCAAGATTAGGTTTCGTAATCTCATAATCAACACCTGTTTGAAGTTTACAGGTAACAGGCTTTATTTGAGCCTTAAACGTTCTTTTAGCCATAATAGTAAAATTAAAAGTTATTTTTTTGTCCTACGCGGACGGCGCCAACGTGACGTTGGATCCAAGTTCGCTCCGCGGGATGAAAAAGTTGCATTGATTTTTTCATAGACGGCTTCCGCCTTTAAGGGTTTAGGTTAAACTAACCGGAGCACCCCCTAGAAGGGGACCCCCCAAAGAGGAGTTATGCGAACTCCTCCCCCAAAGGGGACCCCCTCCACGCTTCCATGCGGGAGGAGCAGACTAAGTTATATCGCACACACGAAGCGCGCGCGCGTTAAGGTAAAACACGTTTATAAACAGCAACACCGTAGTGTTTAGATTTCAGTTCCAAGAAGTAAGAACGGGCATCTTCTTCCGTCATAAGTTTAAATTCCTGATGAATAGTATTCATAACATCGACTTCATCATACCAACGGAATATATAATACTCTCTCATACTAGTCTAACCTAGGAATAGCAACACGGGCAATAGGCAGTTTACAAGTACAATCTAACCATATCTGACCGTAAATCTTATCAGTAGTTTCGGTAACTGCAAATACATCTGTAACCTGTTCAGGGTCAACCAATAAGAACGATTTAGCTAGTTCAGGTTTTTGGTCAAACACACGATGCATCAGGAAATTAGACAAACTAGTACGGAACAAGCCGTGCGCAACATCATATTTTTGACAATACTCATACCAAGGACGATTATAACCGAATGTTTCAGTTAAAGAGGCAGGATTATCATTATAAGCCTGAATAGGACATACCTCATTGTATTTAATAGGCTGAAAGCCAATCAAGTTAAATTCAGGTTGGTAATGTTCCATGAGACCACGGTAAGTAAAATGTTTCGGAAGAAGTTGAGTGTAAACGGGTAGGGGAGTGACCACGAGCAAACCGATAATAATAGATTCTTCGTCACAGAAGCACTCTATATTTGCATTCGCTTCACCACGGACACCAGCAAGACCAGCTTGAGAGCCAAGGGCTTTATCATAATCATTTGTCTGGCCAGCTACATTTTGGTCAACAGTTTGAGTTACACTGTTAACATCAATATCACGGGAAACACCTCCGAAAAATTCAGGAAGAAGCAAGTCAGCGTAACGGACTTTAACGGCAAAACGACCTTCAACGATATCTTTGTAAGAGTAGCCTTTACGCATGTTAAGTTCAAGGAACTTTTGGTAGCAGTTTACCATACGCAAGTCAGGAATAGAAATACCGGAGGTAGCCAAATCATACAAAGAACGTGCCTGGCGAACGGCAGTGCCGTTATCAAGTTCTACATATTCAACACCTTCAAGACCTTCATCAGAAGATTTAAATGATAATCCGTATTTTTTACCGTCTTCATCGACAAGAGCAGTTTTTATAAGCTCGGTACGTGTACCGTCACCATTATCGACAGTTTGAGTATAAGTAGTAATACCTACAAGAGGAGCATTACCTTGTTGAGGAGACTGAACGGCAGTAGTAAGGAAATCTTTTTCCCAGTTAGCATAACGAAGTTCGTACAATTCATCATCAGCGCCTCCGGCATCGGTTGGAATCCATTGATTATACTGAACCTGACCATTCAAGTAATACGGGTTGTTACGATTGTCACGGAAAAATGAATTATAGATACCTTCATAGGCACGGAAGCCATAGGCAAGAATTTTTTGCTGTTTATCCTTATTAGCAGACTGTGAGTTATACCAAGGACAAGTACCAAGAGACAATTCAACAGGTTGAGAACCGCCAAGAGTAGAATAACGGAAAGATACATAACCGTCATTACCAAGTGTATAATCACCAGAGGAATAAGTAAACATACCACCGTTATTACCGACAAGAACGTACACAAAAGCAGTATTTTCAACAAATTGAAACGCACCGGAAGTAGCATATTTTGCAAGAACCTTACCATCAGAATCAGTAAGAACAAAACTGTAAGAATCAACAGACGGTGTAGTGTCAAAATCAACAAAAATAGCCTGAGAGACATCAGGATTAGTTACAGCAAACCCAAAAGCAACTGTAAAAGTTTGTGTAGGCTGAATAGGAGGATTAGAGAAATAAGAGCTAATAAACTGACCTACCTGAATATCAGTCCAAACAGAAGAAGATGTACCAGTCTGACCAAGACGGGAAGTATTTTGGCGGAGAGTAAGAGTAGAACCATATTCACCAACAAGAGTAGTAGGTAATCCAAGATAATCACCGAGAGAACCAGTAGAACCCATAGCTTTAAGCTTGGAATCAGAATTGAAATCTATATAAGGCTCTTCAAGACCTTCACGGAAATTACCGATAAAGTCTTTATAGTCTTTCCAAAGGGCACGCAAAGGATAGCGGTAAAATGAGATACGGGCTTTCATACGTGTCTGAATCGGAAATACCATAGGCATAAACTGAAGACCGAAACGAGGATTAACACGGAAAGAAGTCTTTGCAGGGACCATATCGCAGAAGATAGGTGTAATACGACCAATTTGAGTAGTCAGATTGTTAGCATGAGACCAGTCAAAGTTATTTACTTTTACGTCATTATCGACGTCAAGGGTAGCATCAAAAATATTATCAGCCATAAGTTATTATTTTATAGGGTTAAAATAGACTTGAGTTGAATCAACACTTGAGGTGGTAGTTTGTTCCGTTTTCTGTGTAGAATTAGAATTATTCTTAGATACAGACAACGAGATAGTACAAGCTGTAGAGAGAACAATCGCGGAAATTGTTGTAATGAGAGTACACACCGCGGTAATAATAGATTTAATTTGTTCATTTGTCAATTTCATTGGAAATAATTTTAAATTGGGGATTAGTAATTTGTTCATATTTAGCTAAAAATAGCTTATCAGGGTTATAACGTGACAAAGTATCACGGAGCTTTTCAGCAGCACGGACAGTAGGGAACTCACCAAGCAGGAAGCTTGTAATATTTTCTTGAGTAGCACGATAGAGTACGTTAATAGTTACTTTGAGTAAGTATTCAGGTTGTTCTTTTGCCATAAACAAGTTTTTTATATTTAATAATAACATCAAGAGTAGGACGAGCGGTACGACGCTGAATAGCGAAGTTAGAAGGCTTACAATGACAATAACGACGCCAACAATAATAACATTGGCGAACAATTTTAGAATACACCGGACTAATCATCATCAATTATATGAGAAGTACAAATATAATGAGCAGTAGAAGATATCTTTTTACAGATGGCAGAAGCCTCAAGTATAGAAATACCAAATAGCGAGAAAGAACCGGCAGGAACAAGGACAGTCTGACGTTTACCATCAATAACACGAGCGAACACACGATTTACAGTAAAATCAAAATCACGAGGACGTTCAAACTCAACTTTCATGTTTTTTCTTTCACATATTTTCATATTAAACAGATTTTAGATTATCAATAGAACACATTACAGAAGTAAGAACAGAAATAAGAGATTTACGCTCTAAAGGAGGAAGAACACAAAAGTATTTTTTATAATAACGATACAAAGAATCACGTAAAATACATAATTCATCCAAAGACATAGGATTTAAAACTTGTTTTTTCTGTTGTTTTTTTGTAGCCATAATATAAACTGTTTTTAATTATCACGCTACAAAGTTGGGAATAATTAATATTATGTTTAATAGAAAAAGGAGTAATATAATGACCTTACTCCTTTTTCTATTTTTATTTAAATGAAGAAAATTATCTGTTCCACTCAAGTCCATATCAAATATAAGATTTTTCAATTACTACTTTAAATTATATGAATAAAAAAGAAGACTACTATTTCTAGTAGCCTTCTTATATTTTTTCAGAAAACAATCTTACTTCATCATCTTATCGATTTCTTCGAATTCAGGTCCCATATTCAAGTTATAGTAAACTCTGTAAAGACCTTGCAACCATAAATCTTGTTGATCGGGTTTCAAAGCTCTGGCTTTTTCATAGAATGGTTTAGCTTCTTCGTAGAATTTCTTAACCACAGCCTGTGCTTCAGCATACTTAGGATCATTGATGTCCGTTGTTGCTTTATCAGCATAATCCTGTGCTTTCATCAAATATACCAAACCTACATTAGAGTATGCTTCTGCATATTCCGGATCAGCAGCAATAGCTTTTTTGTAGTATTCGATTGCATTATCATATTCTTTCATATTATGATAAAGATATGCTTTTACATACAAATACAACTTGTTATTAGGATCATTAGCTAACATTCTATCAGCAAACTCCATAGCTTTAGAAGCTTGATTAGAACTATTATAATAATCAACCAAATTAGCGAAGAAATAATCATTTCCAGGGAACTTAAGGATGCCCTCTTCCAAAGACTTAATCCATGCAGCAGTATCCCCTTTAGCCTTGTAAGCATCAGCCATCAACTGCATTGCAAATTTGCCACCATCTTTATCAGATAAAGCCATAGGAGCATATTTGATAATTGCATCTTTATCACCCACTCTATCAGCAGCTAATGTTGCGTAATAAGCAATTTGCGGAATAAGAGTATCATTTTTAGCCAATTCTTTATCAGCTAACATCGGATAAGAAGCTGACTCCACATAGGTTGCAAAAAACTCCAAAGCTTCTTTATTCTTGTCCAGATTGAAATACTGAATACCACCATTAATCAAATTTGGACGTTCAGCCAACATACTGGAAGCATTAGCCTTCCGATATTTGTTTTTAACTTTTCCCTTTTCATTAGGTATTTCCGCTAATTCATCACACTTATTATAGTACTCATACATTTTCAAAATACTATTGTATACTTTCAATGTATCATACGGCTTTTTCAAAAAAGCATTTTTCATTTGCTCCTCGTTGATACGTCTCTGAATAAATCCAGCAACGTCCCATGTGTCAGCAAGATCCTTCGTTTCAGGATTCTTCATAGCTTCCTTAATAAGCTGTTCAGCCTGCTTAAAATTAGGTTTTACGTCATTAGCCATACTCTTTGCTTCCTTTACATTCTTCATTTGTGCGAATGAGAAGCTAACAGCCATCAATAAAACCATCGAAAATAATACTCTTTTCATGATTGTTGTTTGATTAATTATTAATATTATGTCTATTCCTCAATTTCGTTATTGCTTTCGTTTTCATTTACGTCCGCTACATCATCAATATCAGGAGCATCAGCATTCGGATCACTCACGATTGTACCCTCTGCCTCTTCTGCCGGAATTTCATCTTCAAGACTTTCTGTCATAACCTTACATACCGAACCAATCTGGTCGTTACGTTTTTCAAGATTTATCAGACGAACGCCTTGAGTAGCACGGCCCATTATACGAACATCCGCTACCTTCAAACGAATAGTGATACCAGACTTATTGATAATCATCAAGTCATTTTCATCGGTTACTGATTTGATTGTTACCAACTTACCTGTCTTTTCGGTAATATTCATGGTCTTCACACCCTTACCTCCACGGTTCGTTTTACGATAGTCCTCAATTTCAGAACGTTTACCATATCCTTGTTCAGAAACTACCATTACAGATTCTGTCTCCAAATCTTTAATACAAATCATTCCTATTACTTCATCCTGACCATCATTATCCAACGTAATACCACGTACACCTGTTGCTGTACGTCCCATTACACGAACTGCTGCCTCATGGAAACGAATTGCACGTCCATTGCGGTTTGCAATGATGATTTCATTATTTCCATTCGTCATACGAACTTCAATTACGCTATCATCTTCACGGATAGTTATAGCATTTACACCATTCTGACGGGGACGAGAATACTGTTCAAGCAATGTCTTCTTTATTACACCTTTCTTAGTACAGAATAATACATAGTGACTATTGATGAACTCTGAATCCTCTAAACTCTTCACACGCAAGTATGCAGTTACATTATCATCTGAATCAATATTCAACAAGTTCTGAATAGCACGGCCCTTAGAATTCTTCGTTCCTTCAGGTATTTCATATACTTTCAACCAATAACACTTACCCTTTTGTGTAAAGAACATCATGGTATTGTGCATAGTAGCAGGATAAATATGCTCAACAAAGTCTTCATCACGGGTTTCCGTTCCTTTCGAACCTACTCCACCACGATTTTGTGCACGGAATTCGGTCAATGGTGTACGTTTAATATACCCCATATGAGAAATTGTAATAATCATCTGATCATCTGCATAGAAGTCTTCCGGATTAAATTCCTCTGAAGAATAAACAATTTCAGAACGACGTACATCTCCATATTTCGCTTTAACTTCTAACAATTCCTCTTTCATTACCTGACGGCATACTTCCTCATCAGCCAGAATACTTTCCAAATAAGCTATTTGCTTCATTATTTCTTCGTATTCTGCATGAAGTTGATCCTGCATCAGACCAGTTAACTGACGCAAACGCATTTCTACAATTGCGCGAGCCTGAATTTCTGTCAGGTTAAATCGCTCAATCAAGCCTGTTATAGCATCATTCGGAGTTTTTGCAGCACGAATGATACGAATTACTTCATCAATATTATCCGAAGCAATGATCAGACCTTCAAGAATGTGCGCACGCTCTTTCGCCTTACGAAGATCGAACTGAGTACGACGAATAACAACTTCGTGTCTATGCTCAATGAAATATTTAATTAAATCTCTTAGATTCAACGTTTTTGGACGTCCATGAACCAAAGCCACATTGTTAACGCCAAAAGAGGTCTGCAAAGCTGTCATTTTATAGAGTTTATTCAACACTACACTTGCATTTGCATCACGTTTTATGTCAATAACAATACGCATACCATCACGGTCAGACTCATCGTTGGCATTTGAGATACCTTCTATCTTCTTATCATTTACAAGATCAGCAATATATTTAATCAGTTCGGCCTTATTTACATTATAAGGAATCTCTGTTATTACGATCTTGTCATGTGTTTGTCCGCTTTCAATTTCAGCTTTCGCACGCATAATTACACGTCCGCGACCTGTCAAATATGCTTCGCGTACCCCACTCACACCATATATATATCCGCCAGTAGGGAAATCCGGTGCTTTGACAAATTCCATCAGTTCCTCTACCGTAATTTCCGGATTATCAATATATGCATCACATGCTTCAATCACTTCCGAAAGATTATGAGGAGGCATATTGGTAGCCATACCAACAGCAATACCGGATGCTCCGTTCACCAGAAGGTTCGGGATACGCGTCGGCATCACCTTAGGTTCCACCAGTGTATTATCAAAGTTAGGTTCAAAATCAACGGTTTCCTTATACAGGTCATCCATCATTGCTTCACCCAACTTATTAAGACGAGCTTCTGTATAACGCATAGCAGCAGGGCTATCACCATCCACAGAACCAAAGTTCCCCTGTCCATCTACCAAAGGATAACGCATTGCCCATTCCTGCGCCATACGTACCATTGCAAAATAGACAGAAGAATCCCCATGAGGATGATACTTACCAAGTACCTCACCCACGATTCTCGCTGACTTTTTATAAGGTTTGTCTGAAGTATTGCCTAATTCCATCATTCCGTATAAAATTCTACGGTGAACAGGCTTAAATCCATCTCTAACATCCGGAAGGGCACGCGAAACGATGACCGACATGGAGTAGTCAATGTACGATGACTTCATTTCCTCCTCGATGTTAATCTTTATAATTCTGTCTTGTTCAAGCATTTAAAATGATTATTAATTATACATTCTACGGTTTGTGAAAAACCACGCTAAAGTACTACTTTTCCCCGATATACGAAAGTTTTTAGAAAGAAAGTTTTATCATGACCGGGACGATAACCCACTAAACTTTAAAATACGAAAATAAAAAGATAAAAACGATAAATATAATATGGAAAGATAAATAACATCGGCAAAAAAGAGCCTGTTATTTGTTATACCTTATATATATAATACAAATACACTGCTTTTATGGCACGCCATTTGTAGATATAAGAAATAAAGCAAATATTGCAATACAAACTTGATTAAATGCGTATATTTGCCAGTGAATAACCCTTAGAAGAAGAGGAAAAAAGTATGAATAATCAATTCTCACAAAGAGTTTCCGACATTATCGTCTATAGTAAGGAAGAAGCGAATCGGTTGAGAAGTAGGTATATAGGTCCCGAACACCTGCTTCTGGGAATACTCCGTGACGGTGAAGGAAAAGCTATCGAGATATTGTCTAAACTCAACACCAATTTGGCTGCTATAAAGCAACAGATTGAAGCTCAGCTGAAGGCAGAAGCTGATGATATGTTATTGCCTGATGCAGAGGTACCGTTATCTAATGATGCGGCAAAAATATTAAAAATGTGTATTTTAGAAGCTCGTGGAATGAAAAGTAACATCGCTGATACAGAACATGTATTATTGGCTATTTTAAGAGAAAAAAACAATATGGCGGCTTCCGTACTTGAAGCAAACGATATAAACTATGTGAAAGTACTGGAGCAAGCTACATTGCAGCCGGATATCAATTCCGGTATGGGCTTTTCGGAAGACGATGAGGATGACGAAGAAATGTCTTCTCCTCGTTCCGGCAGAGGTGGTTCGGATGAACGCCAACAGGCGCAAACCGCTTCCAAGAAGCCGTCTAATGATACGCCGGTACTTGACAATTTTGGTACTGACATGACAAAAGCGGCAGAAGAAGGGCGGTTGGATCCTGTCGTGGGCAGAGAAAGAGAAATCGAACGTTTAGCGCAGATCTTAAGTCGGCGCAAAAAGAATAACCCGATTCTGATTGGTGAACCCGGTGTAGGAAAATCAGCGATTGTTGAAGGCCTTGCATTGAGAATCATTCAGAAAAAGGTTTCACGTATCCTGTTTGATAAACGAGTCGTTGCTCTTGACATGACTGCTGTTGTAGCGGGAACAAAGTATCGTGGACAATTTGAAGAACGTATCCGTTCCATTCTCAATGAATTGCAGAAGAATCCGAATGTTATATTATTCATTGATGAAATTCACACGATTGTTGGTGCAGGCTCTGCAGCAGGTTCTATGGATGCTGCCAATATGTTAAAACCAGCATTGGCAAGAGGAGAAATACAATGTATCGGTGCCACCACTCTTGATGAATATCGTAAGAATATTGAGAAAGATGGCGCTTTGGAACGCCGTTTCCAGAAAGTAATCGTAGAACCGACTACTGCTGCCGAAACTCTGCAGATTTTGCGTAATATCAAGGATAAGTATGAAGATCATCACAATGTGTATTATACGGATGAAGCATTGGAAGCATGTGTCAAGCTGACAGACCGCTATATCACAGATCGTAATTTCCCTGATAAAGCCATTGATGCTTTAGATGAAGCCGGCTCACGTGTACATCTTACTAATGTCAATGTACCCAAAGAGATAGAAGAACAGGAAAAACTGATCGAAGAAGCTAAAAATAAGAAAAATGAAGCTGTAAAATCGCAGAATTTTGAACTTGCAGCTAGCTTCCGCGATAAGGAAAAAGAGCTTTCTATCCAATTGGATGAGATGAAAAAAGAATGGGAAGCCAATCTAAAAGAAAACAGGCAAACTGTTGATGCAGAAGAAATTGCCAATGTTATCTCAATGATGTCAGGCATTCCAGTACAACGAATGGCACAGGCTGAAGGCATCAAGTTAGCAGGTATGAAAGAAGATTTGCAAGCTAAAGTCATCGCACAAGACACAGCGATAGAAAAGTTGGTCAAAGCCATTTTGCGAAGCCGTGTAGGACTCAAAGACCCCAACAAGCCCATTGGCACGTTTATGTTCTTAGGTCCGACAGGAGTTGGTAAAACTCACTTAGCAAAAGAATTGGCCAAGTATATGTTCGGTTCTGCCGATGCACTGATTCGTATCGATATGAGTGAATATATGGAAAAGTTCACTGTTTCACGTTTGGTTGGAGCACCTCCAGGATACGTAGGATATGAAGAAGGTGGCCAGCTGACAGAAAAAGTGCGCCGTAAACCATACTCTATTGTATTGCTTGATGAAATAGAAAAAGCACATCCGGATGTATTCAATATCCTGCTTCAGGTAATGGATGAGGGTCGTCTGACTGACAGTTATGGCAGAATGGTAGATTTCAAAAATACCGTTATTATCATGACTTCCAATATCGGAACCCGCCAACTGAAAGAATTTGGACGTGGTGTTGGTTTTGCGACACAAAGCCGCCTGGATGATAAAGAATTCTCGCGAAGTGTAATACAAAAAGCTCTAAACAAATCATTCGCGCCTGAATTCATCAATCGTGTAGATGAGATTATCACGTTTGATCAACTTTCTATGGAAGCGATAACAAAGATTATAGATATAGAGTTAAAAGGATTGTACAATAGAATAGAATCTATTGGTTACAAGCTTGTTATTGAAGATAAGGCGAAAGAATTCATCGCTAGCAAGGGATATGACGTACAATATGGCGCCCGTCCTTTGAAACGCGCAATTCAAACCTATCTGGAGGATGGTTTATCCGAGCTCATCATTTCCTCGTCTTTAAAAGAGGGAGATACTATTCAAGTAACCCTTAATGAAGAAAAAGGCGAATTGGAGATGAAAGTTGTTTCTCCGAAATAGAGTTATTTCCTGAATAAGAAAATAATTTTATATGCCATAATGTCAGACCTTCGGGTCTGGCATTTTTTTTGTCTCTATATGGACAAACATCAATTAAAATTAATCAATAGATAAACTAAAAAATATACGTATTATGCAAAAAGGTAATATTGGGGTTACAACAGAAAACATTTTCCCTATCATTAAAAAGTTTTTGTACAGTGACCATGAGATTTTTCTGCGCGAGTTAGTATCCAATGCGGTAGATGCCACTCAGAAGTTGAATACGCTTGCTTCTATTGGCGAATTCAAAGGTGAACTGGGTGACTTAACTGTTCACGTTGAATTAGGCAAAGATACTATTACCATTTCTGATCGTGGTATCGGTTTGACTGCAGAAGAAATAGAGAAGTACATCAATCAAATAGCTTTCTCCGGAGCTAATGACTTCCTGGAGAAGTATAAGAACGACGCAAATGCCATTATCGGACATTTCGGACTTGGCTTCTACTCTGCCTTTATGGTTGCAAAGAAAGTGGAGATCATCACTAAATCATACAGAGACGATGCAAAAGCCGTAAAATGGACTTGTGATGGCAGCCCTGAATTCACTATTGAAGAAATAGAAAAAGCCGACCGTGGATCAGATATCATCTTATACATTGATGATGACTGCAAAGAATTCCTCGAAGAAGCACGTATCTCCGAACTTCTGAAGAAATATTGCAGCTTTCTTCCTGTTCCTATTGCATTTGGAAAAAAGAAAGAATGGAAAGACGGCAAACAGGTAGAAACGGCTGAAGATAATATAATCAATGATACCACTCCTTTGTGGACACGCAAGCCTAGCGAACTTTCGGATGAAGATTACAAATCATTCTATAGCAAGCTATATCCGATGTCTGATGAACCACTCTTCTGGATTCACCTGAATGTGGATTATCCATTCCATCTGACTGGTATCCTCTACTTCCCGAAGGTAAAGAGCAATATTGAATTAAATAAGAACAAGATTCAGTTATATTGCAATCAAGTATATGTAACAGACTCTGTTGAAGGCATTGTGCCGGACTTCCTGACTTTGTTACATGGAGTAATAGATTCTCCGGATATTCCGTTGAACGTTTCCCGTTCATACTTGCAAAGCGACTCGAACGTGAAGAAGATTTCAACTTATATCACCAAGAAAGTTTCCGACCGTTTGCAGTCTATATTCAAGAATGATCGTAAGCAGTTTGAAGAAAAGTGGAACGACTTGAAAATATTTATCAATTATGGAATGCTCACACAAGAGGATTTCTATGATAAAGCGCAAAAATTCGCCCTTTTCACCGATACAAATGACAAACATTACACATTCGAGGAATATCAGACCCTTATTAAAGATAACCAGACAGACAAAGATGGAAATCTAATCTATCTGTATGCAAATAACAAGGACGAACAATACAGCTATATTGAAGCTGCAACCAATAAAGGCTATAATGTCTTGCTCATGGATGGCCAGTTAGATGTAGCTATGGTAAGTATGTTGGAGCAAAAGCTTGAGAAATCCCGTTTCACCCGTGTAGACAGTGATGTTGTTGACAATCTGATTGTAAAAGAAGACAAGAAAGGTGAAACTCTGGAAGCCAACAAACAAGATGCAATCACAACAGCCTTCAAGAGCCAATTGCCTAAAATGGATAAGGTTGAATTCAATGTGATGACGCAGGCGTTGGGAGAAAATTCGGCTCCGGTCATGATTACTCAAAGCGAATATATGCGTCGTATGAAAGAAATGGCGAATATTCAAGCCGGAATGAGCTTCTACGGCGAAATGCCTGACATGTTCAATCTGATCCTGAATTCAGACCACAAGTTGATAAAACAAGTATTGAATGAAGAAGAGAATGCCTGTCAAGCAGAAGTAGCTCCGATACTCTCCGAAATGGATAACGTCAACAAACAACGTAATGAGTTGAAAGACAAACAGAAGGATAAAAAAGAAGAAGACATCCCGACAGCTGAAAAAGATGAATTAAACGATCTCGACAAGAAGTGGGATGATCTGAAAAGCAAGAAAGAAGCTATCTTTATCGGCTATGCAAGCAATAACAAAGTTATCCGCCAGCTTATCGATCTGGCCTTACTTCAAAACAATATGTTAAGAGGTGAAGCTTTGAATAACTTCGTAAAACGTAGCATTGAGCTGATTTAATATCGCCCCTTTAAACATTACACATACTTCAAGAAAGAGCATTCAACGTTAAATACACGTTGTAATGCTCTTTTTCAATTTAAAACGATCGGCAAAATATCGATTAATTGAAAAGTATTGTATATATTTGAACACTTAATAGACAAAAAATTCAATTGTTTGATTTGGGTTATGAGAAAGATCTTTTTAGTGTTCATTACTTTATGGCTGATTATTCCGGCTATCCATGCCCAAAAAGTAGGACTTGTATTAAGCGGTGGTGGCGCCAAAGGAATGACACACATTGGTATCATTCGCGCATTGGAAGAAAATAACATCCCTATTGACTACATTGCAGGTACTTCCATGGGAGCTATTATCGGCTCTTTGTATGCTATGGGGTATTCTCCTGATGACATGGTAGAACTGCTCAAATCGGAGGACTTTAAACGATGGTATTCCGGAGAGGTGGAAGAGAAATATGTATACCATTTCAAAAAGAATCTTCCCACTCCCGAATTTTTCAATATTCGTTTTTCATTCAAAGATTCACTGAAGAGTTTAAAACCTCAATTCCTGCCTACCAGTGTTGTCAACCCGATTCAAATGAATCTCGTATTTGTTGACCTATATGCACGTGCTACGGCCGCTTGTAAGGGAGATTTTGATAAACTTTTTGTTCCTTTCCGTTGCATTGCGTCCGATGTGTACAATAAAAAACAGTTAGTCATGAAGGAAGGAGATTTAGGAGATGCCGTCAGAGCTTCCATGAGCTTCCCTTTCATGTTTAAACCCATTGAAATAGACAATGTACTGGCCTACGATGGAGGTATCTATAATAACTTTCCCACGGACGTCATGAGAGATGATTTCCATCCGGATGTCATTATAGGAAGCGTTGTATCCACCAATCCCACTAAACCCAAGGAAAATGACCTCATGAGTCAAATTGAGAATATGGTGATGCAGAAAACCGATTATTCTATTCCGGACTCTATGGGGATTTTAATGACGTTCAAATATGACAATGTCAACTTGATGGATTTTCAACGCATCGACGAATTACATGATATAGGATATAATCGAACCATCAGCATGATGGATTCTATCAAAAGCCGTATCCATCGGCGTGTGAATCTGGACAATATTCGTTTAAGGAGAATGGTATACCGTAGTAATTTCCCGGAACTACGTTTTAAAAATATCATCATTGATGGAGCTAATCCACAACAACAAGCATATATAAAGAAAGAGTTTCATAAGTCAGATAACAAAGAATTTACCTATGAAGATTTAAAACAAGGTTATTTTCGATTGCTATCAGATAAAATGATTTCAGAAATCATACCGCATGCAATTTATAATCCGGAAGATGACACCTATGATCTGCATTTAAAAGTCAAACTGGAAAACAACTTTGCTGTACGGCTGGGAGGTAACATATCCACCTCTAATTCGAATCAGATCTACCTGGGACTTAGTTATCAGGACTTAAACTACTATGCCAAAGAGTTTATTCTTGACGGACAGCTTGGAAAGGTATATAACAACGTGCAATTTATGGCAAAAATAGACTTTGCCACTGCCATTCCTACCTCTTACCGTCTCATAGGTTCGATCAGCACTTTCGACTATTTTAAAAAGGACAAACTTTTTTCGCGAAATAACAAACCAGCCTTTAACCAAAAAGACGAACGTTTCTTGAAATTACAGGTTGGATTACCTTTCCTTTCGAGCAAACGAGCAGAGTTTGGAGTAGGAATTGCAAGAATAGAGGATAAATATTTTCAAAAAAGTGTCATTGACTTTGGAAATGACAAATTTGATAAAAGCCGCTATGATTTGTTCGGTGGATCAATTAGTTTTAATGGAAGTACCCTTAATTCCAAACAATATCCTACACGTGGATACAGAGAAGCCCTTGTAGCCCAGATTTTCGTTGGAAAAGAACGATTCTATCCGGGCGAAGGAAGTACGACCAGTAACAACAAAGATCATCACTCCTGGCTGCAATTATCTTATATGAAAGAGAAATATCATAATATGAGTGAACATTGGGTTTTAGGATGGTATTTGAAAGCCCTGTATGCCTCCAAAAACTTCTCCGAGAACTATACGGCAACAATGATGCAAGCCGGAGAGTTTTCCCCTACATTACATAGCAAATTGACCTACAATGAAGCCTTTCGTGCCAATCAATTTGTCGGAGCCGGCATTCGGCCTATTTACCGTTTAAGCCAGATGTTCCATCTCCGGGGAGAATTCTATGGTTTTATGCCTATTTATCCAATCGAAAAAAACTCGTTGAATAAAGCATATTACGGAAAAGCTTTCTCCAAGTTTGAATATTTAGGAGAAATTTCTGTTGTATGTCAATTGCCTTTTGGAGATATCTCTGCATATGTAAATCATTATAGCTCACCGAAAAGGGAGTGGAATGTCGGACTAAGTATAGGTTTACAACTATTCAATTATCGGTTCATAGAATAATTTTCTACAAAAAAAGTCGGTGAAAAGCTTGCTAATTCGGGAAAAGTCCGTATCTTTGCACCCGTTAAAACAAAATAACGGTCGCGTAGCTCAACTGAATAGAGTAGCTGACTACGGATCAGCCGGTTACAGGTTTGAATCCTGTCGCGATCACTTTTTTGAATTAACAGAATGGCCGCGTAGCTCAACTGAATAGAGTAGCTGACTACGGATCAGCCGGTTACA
>OBJE01001008.1_pt1 | contig 18202 bp, 14 predicted proteins | sample 1519681 | NCBI WGS metagenome assembly OBJE01 (sample SAMEA3888898, study PRJEB22519) | human gut metagenome | biome: human gut; feature: human-associated habitat; material: faeces | place: Denmark | collected 2011 | reverse complement strand
CAGGATTAGAAGTTCCTGCTTTTTTGATACTCTGAAGGATTCGTCCCGGCATAGCTCCGATATAGGTCTTCCGGTGTCCCCGGATTTCCGATTCATCGTGCAATCCACCTAAAGACATCCGTACAAATTCGCGGTTCAAGGCCCGGGCTACAGATTTTCCCAGGGAGGTTTTACCTACTCCCGGAGGGCCGTAGAGGCACACAATCGGCGATTTCATATCGGCTTTTAACTTTAAAACCGCTAAGTATTCTAAAATTCTTTCTTTTACTTTCTCCAGTCCGAAATGATCGGCATCCAGTACCTGGCGTGCATGTTCCAGATCCAGGTTGTCCTCCGAGAGGTGATTCCAGGGCAGGTCCAGCATTTCCCTCAAATAATTGGATTGTACCGAGTAATCGGGGGAAGAAGGATTCAACCGTTTCAGCTTGTTCAGCTCTTTGTTGAAAATTTCCCGGACATTCCCGTTCCATTCTTTCGTCTCGGCCAGTTCCTCCAGTTCTTTGATTTCCTCGTCGGTCGGATTACCTCCCAGTTCGTCCTGTATGGTCTTCATCTGTTGATGCAGGAAATATTCGCGCTGTTGTTTGTCGATATCCATTTTTACTTTCTTCTGAATATCGTTTTTCAATTCCAGTAAACTCACCTGCTTACTCAGGATTTCCAGTAGTTTGATCGCCCGTTGTTTCAGGTTGTCGATTTCCAGCAACTCTTGTTTATTCTGATAGTCTACATCTGTATTCGAAGAGATGAAGTTGATCAGAAAAAGCATACTCTCGATATTTTTTAGCGCAAAACCTGCTTCATTAGGGATATGGCTGGAATATTTGACGATCTTGGAAGCCATATCTTTCAACGATTCTGCTATCGCATTGTATTCCGGATCGTTTTCAGGTACCCCTTCTTCTTTTTTCAAACTGATCTTCCCAACATGGTAAGGATCGTCGTAAAGGATATCTTCCAATAAAAACCTTCTCTTGCCTTGAATGATGGCTGTGGTGGTTCCGTCCGGCATTTCCAGTATTTTCAGGATAGAAGCTACTGTTCCGATCTGGTAAAGATCGTTTATATCCGGATTTTCAGTATTGGTATCTTTTTGTGCAACTACTCCGATCAGGGCACTCTGCCGGTAGGAATCTTTGATCAACTTTAAAGATTTATCCCGTCCGATGTTGATCGGAATGATTACGCCCGGAAATAATACCGTATTCCGTAGCGGTAAAATTGGCAGTGTGTCAGGAATCTGCATATTATCATTCAGCAGTTCTTTCTCGTCCCCCATGATGGGTAGGAAATCTGCCGAATCTTCTCCCATGTTCTGTAATAACACTGCTTTCAGATTTATTTTATCCATTTATTCGTCCTCTCTTGTTTTATGGTTATAAATTTTTATACGAGTAACAACTGACATTTTGTCAATGTTTTGTGTAAAAATAGAATTCATTACCTATAGCACAAATCCTGTGCCACAATCGAGTAGGGAGTATTATATAAACACCTCTTATTATTATAGAAGGAATGGCTCTTAGTGTAAATATAGCACAACTATTTGCAAATAACACAGTAGATAGCAGATTTCTTATCCTATATATTTGTACAATTAAATTCGCTCCATTTTTTATAAACTAACGATATGATCAAACAAGAAGTGATCAAGTGCGTCCTCGGCGGTGAAAAGCCGCCTTACGTTCCTTGGTCTTTCAAATTCACCAAAAAGCCGAAAGAGGCGTTTATGCAGTACTACGACACAGATGATCCGGTCATGATGGACCTGATGGTCGAAGCAGAAGCTTTCGGCGTACACCTCGTCTTTTCGAAGAATGAAGTTCCGTGCATCACCGATGCTTCGGTGCACGACCTTACGGAGATCGGAGCTCTGAAAATTCCGGCGTACGAAACGCACCACACCGATACCGAAACCTTCTACAAAGTGTTGTCCGAATACAATAAGATTTCAAACTGAGACTGATGAAAAAGACTATTATCCAATTTGCAGCCCTACTGGCGGCCCTGACGATCCATACTACCAGTGTAAATGCTTCGGAACGCTGGACCAAAGCGCAGGCACAGGCATGGAGCGAAGCCAATCCGTGGTTCTGCGGTTTCAACTACATTCCCGCTAATGCCGTTAATTATACGGCTATGTGGGACAAGACGAATTTTTCGCCTGAAGTGATAGAGCGCGAACTCGCACTGGCCGAGGAGGTCGGGTTGAACTGCGCCCGCGTCGTACTCCAATATGCCGTCTATGCCGAGAATCCGAAGCATTTTATCAAGGCGTTCGACAAATTCCTGTCGATTTGCGACAAATACCATATCAAGGTAATGCCAATCTTCTTCGATGACTGCGTTTTCGGGGCCAACACCGATCCTGTGACCGGACCACAACCCGAACCGCTTAAAGGTTGGTATGCATGGGCGTGGTCGCCCTCGCCCGGCCATACGATGGTCATCGACGAGCGCACGCATTCCTTGCTTGAAATTTATGTCAAGGATATCATGACCCGCTTCGGCCAAGACGATCGCATTTTCGTTTGGGACCTTTACAACGAACCCACTAACAGTGGATTGGGCGACCGCAGCCTGCCATTGTTGAAGAGTGTCGTGAAGTGGGCGCGCGAGGTCGATGTCAGGCAGCCGATCACCGTCGGTGTATGGTGCGGCAACGAAGGGCTGAACCGCTTCTGTCTCGATAACTCGGACATTGTTACTTTCCACTGTTACGCCGATGCGAACCATACGCGCAACACGTGCCGCGAGCTGAAAAAAGAGGGGCGTCCGGTGATCTGCACCGAATGGATGAACCGGCCCGCCGCATCGACGATTCCGGGCGTGCTACCCGTCTTCGCCGAAGAGAAGGTTGGTTGCATGATCTGGGGATTGGTGAACGGTAAGACGCAAACCGACCTCCCATGGGGCCACCGTCCCGAACACGGCGAGTATAAAGGGCCGTGGCAGCACGACATTTTTCACGGCGATTTCACACCTTACGATCAGGTTGAAATAGACCTGCTGAAAAAATATTGTAAATAATATTCAACCCATAAGACAATGAGAACAAAATTATTAGCACTGCTTTCTTTAGGAATCACAGGGCTTATCCCGGCTGCAACGGCGCAGGAAATTCCCCTGACTCGTATCGATATTGATGTTGCGCAGGAAAAAGCCGAAATCTCCCCGATGATGTATGGTGTATTCTTCGAAGATATCAACCGTTCGGCTGACGGTGGCATCTATGCCGAACTGATCTTTAACCGCGGGTTTGAAGAGGCGAACCTCCCGTCGGGTTGTACCTATAATCCGAACGACAAGCGAGTTTATGCACCTCACAAATCAGTCTACTCCTCGCCCGAACAACTGCGAAGCTGGAGTATTCCGTGGAACATCGAGGATACTCATCCGGGCTGGACGGTAGAATGTCCGGCTAATGGCAAATATTCGGTACGTATCGACGATACCGACCATCTGGGCGTCGAGGCATCGAAGGCCATGTATCTGAACATCGATCGTTGTGCGGCCCCGTTCCGTTTGGTAAATAGCGGGTTCTACGGGCTGGCCGTCCAAGCAGGCAAAAAATATGATCTCCGTTTCTACATCAAGGCTGCGTCCGGCTACAAGGGTAGTGTGACGGCGGAAATACTCACGGCACAGAATGAGGTTATCGCCTCGAAGCGTTTTACGCTCAAAGGTGACGGAGAATGGAAATATTTCGAAGCTGTCATGAAACCGTCACAAACCATGAACGACGGCCGGTTTGCTTTGCGCTTCGACTCGGAGGGTGCATTGGAGATCGACTATGTATCGCTCTTCCCGCAAGAGACCTTTCACAACCGGCCCAACGGCCTGCGTAAGGACGTCGCCCAGTTTGTCGCCGACCTTAAGCCGGCCTTTATGCGTTGGCCCGGAGGTTGTATCGTTGAGGGATTAACAATGGAAAATCGGGTGAATTGGAAAAATACCATCGGTAAACCCGAGCTCCGCAAAGGTGAATACAACCTCTGGGGCTACCATTCGACCAACGGCTTCGGCTACCACGAATTCTTACAATATTGTGAAGATATGGGTGCGAAGGCGATGTTTGTCTGCAATGCCGGTATGTCCTGCGACGGCCGTAACGGCGATTATTACGATGACGAGGAGGTTGAGGTACTTATACAGGATGCGCTTGATGCCATCGAATACGCTACGGGCGATGCGAAGACTACTAAGTGGGGCGCTGAGCGTGCAAAGAACGGACACCCTGAACCTTTTACGCTCGATTATATCGAAGTGGGTAATGAGAATCATAGTGCCATGTACGCCAAATATTACAACCGTTTCTACAAACGTATCCGCGAAGCGTACCCCGACATAACGATCATTACTTGCCTGCCGATGAGCGACCAGCTCTCATGGCTCGACGGTTACGACATGAATGACCCCCATTTCTACAACTTCCCCAGTTGGTTTTACTCCTGACTATTTCGACAAGTTCCCGCGTGAAGAGGGGCACAAAACCTATGTCGGCGAATACGCCTGTAACATGGGTGTAGGGGCGGGCAACATGGAGGGGGCACTGAGTGAAGGGGCCTTCGTCATGGGTATGGAACGTAATTCGGATCTGGTTACGATGACTTCCTATGCTCCGCTGATGGAGAATACCAAATGCCGTATGGGTGTCAACCTGATTCTGGTGAAGAACGATGACGTGATCGGTCGTAGTTCCTATTGGGTCGAACGTATGTTCACTGACAACCGGCCGGACGTAAACCTCGCCATCGACACGCAGCTGGGCCTGCTACCCGATAAAACCACTCCGGTCGGTGGCATCGGTCTGGGAACCTATCAGACAGCGGCCGAATACTCGAACATCCGTATCTCGGTCGATGGAGAGGAGGTTTACTCCTCGGACCTGGAGAGTAATCCCGGAGAATGGGCAGTTGCTTCGGGTAACTGGAAAATTGAAAATGGCAAACTGATTCAGCCTGACGAAAACGGCACCGGTTCGATCATGCTCCGCGATCAGTGGCTCGACGCCGTCAAGTCGAAGATCGTATCCGTGGAGTTTGATGCCAAAAAACTGGGCGGTAAAGAAGGATTTGTCCTTAAGTTCGGTGCCAAAGATCCGGCGAACTGCTACCAGATGACACTGGGTAGCTTCGGTAACGCATGGACGATTTTCCAGAGCGTTGCCGATGACAACGCCTTCGTACTGAACACCGACCGCCCGACGACACGCATCGAAACGGGCCGTACCTATCACGTGAAACTCGTCATCAAGAACAAGGATATCTTGGAGTGCTGGATCGATGGCCGGAAGGATCTGACCTATGATAACAGTTACGTACAACGCCAGTATGCCATCGCGGGCCTGGACCGGACCAACGGCGAAGTGATCGTCAAGGTGATTAATGCCGAGGACGTGCCGATGCGCACAAAACTTAATTTCCATAACGCCGAATTCGAACCGCAGGGCAAGCGTATCTCCCTCTGGGCAAATTCTAAACATGAGGAAAACACTTTCGAAGAGCGGAACCGGATTATGCCCGTAGAGGATGTTGTCAATAACGTAAGTTCTTCAATGGACGTCACGTTCCGCCCCCAGTCGATGACTGTATTACGATTCAAACTCAAAAAATAGCACACTCCACAGTCTGTAAACCTGAATGAATATGAAAAATATCAGACACCGTATATTTCCGTTCCTGACGGCAGCCGTAATACTTATCGGCTGCAAAGTTTCAGCTGCGCCGCAGTCAGGACAGTTCTACAAAACCAAAATGTACAAAGGCACGATTACCGTTGCCGATATCCGCAAGGACCACGGGCCGGCCCGCATGGTCTCCACAGCTTTTCAGGGACTCATAAACCAGGACACGGCACAGTGTTATCTTTATCTGGCCGATCACCATGTGCGCCAGCTCAACGATACGAAACGTCCTTTCGAAGTACTTCCGCTTGAGGAAGGAGCAGACCCCGGGTTGCGCTCTATGTTCCGTGCCTATGCCGATCGTGTGCGTAACATTTACATTTGGAGTCCGGAGGAAGACTGGTCGTGGAATATGGCCGTCATGCTCTCGGCTCAACACCGGGGATTGCCGCTGACTGAGGAACTCTATGCCCGCCTGACGGCCGAGACCCCGTGGAAAGGTAACGTCGTGCGTCTATATGGCCGTTGGGCATCCAAACGCGACGCTTATGAATGGGCCATGAAAACTATTCAGCCGGCATGCCATCCGAACATACTCTTCTCGCTGGGACTACGTAGTGACTGGATGGGTAATCCATGGACGCTCTACGATTACGCCGTGGCGTCGCGCGGATTCGCATTCTGGCTCGACGATGCCGATCCCGAGGAACGTTCGATCATCGAGGAAATCTGCCGGAAGGGTGACTTCAAGCCGGGAGCTATTGTCATGGGCTATGCCAAGAGCGGCGATGACCTGCTATATGTCACCAACCGTTACAATATAGGTTATGTCGTGAGCGATTACTACGCCAACGGCAGTTTCTGGTGCAGTTATCCCAACAAATCTTTCAAACAGCGACCGGGTAGGGCCGTCAAGGCTGAGAACGGTAAAATTTACGTCAGTGTCGTGTTCAGTGACGGTGACAATGTGCAGTTCGACCAAAATGCACTCTACGCCATCTGGACCGATGACACCGACCGCGGGGCTTTCCCCGTCGGAACTACCTTATGTGCCGGTATGCAAGAGCTGAATCCCTTCCTGTTGGAATGGTACTACGATCATATGAGTCCCAATGACGAACTGATGGCCGGTCCCTCGGGTTACCAATTCATCTACGGCCGCGATTACAGCGAAGAGGGGTATGAGAAGTGGCTCGAACTGAACCGCCAGTGGCTTGCGTCGGCCGGATTCAAGACGGCCTGTTTTTGGCACACCTCTTACGGCACAGACCGTTTCTATCGCTATGTGGAAACGGCGGGGCTTGAAGGCGTCTTCAATGGCGATGACGACGTGATACTGGACTACCATGATGGGGTAATCATTATGAACCAGGGAGACCATTTGGTTGCCGAAGGCGATCTTTACAATAACCTCGCGCACCGGCAGGCACAGCTAGATCCTTCGCGTCCGCACTTTCTGAACGTTTACCCCACGGCGGCCACTTATGGTTATCACGGCATAGCGCGCCTGAAACGCGAAGCCGAACGCTTGGAAAAGGATTTCCCCGGACGTTTCGTATTTCTAATGCCCAAGGATAACGTTGCTACGGCCCGTAAGTATTACGAGGCACACCCCGAGCATATTCCGTGGAAAAATAAACCCCAGAACAAGTAATCCGGCCATGCTCAGACGCACGATTATTCCGTTGCTGGTTCTCGCCGGTATAGCCGCACAAGCCCGGACTTCTAATCTGTCGCTTACACGGCAGGAAGGCGTCATGCAATGGGTGAACACACGGATCGGCATGTCGGGACACGGCTGTTCCTTTATGGGTGTCGCAGTACCGTTCGGAGTCCTCCCGTTCGTTCCCGACAATTTCAACAAGGGGTGGGGCTGGTGTTCGGGCTATCACGATCCGGTCCGTCGTATTCTCTATTCGGGGCTTTACCATGTTTTTCTCCAACCCAATCTCTTCAACGATTGTTACGGAACCTACCGCGGTGCCGACGGTAAAAACTACGAGGCCCTTGGTCGCGATACCTGCACTATATTTTCATTATGTGACACCTATCGTACTGCGTATCCGCTCTACACGCTGTTGCAAACCGAATGCGCGCCCGATCCGGTCAATACGATGCTCGAATTTATACCCAACAAAGCATTCGGAGCTACCCCGGAATACTGTTCCGTCGAATGTTAAAAATCTATCAACCCAAATGAAACCGACCATGAAAACCCTACACCAGATTCTCGTCCTGCCGGCGTTCGCCCTGTTGCTTGCGGCCTGCTCGCAGCCCCAAGCGGAGATAACCATCGATGTTGCACAACACGGTGCGGATATTCCCTCATCCATGTACGGCATCTTCTTCGAAGAGATTAACCATGCGGGTGACGGCGGACTGTATGCCGAGCTGGTTCAAAACCGCGGTTTTGAGGACACTTCGGTCCCCGAAGGCTACCGTGTCAAGGACGGTAAACTCTACCCGCCGGCCAACAGTTGTAACCATCTCACCTGCGCCAAGCCCCATCCCGATATGTGTTATCGCTGGCCCACAGAGGAGATTCCGGCCTGGTCACTGACACAGCTCGAAGGCGAGGGGGCTTCGATGAAGCTCACGACCGAATACCCGCTCAACAGCGCTACTCCCACGGCGCTCAAAGTCACGCTTCCCGCTGAGGGACGGGTGGCGATCGGCAACACCGGATTCTGGGGCATGAATATCGAGGAAGGTAAAGATTATTACCTGCGTTTGTACACCTCGAACGGTAAACGCTTCGACGGTAAAGCTGTCATCAGGCTCGTCGGAGAAGATGGTCAGGAACTCTGTAACTGTCCACTGGCCATCGACATGGCCAAAGCATGGAGCGAATACACCGGACACCTGACTGCCACGGGCAGTGATTCCCGCGCTCATCTCGTTATCGAACTTGAAGGTAAAGGCACGCTGCTGCTGGATTATGTTTCGTTGTTCCCCTTCGAAACGTTTCGTAACCGCGCAAACGGACTGCGTAAAGATATCGCCGAAACGCTCGAAGCCATGCGGCCGGCATTCGTCCGTTGGCCGGGCGGTTGTGTAGTCGAGGGTATTACCCTTTCGAATCGCATCAAATGGAAGGAACCCATTGGCGATCCGGTGACCCGTCCGGGTGTTTACGACACTTGGGGGTATCGTACCACGATGGGCTTCGGCTATCATGAATTTCTGCAGTTCTGCGAGGATATCGGTGCCGGGGGCATGTTCGTCTGCAATGTCGGTTTGGGCTGTCAAGGCCGTGTAGGCGACGCTTGCAAGGAAGATGAGGTCGATTCCTTCATCGAGGATGTACTCGATGCCATCGACTATGCGCTGGGCGACGGCACGAGCGAATGGAGCCGCAAGCGCGTCGAAAACGGGCATCCGGCACCTTTCCCGCTGAAATATGTCGAGATCGGCAACGAAAACTGGGGTCCTGTCTATGAAAAGCGTTACGATAAATTCTATAAAGCCATCAAGGAAAAATATCCGCAGTTGAAACTCATCTCGACACTCGGACTGGGTGGTCAGCACCGTCATGAAAGGGTCGATATGATAGATCCCCACTGGTACGTATCGCCCGAATTCTTCTTCGCCAGCGACAAGCTCTTTGATCAGCAGGAACGCGGTGATTACGAAATCTACATCGGCGAATATGCCGTCAACCAGAACGTCGGTGGCGGCAATTTGCTCGGAGCGTTGGCTGAAGCGGCTTTCTTGACGGGCGTGGAACGTAACTCCGATTTAGTGAAAATGGCTTCGTATGCACCTCTTTTCGAGAATGTTAACGATCGCGTATGGCCTACAAATCTCATTTGGTTCGACTCGTACCGCGTTATGGGACGCTCGTCGTATCAGGTGCAGAAGATGTATGCCGAGAACCGCCCGTCGTTTAACGTTGCTACGTCGTTCGAACAGCCCGTCATCCCCGTCGGGGTCAAAGGACAGATCGCTGTGGGCGGTTGGAACACCGATAACGAATACAAGGACCTGAAGGTCACCCTGGCCGACGGACGCACCGTCGAGGCCGACATGTCGCAGGGGTGGACACCCCAAGAGGGTACATGGAACGCAGAGGGCGGAACACTGAAAGGCTCCGGGCCCGGAGTGATGCGTTGGAACCTCTGGAGTGTTCCGGAAGCATTCGGCGATTGCTCGATCTCGCTCAAAGCCCGCAAGATTGCCGGAGCGGAAGGATTTCTCATTTACTTCGGTATGCACGACGGAAAGAACGGCTACGTACTTAATATCGGCGGCTGGGGAAACCAGACTACGGCTTTCCAGCGCATCAACGGCAACGACATGCCGCAGATTCCCAACAACATCTCGCAGTATGTGGAGGAGGGGAGCTGGTATGACATTCGCATTGACATCAAGGACGGCAAATTCACCTACAGCCTCGACGGTAAACAGATGCTCGAAACAGCGATCGAGAACATACAACGTTATGTTGTTTCGGGGTATGATGAGAACACGGGCGAACTGATCGTCAAATTCGTAAATGCCACTAAAGAGCCGTTCAGCACATCGGTCAACCTGCAAAACGTGACCTCTGTGAAACGTAAGGGCAAAGTCGTCACTCTGACGTCGGCCGATCCTAAGGATGAGAACACGCTCGACGATCCGAAGCGGGTATTCCCCAGAGAAAGTACCTTCAATAAATTCTCCGGGCAATTCGATTATACGTTCGAACCGTGGTCGTTCACCGTACTACGCATCAAGGCCGAGATATAATAACCCTGCATGAAGAAGGATAATCTACCGTATGACCGGCGGGTTATCCCTTTCAACAACAAAACATGAAAAAGATACTCACCATACTGTCGGTCGTCTTGACGGCGTGCGCTACGGGGAATCCCGGAGAAGGTGACACGGGCCGTATCCAGATCGACCTTGCTGAACGGGGACACGCTGTGCCTGAATCGATGTACGGCATTTTTTTCGAAGAGATAAACCATGCTGGTGACGGTGGATTGTATGCCGAGCTGATCCAGAATCGCGGTTTCGAGGATTCGACTGTTCCCGAAGGTTACCGGCTTGAAGGAGGGGAACTCCGGCCGCCGGCCCTTCCCAACCACCTGACGGGAGCCCTGCCTTCCCCGGATATGAAATTACGCTGGAATACGGCGGAGATTCCCGCTTGGACTCTGCAACAGACTGCAGGTTCAGGTGCATCCATGTACTTGAACCGGGAATATCCGCTAGATCCGGCAACCCCTACGGCTCTCTGCGTCGCATTGCCGACCCAAAGCCGAACGACAGTCACTAATTCCGGTTACTGGGGTATACATATTGAAAAGGGTAAAAACTACCGTCTCGTTTTATACACTTCGAACATTGGCCGATTCAAGGGCGACGTAACTGTCCGGCTGATCAGTGAAAACGGATCGGAATTGTGTTCCCACCGAATCGACGCAGGGACCGGCAAGGCCTGGAAACGCCACGACGCGACGCTGACCCCGACGGATTCGGACAGCCGTGCACGGTTTGTCATCGAACTCGACGGACAGGGTACACTCCTGCTGGATTACGTTTCGCTTTTCCCACAGGAGACTTTCCGCAACCGGGAAAACGGCCTGCGGCGTGACGTTGCCGAGACACTCGAAGCGCTGCATCCGGCTTTTATCCGCTGGCCGGGCGGCGGCATCGTCGAGGGCATCACGCTCTCCAACCGTGTTAAATGGAAAGAGACCATAGGTGATCCCGTAAAGCGGCCCGGACAATACAACCTTTGGGGTTACCGGAGTACCTACGGATTCGGATACCACGAATTTCTCCAGTTCTGCGAAGACATCGGGGCCGATGCCATGTTCGTCTGCAACGCCGGACTGGGTGGCCAGGCTGCCGTGGGCGATGCGTGTCCGGAAGAAGAACTGGATCTCTTCATCGCCGATGCGCTCGACGCCATCGATTATGCATTGGGCGATGGCACGACCGACTGGAGCCGCAGGCGTGTTGAAAACGGACACCCGGGGCCTTTTCCGCTGAAATACGTCGAAATCGGCAACGAAAACTTGGGCCCCGTCTATGAAAAGCGTTACGACAGGTTTTACAAAGCTATCAAAACAAAATACCCGCAACTGACGATTATTTCGACGCTCGGATTCGGTGAGCAGCACCGCCATGAAAAGGTAGACCTCATCGATCCCCACATGTACGTATCGCCCGAATTCTTTTTCGAAGGGGCCCGCATGTTCGACGGAATGGAGCGTGGCCAGTACGGGATTTATGTCGGCGAATACGCCGTTACACAAAACGTCGGCGACGGTAACCTGCTTGGTGCGCTGGCCGAAGCGGCTTTTCTTACGGGGGCGGAACGTAATTGCGACCTTGTGCGGATGACATCCTATGCGCCGCTGTTGACCCATGTCGACGACCGGGCCTGGTCACCGACGCTGATTCAGCTGGATGCACACCGCATAACCGGACGTTCGTCGTATTACGTGCAGCAGTTGTTCGCCCATAACCGTCCGTCCTACAATGTAAAAAACGTGTTCGGGCAGCCCTCTGTATCCGTCGAGGTCAGAGGACGGATTGCGTTGGGCGGCTGGAACACGGACAACGAATACAGAGACCTGAAAATCACCCTTGCCGACGGACGGACCGTCGAAGCCGACATGTCGCAGGGCTGGAAACCGCAGTCGGGCACCTGGACCACCTCGGATGGTTCGCTGAAGGGGAGCGGTCCCGACGTGGTGCGCCGCAACCTGTGGAATACGGCGGAACCGTTCGGTGACTGTACCATCACGCTCAAAGCCCGTAAGACCGCCGGGGCCGAGGGTTTCCTCGTCTACTTCGGGATGCAGGACGAACAGCACGGCTATGTACTCAACATCGGCGGCTGGAATAACCGTTCCACCGCATTCCAGCGTGTATCGGACAACGACACGCCGATCATAGCCAATTACACTGCACAGCAGATCGAAACCGGACGCTGGTACGACATCCGCATCGATATCGAGGGCGGGCATTTCACTTATTACCTCGACGGCAAGAAATCGCTCGAAGTCTATGCTGATACCACCCGGCGCTTTATCGCCACGGGTTACGACGACCGCACGGGCGAACTGATCGTCAAATTCGTGAACGCCGCTCCGGACAGATTCTCTGCAACCATCGATCTTGCTCATGTGTCGAACGTGGAACGGTTGGGCCGGGTCGTCACCCTGTCGTCACAGAACCCGACCGACGAGAACTCGCTCGACGACCCGCGCAAAGTATTCCCCGTAGAGAACTGTTATGACGGCTTCGCCGAAAAGTTCAACTATGTGTTCGAGCCGTGGTCGCTTACCGTACTGCGAATCAGGACGAAGATAAAGCAGCCGTTCACTCCTGAAAACAATAAAACTCAGCAATAAACCTGTATGAAGAAGATTCTCTTTACACCGCTGTCCGCACCCACCGCATTGACGGTCTCAGCCGGGAATAAAAACAACCTTCGGTATGTGGACCCGTATATCGGGGTTTGCGTGCCTTTCGGTACGGTGCAGACCGGATTACAAAACATCTTCAAAGGGTGGGGGTGGTATTCCGGCTACAACTATTCGGACAACGTGCTGATCGGGTTTTTGCACACCCACCTCAGCAGCACAGGCTGTACCGACCTGGGTGATATCCGGCTCATGCCCTTCCCTGATGCTCCACCATGACAATTTCCTGTCGTCGGTGTTGCGTTCGGGTACCCCACACAACACATGTTTTATGCATTCGAAACAAACAAACGATAACCGCACCACTGCCAATGGTATCAGACGGTACGGACTCTAAGTCTCATTATAACACAATACAATACGATGAAATATTTTTTTTATTGCTGCGGTGCTGTGGACATATTGTCTCTCGGCGGCAACGAAACAGCCGGAACAAATTATCCCTGTTCCATTCAATGAAGTGACGCTGACCGGAGGATTCTGGGGAGAGCGGATGCAGACCGAACTCGATGTTACCTTACCGTTTTCGCTGGTTCAGGCCGGTCCGGCTATCGAACAGCTTCAAGGCGGTGCGGATTTTCTGGAAGGCCGCGGTGGACAGTCCATATCCAATAACGGCCCGCTTAGTTCGGATCTCTACAAAATCATGGAAGGAGCGGCCTATTCGTTGATGCTCAGGCCTGATCCGGAACTGGAAGCCAAAATGGATTCATTGATTGATATCATCGGCCGGGCTCAGCAGAAAGACGGGTACCTCTTCGTATGCCACACCTGTGGTTGTTTCGATCCATTCTGGGTAGGCGACAAGCCCTATTCGAAGGTCGTATATAGCCATGAACTTTACAACGTTGGGCACCTTTACGAGGCTGCGGCAGCTTATTATCAGGCCACGGGCAAACGAACTCTCCTGGATATAGCCATTAAAAACGCCCGACACGTCAATAGGGTCTTTTTCGAAGGCGATCCGGCCTATAACGACGGCAAACCGGTCATGCAGGCGCCGGGACATGAGGAGATCGAACTGGCACTCTGTAAACTCTACCGCGTAACGGGTGACCGACTCTATTTGGATATGGCGAAAAAATTCCTCGACATCCGGGGGGTAACCTATCGTCCTGAAGGCGACGGTTTTATGTCGCCGTTTTATGCCCAGCAACACGCTCCTGTCGCCGAGCAAACCGAACCCGTAGGGCACGCCGTACGTGCTGTCTATCTCTACACTGCCATGGCAATGGTGGATGCCCTGACCGGTGAGCGGCATTATGCTAAAGCACTCGACGCGATCTGGAACAACCTCGTTTCTACCCGCATTTACATCACGGGTGGATTGGGTGCGCAGGCTTCAATCGAAGGCTTCGGGCCTGCATACGAATTGCCGAACAAAACCGCCTACAGTGAGACCTGTGCTGCCGTAGGTAACGTTTTCTTCAATCAGGGCATGTTTCTCGGTAGCGGTGACGCCCGATATCTCGATATCGCCGAAATTTCACTGTTCAACAACGCACTGGCCGGAATCAGCCTTACAGGCGACCGTTTTTTTTATGTCAATCCGCTGGAGGCCGACGGCGAGCATCGTTTCAACCACGGTCTGGGCGGTCGTGCTCCATGGTTCGGTTGTGCTTGTTGTCCGCCCAATATATCGCGTATGATCCTGCAAGTCCCGGGTTACATGTATGCTTACAGTAAAAATCGTCTCTATCTGACACTCTACGGCAATAGCCGGACAACCGTATCTATGGACGGTATCCGTGTCGGTATAGACCAGACCTCGGATTATCCGTTCGACGGGAAAGTCCGTATGACGCTTACGCCTGAAAAACGCACGACATTCGGCCTTTGCCTGCGTATCCCGACTTGGAGCACAGGCCGGGAATTTATGCCCGGCGGGCTGTACCCATACCGCAATACAGAGAAATATTCCGTAACGATCCGGGTAAACGGCAAGACTGTGGATTACGACATGGACAATGGCTTTGCTGTCGTCAAACGCATGTGGAAAAACGGGGATATCGTGGAATTGGAACTTCCTATGCCGGTTCGCCGGACCTCCTGTGATCCTCGTGTAAAGGAAAATGTGGGAACAACGGCCGTCACCCGCGGACCGCTGGTCTATTGCGCAGAAGGAACCGATAACGGTGTCGTGCAGCAGCTGAACCTGATTTCGGATGAGACACGCACACAACTTATCACGGAAGGTCCTCTCGAAAACATAACGCAGATCAAGATTCGGGGTGTTCGCACCGATGCGGGCGACCGGACTCCGACTGAAATCACGCTGATCCCCTATTATACATGGAATAACCGCGGTGACAACCAGACTATGCGTGTATGGATACCCGACCTGGGGGAAAAATCTGAATACTGAAAAGTGATAGTTGACCAGCGCGTTGCAAATAGACATAGATTTTGCAGGAATCCACTTAAGAGGAGGAATTATGGCATATTCTATCGTTTCGGCAAGAACCAAGGGCAGGAACGGTCCTTGGTTCCGACGGAAAGGGGTACACAACGGGCTGGAACATGTGGTACTCAGGAGGAGACTTAGGGCAATGTGTCAAAAGAGGGTACCACGTATAAAATGTGTTCCTGAAAAGGATGTTCGATCTTACGGGAGGAGTAGATATTGTTCAGATAGATAATGAATCAATCTGAAATCTAAAAGGCTTTCTTGCTGAAAAATCAGTTCGAAAGCCTTATTTCTTTTTGATAAAAAAAAGAACTGTCTAAATATTCAGACAGTCCCTTTATCTTTTATTTCTTAGAAAGAAACGATTATTTTTTTCTTTTTTCCATGTGGTCCTTGTAACGGTTCATGAATTTATCTACACGACCGGCAGTATCCACCAATTTCACTTTACCGGTATAGAACGGGTGTGAAGTGTTGGAGATTTCCATTTTTACCAACGGATATTCTACACCATCGATCTCGATGGTTTCTTTTGTTGCTGCAGTTGATTTAGTAATGGTAGTCGTGCCATTAGACATATCTTTAAATACTACCAGTCTGTAATTTTCAGGATGTATGCCCTTTTTCATTGTATGTAAAATTTTATAATTATTCTTTCTATTATCGGACGGCAAAGATAGCTCATCTATTATTAATTACAAAGAAAAATGAAGACTTTTTTTCGATGCTGGTTTTGAATGAGTTACTTTTAAATTTCCCTATTGAAGAATTTAATCTGTTCATGCAGGATAAATGCTTCGAGGGTTTCCGGTGTCTCACTGATTTTTCCCCGTTTCAGGGCATTGAGTAATTCTGCCCGGTCGTCGGCAAACAGGATGAGCAGGGGATGCTCTTCTTTCAGTTCCAAAAAGTTGATGAGCAGGATACCGGTTTCCAGATTGCAATAACCGAATGGCTTGATATGCATAAAATCGTACATGAAGTTGGCCACAATTTTAATGTTCTCGCTTACACCGGCTTCGGTTAGTTGTACATCGGTAGTCCGGCACAGATTGTCGAGCAGGAGGGGGATTTTACGGAAATCAGCCAAAGGGTATACTTCGTCATAATCCTCGCCGAGGCGGAAATCTCCTAACGAAGTATCGTAACGTCCCACAGAAGTAGTCGTTTCGCCACCGGTATGCTTCATGATACGGGCAGAAACCGTTCTGACAAACGAAAGGTCTAAAGGCTGGCGAAGGGCTGCTTGTTTTTCACAATATTGCCAGGCTTGCCAAAGATCGTAGGCTTGACGGGTTGTCTCTGTCGATTGAGGTTTACCGGTACTGACGATGTTCTCGAATATTGTCGGTGGAAGGTTGTGTCCGCCCAACCGGAAAGTTTCGTATAAAAACAAATTCCGGACATAATTTTGATGTATCTGAGTCCGGGTGTCGGGTCGGGTGAGGTATGCTTGCCTTAATGTCAAATAGTCCTGTAACATATTTTTTTCTTAAACATACGTTGGAATCGGCTGAAAGTTTACTTTTATGACGGTTTGGAGCTTAAACTTTGGGGATTATCCGAACTTGGGCTAATTTTGTCGATCTAAAATGAATGGATATGGAGAAACTGCTTAGCGGGGATTTCCCTTTTTATCGGTTCCGGAATTTATCCGCTTATCCGGAATTGATGCATTTTGTCTCTTCGGGAGTTAAAAATATCGGATTTTCCGATCGGGAAAATCCTGAGATCATACAGCATAATCGCAGGAGCCTGGCGGAAGCTGCAGGATTTGAGGTAGAGCGGCTGATTACCGCCCGGCAGGTACATTCGGCGACAGTGAGGAAGCCGGGAGAGGGGCTTTGGATAGGGAAAGCCGTATTCCGGCAACGGATGCTTTGGTGACGAATCAGCCGGGGATATGTCTGATGGTGTTGTCTGCCGATTGTGTCCCGGTACTCCTGTTCGAACCGGAGAAAAGGGTGGTTGCCGCAGTACATGCCGGATGGAGAGGAACAGCGGCAGAAATAGTCGGGGTAACCGTGCGGGTAATGCAGGAGCATTTCGGATGTGATCCCCAACGGGTAGTGGCGGCTATTGGCCCCTCGATCGGGAAATGTTGTTTCGAAGTCGGAGAGGAAGTGGCCCGGGTGTTTCAACAGTTATTTCCCGGTAATCAGGCGATCGTTGGTCTGGGAAAGCAACCGGGAAAATACCAGGTGGATTTGTGGGAAGCTAACCGTAAAGAATTGCTGGCATGTGGGGTGAAAAATGAAAATATAGAAGTGGCCGGTATGTGCTCGGTCTGTCATCCGGACCTTTTCTTCTCCTATCGGAGAGAAGGGGAGAAAGCGGGGAGGTTCGGGGCAGGGATCGGGATGAAAAGCTAGAGGTTAAAAAGCTGAAAGCAATAAGCTAGAGGCTAAAAGCTAAAGGCTAGAGGCTAGAGGCTAAAAGCTAAAGGCTGGAGGGTGAAAGCGATTAAGGAGGACGAACGTTTTCGTAAATTGCTGGGACAAAAATAATCGGATGGAGCATAACTTTGGGCTGAATATTATATTTTTGTATCGGTTTTCGAAGCTAATCCGCTCATTGCTTTTAGTTTATTGCTTTTAGCCTTTAGCTTATAGCCTTTTACCTTTTACTTTAACTATGTTACCAGGTATTTTTATTGTACTTTTCTTTTTTGCGCTCGGCGAGTTGGTGGGATGGCTGGTGAACGGTTTTATTCCCGGGAGTGTGATCGGGATGATGTTGTTGTTT
>OBJE01001007.1_pt1 | contig 18211 bp, 17 predicted proteins | sample 1519681 | NCBI WGS metagenome assembly OBJE01 (sample SAMEA3888898, study PRJEB22519) | human gut metagenome | biome: human gut; feature: human-associated habitat; material: faeces | place: Denmark | collected 2011 | reverse complement strand
TGGATCTGCTGGACCAGCCGGCAGAGGATGGCGACTTGCCGGGCGCCCGGGAGCCATGCAAGCTCTCCGGCGCCATCTCCTTCCGCCATGTGGACTTCGGCTATGACCCCGCCCACCCGGTGCTGCGGGACTTCAGCGCGGACATCCCCGCCGGCAGCATGGTGGCTGTGGTGGGGCCCACCGGGGCCGGCAAGACCACCCTGGTCTCCCTCCTGCTGCGGTTCTATACGCCCCAGAAGGGCTCCATCACCATTGACGGACTGCCCATCCAGCAGTACACCCGGGACGGCCTCCGGCGTCGCTTGGCCATCGTCTTGCAGGACGGCTGGCTGTGCGGCGGCACCATCGCGGAAAACATCGCCTACGGCGTGCCGGGCGCTACCCGCGCCCAGATCGAGGCCGCCGCCAAGGCAGCCTGTATCCATTCCTTTCTCTCCTCCCTGCCGGATGGATATGATACCGCACTCACTAACAGCGGCGCCGGCCTCTCCAAGGGCCAGCGGCAGCTGCTGGCCCTTGCCCGCTGCTTCCTCTCCAATGCGGACATCGTGATCTTGGACGAGGCCACCTCGGACGTGGACCCGGAGACCGAGGAGCAGATCAGCGCCGCCCTGGAGCGGCTGCGGAGGGGGCGCACCTGTTTCCTCATCGCCCACCGTCTGGCCACAGTGCGCACGGCGGACCGCATCCTGGTACTGCAGGACGGCCGGATCGCCGAGCAGGGCACTCACCAGCAGCTGCTGGATGCCGGCGGCATCTATCGGGTCCTATACGATGCCCAGTTCTCCTGACAGCCCCCCGGATTTCATGACAACACGGAGAGGCGCCCCGGCCATTCAGCCGGGGCGCCTCTCCGCAAGAAAGAGAAAAAAGTAAAGTGAGCAAATTAAATGAGTGGTTATGCGCCGGGGGCGGGGGCCAGCTCTGGATTGATCTGGTCCAGCCAAGTCACCAGGTCCATCAGTGTTCCGATAACCTTGTCCGGCTGTGCCGCATCCGCGGCCACGTGCACATCCTTCTGCTCCGACAGGAAGGAGCGGATCTGCACGGCCTTGGCAAAGCCCACCTGCTTGGGGCCGATGATGTCCCTGGAGACCGTGTCGCCCACATAGACGCACATTCCCGGCTTTGCCTGCATTTGCCGCAGGGCGATCCGGAAGATCTCCGGATGGGGTTTGCGATAACCGGTGACGCTGGAGACCGTTACATCCTCCATAAAGCCGCGGATGCCGTAGTCCTCCAGCACGCGGAACACATTGTACAGCGAGGCGTTGTTGGAGATAACGCCCAGGTGGTAGCCCCGGCTCTTCAGGGCCTGCAGCATCTCTGCCGCGCCGTCGCGGAGCTCCCGGTGGTAGAAGGTGACCTCCCACAGGTTGGCCAGCTCCTCGGTGATGGGCAGCAGCTTTTCCCGGTCAAAGGCAAAGTCCCGAAGATACCAGTCCGGCCAAATCTCCTCCGGCTTTTTCTCCAGCATATTCCCCTCGCTCCACTGCTTATAGGCCTTTACGCCGTCCGTGATCCGCTTCCAGAACACATCGTCCGGGCAGCCGGGCTCCAGGCCGTTGGCCCGCAGGACCTCCAGCAGCCTGCGGCAGGTCGCCCGCTGGGTGTCCTCGTTGTACCAAATATCCTCCAGAGTTCCGCCCATATCAAATAAAACGGTTGTCAGCATCAGGAATCCTCATCCTTTCCGTGTGTATTCCGCCGGCGGTGGCAGCCGGCATCCTCTCCGTCCTCAAACAACAGCATGGCATCCTCCTGGGGAGACCGCCGGGGCCGCTCTTCAGCAGCCGGGGCAGCAGGATGCGCTTTGGGGGCGGCATCAGCCTTGGTCCCGGCCGCCTCCCGCATCTCCTCCTGCAGAGTCTTCTGCACAGGCAGAGGATGGGTCTTTCTCAGCTTGAGATAGACCGGCCAAGCCACCGCGTTTCCGATCAGGGCCGGTGCCACACCATACAGGGTAATCAGCTGCACCATGGTTGCCCGCTGGTCTGTATCCAGCATCCAGGCTGCGAAGTAGAACATCACCAGAACCACCGCCAGCCCCACAAACCCGAACAGCGCCACCCGCTTGTCCCGCAGAAGGAACAGCAGGCTGCCGATTGCCGTCCCCGCCAATGCGATGATCAGCGTGTGCACGGCGTTGGTGGCTGCAGTGCTGGGCAGCGTAAGCTGCCGGTACAGCGGCTCTGCCAGCAGGGTATACAGAACCCCGTAGATGCAGAGGTCCAGCAGCGTGGCGAAAAAGCCTGCAATGGCAATGGGGCTCTTCCGCCGGTGATTCTTGTCAATGAATAGATTCATGCGCATATCTCCTTATCTGAGAGGGCCGGAATGGAGAGCCGGCGGACGGATTCCCGTCCGCCGGCCGTGTGAAGCAGCCAGGATCGCCGAAGTGCTGTTATCCGAGCATCTGCCAGAAGTCACGGACGTTCATGAACTCCGTGTAGATGGAATTGGGATCGAACGGGGAAACGTTCATCTCCTCATAGGGGACAGAGCCCTCAGCGGGTTCAATGTCGTCCCGGACAGGCCAGCCGCCCAGGGTGTTGAAGGGCTCGTAGCCGCTGGTATCGCCATCAATGCCGCCCATCATGAAGCGGATCAGCAGTTTGGCGGCAGCGGGATGCTCACAGCCTTCCACCACGTACAGGGTGTTGATGGCGGGTATGCCGGTGGTGGGATACAGGTTCACGGGAGCCAGGACCCAGCCGTTATCCTCGTTCTTGCGCAGCTTGGAGGAGGCGCAGAAACCAATGGGGGGATCGGACTGGCCGGGGGTGCCGACAGCCTCGGCGACCTCGTCAGAAGCGGAGGTGAAGATCGGCTCATTCTCACGCAGGCGCTTCAGGAACTCGTAGCCGGCGTTGGCGCAGCCCTCAGAGAGCACCAGCTCCTCGCCATACAGTTCCTCATAGGCGGCAGCCAGCTGATCCGGGGTATCACCCACGCAGAAGCCAGTAATCCAGGAGCCCCAGCCCACATTGTTCAGGGGATCCTGCATCAGGATCTTGCCCTTCCATTGGGGCTCGGTCACCTGCCAGATGTTGGTGACAGGGGAACCGTCAGGATAAGCCTCAGCATTGTAGAACAGCTGGGTCAGCTCAATGTACAGAGGGGTTTGCGTCTCTGTCAGGCTGGGATCAATATGGGCGAGGATGTCGGCAGGCTGATATATGTAAAAAATCTTGTTTTGCACATACTCATTGTACAGGGAGCCGTCCTCATCCTTGATATGGACCACATCCGCCACATACTGGCCGGCCTCGTGCTCACGGGTGACCTTGTCCAGCAGGTCGTTGGTAGAGATATCAAAGGGCGTGCAGGTGATTTCGGGGTACTTGGCCATGAAGGCCTCCGCCACCTTGGTGCAGCGGGAGGAGATGGAGTACAGGGTGACCTCGCCGCCCTCGGCGATGGCCTGCTCATAGAGCTCCTCATCCGTCTCGTCCGTGGCGGTGATGTTGGCGGTTTCCTCCCAGGAGGTGGCGCCGGCATCCTCCGCCTCATCATCCGTTCCGCCGCAGCCGGTCACAGTAAACAGCATGACAGCAGCCAACAGGGCGCTCAATAGTTTCTTGTGCTTCAACATGGTTCTTTTCCTCCTTTAATCATTCTTCCTCAAATCGCTCTCTTTTATCGCAACGGCTGACGCCGCAGGATACTCCGGGATCGCTCGGATGATGGAAACGCGCACTTAGCGGGAGTACTTGATCAGGCGTTTGGTAGAGGCGTCGAACACATTGACCTTCTTGGGCGGGTAGGAGAGATAGACCGTCTCATCGCCGGCGTAATGGGTGGAGCCCAGCTCCTTTACAGTAATCAGCTTCTCACCGACCCGGACGGAGACCAGGGTCTCGGAACCGGCGGGCATTCCGGCGTATACACGGGCCTCCACCTGCGCGGCGTCGGTCTTCTCACGGGAAATGGTGATCTGCTCCGGGCGGATGCCCAGAACCAGCTTCAGGTCGCCGGAGGCGGGCGCTTCAGGCGTCATGTCCTCCCGGGAGAACTCCAGGCGGCCCATGACGCCGTCAACCGACAGCCCGGACGCGCCGGCGGTGCCCGAGGCCTCCACGAAGTTGATGCTGGGGTTGCCGATGAAGTCCGCCGTATAGAGATCGCAGGGGTTGTCGTACAGCTCCAGAGGCTTATCCACCTGGACCAGCTCGCCCTCACGGAACAGGGCGATCTTGGTGGACATGGTCAGCGCCTCCACCTGGTCGTGGGTGACGTAGATGATGGTGCTGCCGGTGTCGTGGTGCAGGCGCTTCAGCTCGGACCGCATATCCACGCGGAGCTTGGCGTCCAGGTTGGACAGGGGCTCGTCAAGCAGGAGCAGCCGAGGCTCTGACACGATGGCGCGGGCGATGGCCACACGCTGCTGCTGGCCGCCGGAGAGCTCGGTGGGATACCGCTTGGCGTACTGGCCGATCTGCATCCGTTCCAGGGCGCTGGCAACCATTTTTTCGATCTCCGCGGAGGGGATCTTTTTGATCTTCAGGCCGAAGGACACGTTCTCAAAGACAGTCATGTGGGGCCACAGCGCGTAGGACTGGAACACCAGGTTCAGGTTCCGCTGGGACGGGGGCGCGTAGTACGCCTCCGCCGCGTTGACGATCTCCTTGCCGTCCATGTAGATGAAGCCGTTCTGGGGCTTTTCCAGGCCGGACACCACCCGCAGCGTTGTGGTCTTGCCGCAGCCGGAGGGGCCCAGCAGCGTCATGAAGTCGCCGTCCTCGATGGTCAGGTTCAGATCTTTCAGAACGTGGTTCTTGCCATAGAATTTATCGATATGTTTCAATTCAATCTTGCTCATGTTCGTCGTCTCCTCTCAGTTCTCTGTCCGCGTCAACCGGCCATGCTCTTGGCCAGGTCCGCCTTGCCGGAGAGATTCGCTATCGCATACACCAGGAACACGATAGAGAACATCACAATCGCCACGCAGTCAGATGCCTGCGGCGAGTTGCCGTTCTGGTACCGGAACGCCAGGTACGGCAGCGTGGAGGTGGTGGGGGTCATGATCAGGATGATCAGATCCAGCTCCTTCATGATGGAAACGAAGATCAGCATGAAGCCGGAGATGAAGCCGCCTTTGGACAGGGGGAACACAATCTTCACGAACCGGCGGAAGAATCCGGCGCCCTCGATGGTGGCCGCCTCTTCCAGCTCACCGCTGATCTGCAGCATGTTGGAGGTGCCGGCCCGTGCCGCGAAGGGCAGATGCTTCACCACGGACACCAGCGTCAGCAGAGCGAAGGTGCCGTACAGGGCGGGCACCAGGGTCACGCCGAAGATCTGCTGGGGCTGGGAGAACATGGACAGATAGATGCCGCCGAACGCCACGGACGGGATCAGATAGGGGATGAACACCAGCTGTTCCACCAGCTTGCCGTGGAGCCTGCCGCGGCCCTTGGCGGTGATGTAGCCAAGCAGCTGGCCGAAGATGGTGCCGAACACGCCGTTCACGAGAGTCAGGCGCAGGGAGTTGAACAGGGAGTTGATGAACTCGTCATTCTTGAAGATGCCCGGCAGCCCCTCCATAATCTGGGGATTGGATTCGCCAATCCAGTAGTGGAGGGTAAAGTTGTCCAGGGAGTAGATACCTTCCTTGAGCATGAAGCTCTCCATGACCAAGATGACGATTGGCATGATGATGCCCACTGCGAAGAACACGAACAGCGCCGCAGTGATAACCGGCCTGCCTACCTTCCCAAGGCCGATCAGGGTGGATCGGCCGCCCTTGCCGCCGATGGTGGCGTAGGACTTGCGGGAGCCGATCAGCTTCTGGTTGACGAACACGGCGATGGAGGCAATAATAATCATCAGGATCGCCATGGCAAATCCGGTCTGCGTATCCCGGGAGTTGATATTCATGTACAGCTGGCTGGACAGGGTGTAGTACTGCACCGGAGAACCCAGATAGTTGATGGTTCCGAAGGTGCCGATGGCCTTGGAGAAAGTCAGGATCACGGCCGACAGGATGGCCGGCAGCACCAAAGGCAGAGTGATCTTCCGCAGGATCATGGCCTTGCCCGCGCCCTGGATCTCACCCATCTCCTCCAGCTCGGAGTTGATGGAGTTCAGTGCTGAGGATACCAGCAGGTATGTATAGGCGTAATAATGAAGGGTCAGCACGATGATGATGGCGACAGGGCCATAGGCCAGCCACTCCGGCACATCCAGCCCCAGGGAGGCCATGAAGCCGGGCGCGCCGCCCAACCTCGCTGTCTTGAACATGGACAGCCACGCCTGGGATTTGCACCAGGAGGGGATCATGTAGGGGATAATCACCGCCAGGGAGAAAAACTTCTTGAAGGGCAGATCCGACCGGACCATCAGCCAGGCCAGAATGGAACCCAGCAGGATGGCGCACACGGACACGCAGACGCCGATGACCAGGGAGTTGAGCAACGGCTTGATCAGCATGGTCCAGGACAGCTCACTGGCCAGCAGCCGCTGCCAGTAGTACAGGGTAAAGTCGCCGGCCTTGCCGCCGCCCACAGCCCGGATGTCCCGCTGGGCCAGCTCAAAGGTGGTGGCGATCATGTCCAGCAGCGGCAGGACGATCAGATAGACCAGCAGAACGACGGCGATCAGTACGATGATGTTGTAGGGATTTGTCACCACTGCCTTGATCTGATTCTTCAGCCGCCGGCTTTTTGAATACGTTTGCTCTTGCGGTTTCATCTTCCTCTTGCACCCTCTCTCCTCAGTTCCTCTTGTTGTTTGTGTTAAATATCGCAAACGTTTTCGTTTCTATGCGATTTCAAATTTAACATTCGTTCATACTTTTGTCAAGAACTATACCGCATATTTAATAAAGTATCCAATAAAATTATTCTAATTTTGGTTATTTCGTTGTCTTGCAAAATTCAAATCCGAACGGCTCACACAAACGTTTTCCGGGATTTGAAAAAAATGCTGCGTTCACTTCAGCGGCGGCAGCAACTCCAGCAATTCCGGGAACGTATCGATCACTGCATCCGGCCGCGTCTCCTCCGTGAACTCCACAGGATGCTTCTTCTCCGGAGACCGGAAGATGATGTTGCAGCCGATTCCCGCAGCCTTGGCCCCTGGAATATCTCGCTTGATGTTGTCCGCCACGGAGACGCAGTCTGCCAGATCCACCCCCAGTTCCCGGGCTGCAATGTGGTAAATCTCCGCGCCAGGCTTGCGCAGATGGCACACGGAGGAGAGCACCACACTGCCAAAATACGGGGCCAGCCGATCCTCCTCCAGCCAGTCGGGCACCTCGTGCTCGCCAATCAGGTTGGACACAATGCCCAGCTTGTATCCCCGCTCGTGCAAGGTTCGGATCACTTCTGCCCCGCCGTCCACCACCACACGCCGGCCTTTGGACTGGCGGTACTCAAAGGACAGCTCATGGCAGACCTGGGCAATGCGCTTCTGGTCATAGTCCGGCAGCAGCCACCGGCACCAGAGCTCCCGGTCGCCAGCCTCCTTGTTCTCTCCCAGGGCCCAGCGGCGATAGGACTCGTAGCGGTCTTCTACCAACTGATAGAAGTCCTCCACCTGCAGCGGTGCCCCCGCCAGCTCCGTCATCTTCCTGCGGGCATGGCGCATATAGGGCTCATCCTCCAGCGCAATCCGAAGGGTGCCGCCCAAGTCGAACAGGACGGCCCTGTACCTTTTTTCGTTCATCCTTCCTCCTTATCCGCAGACAGGCAGATGCTCTCTGGATCCGCTGCCCACTCGTCTTATGCACCGAATGCAAACGTTTTCGATTTTCTGCCTTTATTCTATGGTAGATTACTTTTCTCTGTCAAGGGGAGGAACCGCCAAAGACACTCCCCTGTTTTTGCCATTTTGACCAAAAGTCCAGAAATCGCAGTTTTATATTGACTTTTCTGACAAAACTCTATATATTTCAATGCAGAAGTGTACTTCTCTTTCTTGCGGGCGGAATTGCGTCGCAGAATCGAAAACGTTTGCATTTTCGAGGACTTTTTGGTGGAAAAACCGGCTTTTGTCTGCCCTGTTCCAAGGCGCTGCCCCCCCTCCCGCAGTTTGAGCGTGACAGTCTGAATCATGGAAAGAAGGCATTTTATGGACGGATACCTGTTTGACCCCCACACTCACACGGCGGAAACCAGCAAGTGCGGCCACCTGCCGGCGGCGGAGGTGGTGGACCGCTATGTGCGCCATGGCTTCTCCGGACTGGTTGTGACGGACCATCTCCACCCGGAGTACCTCTCCCGGATTGACACAGACCACGATTGGAATAAGGTCATAGACCACTATCTCTCCGGCTACCGCGCCTCCAAACAGCGGGGCGACGAGGTGGGCTTCCAAGTGCTGCTCGGCGCGGAACTGCGATTTCCCGAAAATGACAACGACTACCTGGTGTACGGCATTGATGAGGCGTGGCTGCGATCCAACCCCTACGTTTGCTGCATGAGCGCCCGGGAGTTCTTCCAGAAATTCCATAACCAGGTGCTTATTATCCACGCCCACCCCTATCGGGACGGCAACACTACGGTGTTTGAGGACGCGATTCACGGTACGGAGATCATCAACGGAAATCCCCGGCACGACAACTACAATGACCGGGCTCTAGATCTGGCCCGCCGCCATCCAGAATACTACCGCCTGGCGGGATCCGACACCCATCAGAGTGGGGACGAGGCCCGGGCTGGCGTGATCCTGCCAGAGAGGCCCACCGACTCCTTTGCCTACAAGACCTTGATTGGGCAGCACCGTTTCCACCTCTGGAGCCCGGAGTTCCAGTCCTTTGTGGACACGGATGAGGAAATGCGGAAGGAGAAACAGAAATGAGCCAGTTTGACTCTCTGATCATCGGCGAGGTGGCACAGGACACCAATGTGGACTATGACGGCACTACCGTCCATGCCGTGGGCGGCGCCGTGTACTACTCCGGCTTCGCCGCCGCCAACACCGGCCACAAGACCGCGGTGCTCCCCAAGGCGGACACGGCCCAGGTAGACCTGGCCGCCGCCTTCTCCCCAGCCCCAAATGTGACCGTCTATCCCCTGCACAGCAGGACCTCCTTTGTCACAAAAAACGTCTACCACACCCCGGACCGGGAGCGGCGCACCTCCACCGTGGACAGCGTCATCGAACCATACCGCACCGAGGAGGTGCCGGATATCGATGCGGCGATCTGGCATCTGGCGGGCCTGGCAGCGGGCGACATTCCCAACGAGATGATCCCCTTTGCCGCCCGGCACGCCATGGTGGCCATCGACGTGCAAACCATGCTGCGCTGGGTGGAGAACGGCGGCATGGTCTATCACGACTGGGCAGAGAAAAAGGAGCTGCTGCCGTATGTCCGATTTCTCAAGACCGACGCGGCGGAGGCGGAGATTCTGACAGGTCTCACCGACCGGGCTGAGGCCGCCAGACAGCTTTACCAGTGGGGCGCCAAGGAGATTCTCATCACCCATAACACGGAGGTGCTGGTCTACGATGGTCGGGAGATCTACACATGCCCCATCCGGGCCAGAAACCTCTCCGGCCGGACCGGGCGGGGCGACACCACCTTCGCTGGCTACATCAATGAGCGGCTGACTGCTAACATCCCCACCGCCCTCCGCTTCGCCACCGCCTTAGTGTCCCTGAAGATGGAGACCCCCGGCCCCTTCACCGGCACCCGGGCGGATGTAGATGCCTATCTGAAGGAATTCTACTGAGCGCCATTTCCGTATCCATCTCCCGAAATCACCAAGACGGCTGCCAACCCGGCAGCCGTCTTTTCAGCTCTGCTCCGAAGAAGGAGCAACCAACTTCTGCAAATGTGACTATCTTCACCCCAGATGATACCATGAAGTTCAAAGCCGAGGCCCTCCGCACCTGGGGAAACAGGACACGCATCTACCAGCATGCGGGATGTGCCTCTCAACGAGGCCTCGGTGGACGCCATCCTGGATCTGAGAGCGGAGTGGTACTTCGTAGAAGACGCGTCGATCATCGCTGACGAGCACGAAGGCTATACCCGAACGGTACTACCGCATCCTGAAGGCGGCTGAGCTGAAGCAGCGGGGGGAGCTCCATACTCTGCTTCGCCGCTAATCTGGTTAACAGCATCAAACAACCGGATGGGACGCTCGGCTCCCTTCCCCCCGGCAGGTGGCCGCCCTCCTTAGACAATCCGCCTCGGAGATCACGGAGCTCTACTATGTGAAAAAGGACGCCTCCCGCTTGACAGGGATCACGACAGGATTCGATCTCTGAGGCATGCAAAAAAAGAACTCCCCTGGCTAGCAGGCAACTGGCCAGGGGAGCAAAATTTTAAGGCTAAAATGATGCTGTAGCAGACAGAAACAAGACTTTCATGGGTTCGGGAAATCAATATGCAGCCGCGCAATTATGGAGCCGCATATTAAAGGGCGCAAAATCAAAGGACGTCAGGTGGCGCCCCGGCGCCCTTTAATTTTGCATGCCCTATATACGGCCTGCTTTACACCGCTCTGCGGCCTCAAACGACTTCAAATACAAGTAGACCCGGCGGATTCCAAAGGGGAGGGGTTAGCACAGCCGTGCGGGCAGCAAAAGTGATTCCCTTTTATGTGGGGGTTCTCGTGTTGCTCCGATAGTTTAACGGCTTATATTCTCAAGACATATGGAAAATTGAGACATTAAAAAAATGTCTCAAAAATTAAAAAAAGGATTGACAAAAGCTGTGGCGTAAAGTATAATTCTCATTGTTCTGTGCGGCGGGTGCTTGTCCCAAAGGATGACAGCATCAAGAAAGCATTAGAATTGTGAAGAGCGAACTGCTATGGATTGGTAAGTATTTGGAGCAGTAGAGGAACGTTGTTCTTTGTGGCCATCCCAAAACTGCATGCCGAGGGTTCGAATTCTTCTGCTCCTGCCATTGGAATCTTTAGAAGGCAGGGTGTATTTGCTATAATAGGACGAGCCTACAAAATGGCCCGGTAGTTCAGTTGGTTAGAACGCTAGCCTGTCACGCTAGAGGTCGACGGTTCGAGCCCGTTCCGGGTCGCCATTTTATGCTGCTGTAGCTCAGTAGGTAGAGCGCATCCTTGGTAAGGATGAGGTCTCCGGTTCAAATCCGGATAGCAGCTCCACAAAAACCGCTCTTTTCGCTTGGAAAGGGCGGTTTTGTTTTGCTTTTTGCGACTTTTTTGCCTATTTGAAATTTGTAATCGCAGCTTTGACCACAGAACAAGCCACAGACAGAGAAAAATGGGTCTCCGAAGGTGTTTTACCTCCGGAGGCCCGTTGCTTTTTTAGATTGCCTTTTCCTGTGCTTTCATCGAAGCAATCTCCTGCTTCATTTCCCGAATCAGCTGGGCCAGTTTTTTTTCACATTCCTCCTCGGTGCAGGCGTAGACGTTGCGGGCCACGCGTTTTCCGCTGACGGTGGGGGAGTAGCGGCCCTCCCAGAGGTGGTCGTTGATTTGGCTGATACAGCCGGTGCCGGGCTTGCGGCGCTGGCCCTTGTAGGGCTGGAAGGTGGAGGGAGGTGGATTTCTTGGCGCCGTGTCACCCTCTTGGGCAGCTTCGCTTTTGATGATCCCACGGTCGATCTTGGCTGCGGCAGTCCTTTGCATCTCGTCCGTCACATGGGCGTAGATATTCAGTGTGGTGCTGCTGGAGACATGGCCGATGATGGTCGAAAGAGTCTTGACGTCCATACCGTGCTCCAGGGACGCTGTGGCGAAAGTATGGCGTAAATCATGGAAGCGGAGTCTTTTGCAGTTGGCCCGCTTCAGCACAGTGGACAGCCGCTTTCGCACTGCCGCGGGGTCCATGGGGGAGTCCTCCTTGACTGGCGAGGGGAACATCCAACGGGAGGTAGAGACAGTTTTATAGGCTTTGAGTACATTCAGGACAGGAGCTGGGAGGAGCACAGTCCTCCGGCCTGCCTTGGTTTTGGGTGGAGATACCACCAGTTCCCCTCGTACCCGGTGGACCTGCCGTTCCACTTGGAGCGCTCCCGTTTTAAGATTCAGGTCATTCCACTGGAGGGCACAGATTTCGCCACGGCGCAGACCGGTGGACAGCTCCAGCAGGAGCAGCTCGTAGCAGCCATCCTCTCTGGCCTGGATCAGTAACCGCTGGATCTCCTCCGGCGTCAGCACCTTCATTTCTCTGGGCCTGGCAGAGGGAAGCTTACATCCATCTGAAGGATTTCGGAAAATCAGATTTTCTTCCACGGCCTTGTCCAGCGCGGTGTGGAGGGTGGTGTGAATGCCTCGAACCGTTTGGTCAGAGAGACCTTCGCCATAGAGCTCTGTGCGAAGCAACCGGCCATTTTTCTTGAGATTGGCGTAGAATTTCTGAATGTCTGCGGTGGTCAGCTTGTCCAGCTGGATTTGTCCCAGAGCAGGGGTTATGTGTTGGTAAATTCGCCGTTCATAGGACATCTGAGTATTGGGGCGGAGATTCGGTTTCTTGTACCCTTGATACCAGAGGTCCAGCCAATCGGCCAGTAAGATTCCGGGTTTGGGCTGCTCCGGCACAGGCTCTTTCAGTGTTTCCCGGAGCTGTGCCAGCTTTGCCGCACACTCCGACTTGGTTTTGGCGAGAACATTTTTGGTCATGGGTAGGCCCTTGTCATCGTAGCCTACCACGTACCGGCCTTCCCAGCGTCCGTCTTTTCTCAGGTGGAGACTGCCGTCGCCGCGGTTTCTGTGCTTTGCCATGGAGCCATCTCCTCTCCCAGGTAGTCCGTTAGGAAGCCACCAACAATTTCAGCGGCCTTTTTGTGCATATCTGTGGTGGTGTGGGTGTAGGTGTCCACCGTGAAGCTGGCCTTGGTATGGCCCAGAATTCCAGAGAGGGTCTTGGCATCCACTCCGTTGGCCAGCGCGTGGGTGGCAAAAGTGTGCCTGAGATCATGGAAGCGGAGGTCAGGCAGACTGTTTTCCGTCAGGATCGCTTTCAACTGTCGGTATGCGGTGTTGGGGTTCATAGGCGCTTCTGGTTTGAGCGGGTTAGGAAAGATCCAGACGGAGTAGGAATTCTTTTTGCGGCCCCGCAGCAATTCCGCAGTGCTGTCTGGCAGGACGATGGTTCGGGTTCCGGCGTAGGTCTTGGTGTCGCCGGTCACCAGACGCCCACCCTTTTCCTTGTGGATGGTTCGGTTGACACTCAGTGTCCCTTTCTTGGCATCAAAGTCAGACCACATCAGTCCGCAGATTTCGCCCAACCGCAGGCCGGTGGTCAGCTCTGTGTAGAAGAAGTTCTTCCAGATGGGGTCCTGCTCTACTGCCGCCAGAAAGGTATCCAGCTGTTCCTCATTCAGGATGGTCATGGATTTGTGGACCACCTTGGGTGGCTCCACATGGTCGGCAGGATTGTGGGGCAGTAGCCGTTGGTCTACCGCGGATTTCAGCGCATGGTGCAGGGTGGTATGGATGCCGTGGATAGTGGTGGTGGATAGCCCACGGCTCTGGCCGGGGCGGGGATGGACTCGGCCCTGTTTTTTGAGATCGTCATACAGTTTTCTTAAATCAGAAGCGGTGATCTGGGTGAGCTTCTTTTGGCCCAGATACGGTTTGACGTGATGCTCCATGTCACTGCGGTAGTGTTCCAGCGTGCTGGGGCGGAGGATGGCTACCATCTGCTCCAGCCACCGATCCAGCCACTCTGAGAGTGTCATCCTGCACTCCTCCGTCAGATCCACACCTTGATAGGCGGTGATATTCTGCCGGAGCTTGGCGGTCAGCTCTTTTTGGGTTTCGGCGTAGATGTAGCGGAAGATGGGATCGCCGTTTTCCTTGTGGCCAATGACGATGCGCCCCTCCCAGCGGCCATCCTCCCGCTTGCGGACCATGCCATCGCCGGACGGCCTTCGCTTTGCCATGTTTTTTTCACCTCCGAGGTTTTATCTTTGATTTGCATCGCAGGACTTGCGTGGCCTATCGGATGGGCGGGAACCTGTGGGGCTCCGCCACCCATTGGAACAGCACTGCACCACAGCGGCGGCAGATCAGACAGCGCATCCGGTTGCCCAGGATACCGTGCTTCTTGAAGGTGACGATTCCCTCGCCGTGCTGCCAGCCCAGCCCAAGGTCGTCACTGCCGCAGTAGTGGCAGCGTTGGATGGGCAGTTGGTTTGTGGTCATCCTTGCTCCTCCCTTCGGTCGTCTCTGTGAAGCAGTTCCACCAGACTGCCATCGTCCTCGTCCAGCGCTTCCAGGATCAGTCGCGTTCCCAGACGGAAGCCTAAGATGAAATTCTCCAGAGCCAGTGTGCTTCCAATCTCGTTCTCCGCGTTGATGAGCCGCAGCAGCAGACTGTAGGCTTCGCCATCCAGCAGTTTGGTGAGTTGCTCCTCGCACTCCTGCGACTGCTCCATCGCTTTCATCAGGGATGTGTTGGAACGGATCTGGCGGTCGTATGGCGTGATGTTTCCGTAGTACAGGTCTTCCAGCGTCTCTCGCATTGTGTACCTCCTCTCCTTGTCAGCAACACACCATACCACAGAAACAGAAAATAGCCACAGCAAATGCGCAGAGTTATCAAAGATTTATCATTTGGCGGTCCTGGAGGATGGTATCACATTTTGATACCATCCTCCGGTCCTATCAATATCCTGTCATGCCGCCCATGCCGCCCTGCGTCAGTTCAGGATCTTCGTGGTCATCTGCTTTATGCCCCATGGCGATCTTCTTTTCTTTGATTTTCTGACGGAGCTTGCTGTCCACCTGCAGCCCTGTTCCAGACTGGGGTAGGGATCGTTCCTGAAAGATCCTGCTCATGTGGTGGAGCAAACGGGTGACAGCCAGAAATACATGGGGCGGCCTGCCGCTGTCCTGATGTTGGAGAAGGGCTTCCGCGTAGACGTTACCCTGTGCCGCAGATTTGCTTAACCAATCAGCGCCCAGCTCTTTGTCGTACTCCACGCCCTGGCCCATGAGATACAGCTTGCCAAGCATATACTGCGCGTACTGGTTTCCAGCCTGTGCCCCGCGCTCAAACCACTTCGCCGCCGTGGTCAGGCTCCGTCCGATAGTTTTCCCTCTGTAATATTCCTTGCCCAGCCGGTATGCGGCGAAGTGGTTTCCACTTTCGGCGGCCCGCTTCAGCCAACGGATGCTATCCTCCACATCATGCACCTCGGGATCATCTGAGAGCAGGAGTTTGCCCAGGGCGTACTGCGCATAGGTGTGTCCCTGCTCCGCCGACTTTTGAAACCAGTACCGGGCATTCACCCAGTCCGGTGTCAGCAGAGGACCATCCCGCCACAGCTTTCCCACGAGGTACTGCGTGTACTTGTCACCGCTTTTCGCCAGCTCGTTCATTTCATCGACAGCGTCACCGCGCTCCTCCAGTGTCAGGCCCTCATCCCGAATCGCATCACGAAGGTTTTCGTAGTCATAGGAAGCGTTTCGGAATTCCTCCAGCTCGCTCTCCTGCTCCACGCCCTTGTCCTCAAAGGACAAATTGCACTGCCGGATGTTTTCCGCCTCCTTGATGACGGCGTTTTTGATTTGCCTGAACGCTTTCTCTTGTGACAACTTTTTTCGTTCTCTGGGCTTATCGTGATAGTATCCATCCACCTTGCCCTGGAGGATCAACCACTGGTCGTAGCAGTCCCGCACACTGGGAAGCCGCTCCATCTCGTCTACGATTTCATCTACCAGTTTCTTTTGTGACTTTGGAAGGTAGCCATAGGACTTCTTACCCTTGACCACTTTCAGCTGCATCGCCAGTTCCAGCATGAGCCGCTCTGCCTCCGGGTGGTCGCAGATACCCTCTTTCATAACCTGCACCAACTCCAGCATGGCTTTCCGTGCTTCCTGCACCAGTTCATCTCTGCTGTTAGACTTCTGTTCGTAGAGGTGCAGCAGTTCCTGCTTGAAAATATCGTTGGTGAGTTCGGACTTGATCTGCCGGATGCCATCTCTGGATAAGTACGCCTGCCCCGGCTTTGCCGACCACGCCATCATGTGGACATGGGGGTGTTCCCCTTCGTCGTGGAAGGCGGCGTACCAGCGGAAATCGTTGGGCGGGATGTTCATTGCTGCGGCGATGTCGTTGCGGTGCGTGCGGAGCAGATCCCGCCACGCCTTGGCACTGTCGTAGCCCAGCCGCACTGCATCCTCCCGCTTCAGGGAGATAATGTGGGTCCACACATTTCCGGTGTACTGTTCCAGTTCAGACATGGCGCTCTCCAAGTCCACACCATCTTCGTCACCAAACAGGCCGTGGCTGCCCAGCCGCTCTGCGCGGGGACGGGTAGCGATGTACCCGGCGTAGCCCTCCATGTTGGAGAGCTTGTCCCAGTTAGACTCCAGAGCCAGTGTGATGAACGCAGATGCATTGCACTTTGTGGGCTTTGCAGCATAGTCCTCATACTCATAGAGGGTTTTGCTGTCAGGAAAATCTTTCGTAAGTTTGTTGATGAGCTGCTCCTGCTTGCGTGTGGGCGGACGGTCGTCTGGCAGCAGTTCCACCCGTTCCCGCGTGGCGATGTAGCGCAGGTAGCCGCTGAGAGAAGTGTTCCCGCCACACTTGTAGTAGGGACTTTTGACGATCAGTCTTGCCACTCATCTCCCTCCTCCCAGACTTCCCGCACCCGTTGGTCCAGGGAGACGCGGCCATTAGTTTTCTTCACATTGCTGATGCTCTCCGCCCGGCGTCGCTTAAGATCCTCCTCGCTGAATTGATAGGCGTCCGCCAGGATGCCGGCTACCATATCCTGTTCCACGGCCTGCTTGTACAGCAGAGAGGACATCCGGTCCTCCATCTGTCCCAGTCGGCCATCCACATAGGACTTGAGCGCGGTGGGGAGGAACAACCCGGCGTCGTTGGCGCTGAGGTAGTCCAGATAGAAGTCGACGGCCCGTTCGATGAAGGCGGTGAGACTGCGGCTCCCGTCCTCCCGATAGCGGCGTTCCAGCACCGCTTTTTTCTCCGGCGTCAGGTACAGGGCAAATTTCTCTTTCTTGCTCAAAATGGGCTCCTTTCCGGGGGGTGACCCCTGATTTTTCGTTGTGGCAGTAAGTGTTTTGGGATAACGACCGCACAGGGAGCGGTTCTCCTCTGTTTTTGACCCCACTTCACAGCCCCGCAGAATTCCCCGTAACTGCCCGCACTGCGGGCAGAAGTGCTTCCTGCAGGGGCCGCCTGCGACCCCTGCCTTTATCCTGCTTTTTCTTTCGTCCTCCGCAGAGCCCTCAAAAACGGCTCGAATTCGCGTTGAAGGCCTGGTTGGGGCTGGGACTCTACCCATCCCCATCTGGTCGAACACAATTCATCACAGGCCGCTGCATGGGGGAACGCTTCCGTCAAGCACACCGACTGTCGTGGGCAGAAACACTCGGCAGTACTCCTCCGCTCCGGTGACCATGCCGCGTCGCAGCACCTCCCCACACAGGAGGAGACGGAACAGCGCATTGCGATAGCAGTCCCTTACCTCTGCCCCTTTCTCTCTGGCGAATATCTTTTGTTCCTCGGGCAAGCTGCTGTGCGCTTCATCACAGAGGAACACCGCCAGAGCGTTTTCATCAATGGGGTCCCTGTGCGTGCGGTCCCACTGGTCCATGATGTACCTCCTTGCGTCAACCGTGCGCTGTGCCAGCAGAGTTGGATCCTGCTGGATCAGCAGATCCACCATCTGGGTCAGCATACCGCCTCACCTCGTTTCTGTTCATAGGCCGCTCTGCGCTGTTCCACTCTCTGCCGTTCTGCAGCCACCTCTGCTGCATACATCTGCCGCTCATAGAACTGGTCGATAGCCATTTGGATCGGCAGGATGGTGTACCGGAGACAGCCGTTGCGCTTGAGATTGTCCCGGGTGATGACGTCGGTACGCTCCGTAGCGATGAGGCCGTGTTCCTCCAGCAGTCCTACATACTTGGCCACGGTGTTGACCGAAATCCCCAGCTTGTCCGCGATGGTGGGATAGCTGACCACGCATTGCCAGGTCCGCCGGTCCTCGATCCGCAGCAGGTAGGCGTAGATGGCCAGCTCATACACATGGAGCCCCAACTCGAACACCGCGTTAGGGAGCATGAAGAAATACTTCTTCACATCTCGCTTCTGATTTCCCATCATCCCTGTCCTCCCTTCGTGTGCGCGGAGATCCATCTCCGCAGTTCCTCCCTGGGGACCACGATGCGCTTGCCGATGCGCAGAGAGGGGAAGTCCTCCTCCTGGACCAGCTCATAGGCGCTGGCATCTGAGATACCAAGAAGATCCGAGAGCTGCTTCATATTCAGCATCAGCGGCAGTTCGTCGTAGCTTTTGT
>OBJE01000977.1_pt1 | contig 18710 bp, 16 predicted proteins | sample 1519681 | NCBI WGS metagenome assembly OBJE01 (sample SAMEA3888898, study PRJEB22519) | human gut metagenome | biome: human gut; feature: human-associated habitat; material: faeces | place: Denmark | collected 2011 | reverse complement strand
TTCTACCGCTTCCTTCATCTGAGCGTCAGACAAAACGGGAGTTAAAATGAAAACGGTTTCGTAATTGTTCATAAAACGCTGTTTTGTATTGTTATTACTAAATATTTTTTGTGGTGCAAAGGTAGGAACTTTTTTTTATTCTGCAAACAAAAACTTTTATCTTTTCAGAGCAACCTCAATTATGTTTATCCTAGTAAGCTCAGTAGCAAATCAGAATAGAAGACTCTGCCGAAGCCATGAATTAACGTTTTATCCGGCAGAGGAAATGATTAAATTGCCTACTATAAGATTATTATTGAATATAATTTAAACAGGCTCTAAACCAAACAGTTCACCTCTAATAAAAAAGGTGCAGTCAATGGCTCAATATAAACAACTCATTACAAGTAGCTTACAGAGGTTTTCCGTTCATTGTGGTTCAATCCTACATCTTAAAATAAATATATTAATAATATATATATAGGCTCATTTCCTTGCACCCCTTTAAACCGGCATAGACACGACAGGTATGAGAAAAATCCCTTCTTTCGCATCCGGAAGTCCGGTCTTTTACCTCCCGAACTTCTTGGTTTGACACGCCAAAGTCCCTTGTTTCGTACACAGAAGTCCCTTATTTCAAGGCTCACCCGGATATTGCACGATCGTCCTCACCTGTAGGGGGAGTCTACATCTTCTTCCCTTTCCTCCAATCGTTTCCCTGTGGCTCTGTCTTTAGCTCCGGGTTTACCCCTACCCATTTGGACAACCGTTTCCCTGCTGATACCGACATCAAATCAGAACCGTAAAGGACCGCCAATTCCTCCCCCCGTAACTCCTGACTTCGAATTCATTCATCATCGTAATCCCCATCGTTTTATCGTCCCGTAAAGATAAGCAATAATTAGTGATATTCAAAATATAATGGCATCTATATTCTACCTTTTCCTACCTGTTACCGCACCGATCTTCGCCGATATTCCCCAAACCGTATTCCTACCTGTTGCAAGGCCCTACCTTCGTGTTGTCATTGATAATGAAAACAGGTAGAGCGACCAATACGAATTCATAAAAATCGATATCTTTGCAATCGGTTATCTGCAACAAACATCAGGACGAATGCGTTATAATAAAGAAATTAAAAACGATATGACACGAAAACTATATTTTACAATCTTATCACTGCTCTTCATATCTACAATTTACGCTCAATACGTCCCGGACATACTGGGCGATAATTATCTGCGCCGGACCATTCAGATGCCGGATGACTACGAGGGGAAAGTCGTCTGCACGCTTGTCAAGAAGCCACAGTTACCGGAGACCAAACAGGCAATCTTGTATATACATGGCTACAATGACTATTTTTTTCAGAAACAATTGGGTGACAGCGTGAATGCCCACGGTTATAACTTTTATGCTATGGACCTCCGCAAGTACGGACGCTCGATACTGCCGAACCAGAATCCTTTCTTCTGCAAAAGCTTGAAAGAGTATTTTGCAGACCTCGATACTGCCCTTGCCATTATTAGGGAAGAGGGGAATGACAAAATATTGCTGATGGCACATTCTACCGGTGGATTAATTACCCCGTATTATCTGGACAGCAAAAAAGGTAAACTTCCTGTCGACGGATTGATATTGAACAGCCCCTTTCTGGACTGGAATTTCGGATGGATGATGGAAAAAATCGTGATCCCTGTAGTTTCCTGTATAGGGAAACTATTTCCCAACCTGACCGTACAAGGATACGGGGATGCTTCGTATGCTCATAGTCTGCTCAAACAATTCAAAGGGGAATGGGTATATAATACGGACTGGAAGATGATTAACGGCCATCCGAAAAAAGCCGGATGGATAAACGCCATACAAGAAGCGCAGAAAACAGTGCAGAAAGGGATCGGCCTGGACTGTCCGGTACTGGTGATGTCGTCAAACAAGTCGTTCCCGGAAACAAAAGAATGGAATAACGAATATCTGTCTTCCGACATCGTGCTGGACATACACGATATTCAAAAATACGGACAGAAATTAGGCAATTATGTTACACGTGACACGATACAGAACGGGATTCATGACTTGATACTCTCTGAAAAAGACTCGCGCGACCATGTATATCGCACAGTGTTCGACTGGTTGCCAGGAAAATAAACATTGATTATTCTGATATTTGTATTTTCAGAATGCTTATACTTCTTTTCGAAATGAGATATCGGCCGGTAAGTTTTAATCCTTACCTTTGTCCGGTTAAAATAAATATGGAATGAAAGCCTTACAGACAATCATTGCAGTTGCCACTCTTCTCCATGCTGCAAATACTTTTGCACAGACGGAAGAAGCAGAAGATGCAACCTCATATAAAGCCGAAGTTTTCGGATCGGCCAGCAGCGGATCGACAACTCCGTTCTGGATGGTGAGCAATCGGTACGGGGTAGTTCCCCTAGACGCCAATAACGGCTATCTCAACGCTGGAGTTTTTCATCAACAACATTTTGGAAAGGGATTTCGCTGGAGTGCAGGGCTGGACATTGTAGCTGTCGTACCCCGTTACCGTAATGTGTATATCCAACAGATATATGCCGAGTTAGGATATAAAAGTATGCTTCTGAGTGTGGGGAGCAAAGAAAACCGGCATTCGCTTTGGGATCATTCCCTTAGTTCCGGTGACATGGTTCTCTCCTCCAACGCACGCCCGATTCCGGAAATAAAACTGAGTATGCCGGAATTCACCGTCGTTCCGCTCACAAAGGGTTGGATGCAGGTGAAAGGAGATTTTGCGGTAGGCAAGTCTTTCGATACCAAATATCTGGAAGATTTCTCCAATGGAAAACAAACCTATATAAAGAACGTCCTTTGGCATCATAAATCTTTTTACGTCCGCATCAAGGACACGCAAAACAAATTCCCGCTTTCCGGTATTATCGGCGTGCAACACTGGGCGCAATGGGGTGGAACATCCAGCAATCCGAGAATAGGTGTACAACCTCACTCCCTGAAAGATTTTATCCGGGTAGTTTGTGGTAGCGAAGGCGGAGACAATGCAACTCTGTCGGACCAGGTCAACGTGCTTGGCAATCATTTCGGTTCGTACGATTTCAAACTGGAATATACGATGCCGAACTGGAAACTGGCAGCTTATCATCAGCATTATTTCGAAGATAAATCCGGAATGATATTCGTGAACGGGACAGACGGACTTTGGGGAGCACAGTTGGATTTGCCACGCCTTCCCTGGCTAAAAAAGGTTGTAACGGAATATTTGGTCACCCGCAATCAGAGCGGACCGTTCCATTTTATCATCTTCGATCATGACAAATATCAAGGTCCGGGTGGTGGCGGAGATGATTATTACAATAATATAGAATACATAACCGGTTCTTCCTATTTCGGACAAGGTATAGGATCACCGCTTCTGACTTCCCCCCAATACAATACGAACGGGGATATAGATTTCAAGAATACACGTGTACGTGCCTGGCATTTGGCATTTGAAGGAGACCTGTCGCCAATGGTTTCCTATCGCCTCAGATACACACTCATGAATAGCTGGGGAAAACCTTACGCCCCGTTTCTGAATAACAAAAGAAGCAATTCCGGACAGGTGGAAGTCAAATATCGCCATCCACGCCTGCAAGGTTGGGAATTCACAGGAGCTGTGGCCGCAGATGCAGGTTCACTCTATGGGGATAACGTCGGGTTCAGTCTGAGTGTCTGCAAACGCGGCATTTTAAAATCCTGGAAATAGATTATTTATATTGCTCCCATAAGGCTGACGCAATGATGTCTTGTGTTTTGTCAGCCATCTGCTGCAATCCTTTATGGGAAGCATCCATCCCTTCGGTCGGGATAGGCGGATGAATGACCATTTCCATCTTGTGACGGTGAATATTCAACGAACCGATCGGCAATACGTCAAAAGGTCCGTTCAAGGTGATCGGGACAATCTGTAAATGCTGGTCGGCTGCCATCTGGTAAGCTCCTTTCTTAAAACGGATCATCTTTCCGTTATAAGTACGTGAACCTTCCGGGAATACCACCACCGACGCTCCGTTCTTCAGGCTACGTTCCGCCTCCAACACGCTACGGGCGGCAGCTTTCGGTGTCGAATTATCGACAAAGATAAAACCTGCAGCCCGGCAAGCAGCTCCCACAAACGGGATTTTGGCAATACCGGCTTTCATCACCCACTTGATCGGTACACCCAAAAAACCATATATAAGGAATATGTCGAAAGCGCCTTGATGGTTGGCAACAAATACGTACGATTTCTTCCGGTCTATATTTTCCCGTCCTTTCACCTTCACCGGACAAAGGGCCAAATGGCAAGTCAGCCATGACCAAATCATTCCCGGATAATAAGCAAATATTCTTTCCCCGCCTAATAGGCAACCAACAATAACCGTAAGGGCTGTCAGTATGGTCAATACCACAAAAACAGGAACCACAAACAGCCATAAATAGAGCATATAAAGTATCCGTAGCATATATAACTGTATTATTTCACAAATATAAAAGCTAAATTCAATGGTTTCATCATTTTTGTCCCAAAATATTTTTGCAATCGGGTTATTATTGCTTTATTTGCGGTAGAAAAAAAATAATATATAAAATATCTATCACCATGAACGAATTATTGAAAAATCTGGGGGTAATCGTACTCCTTATCGGTGTTATCATTTTGGCTGTACCGGCAATTAACGGAGGATTGTCAAATACTATTCTTCTTACCGGTTTAGGAGTCATTATTCTGGGTTATATCGGTCATATCGTTATAAACAAGAGACTCGGATAATCACACACTTACAAATAAAAAAGTCCGCTCCTTAGGAACGGACTTTTTTATTTTCTGTCCAGGATAATCAGGCTTCCCCTTTCACACCTCCGATGGGAGGAACAAAATCTTCAAATTTGGCAGTCTTACCATTTGCTTGTTCTTCAAACTTTGCCAGATTATCTTGCAAAGCAAACAACAGTCGTTTTGCATTGTCCGGAGTCAGGATGACACGACTTTTCACCTGTGCCTTCGGAGCACCCGGCACAACGCGGATAAAATCCAATATGAACTCGGATGAAGAATGTGATATAATTGCCAGATTTGCATACGTTCCCTGAGCCATCTCTTCTGACAGCTCTACTTGAATCTCATTTGTCGGTTTGTTATTTTCCATATTCTTATTATTTGATTATAAATATTCCAAGACAAATATACATATTAAAATCGGAATAGTATCAAATAAAAAGGGCTACCTTCACAGGCAGCCCTTTTTCAGTTGTGTTTTTAATTCTCAATTCTTTAGACCAATGTAAAAAAAATACCTTATTGTGTTTAATATTCTATAATCTCGACGCTTAAACTAAGGCAATTCGTCTTAGTAATTTCATTGTTTATTCAACGTTACAAAGATATGCCTCATACAATTAACCACCAAATACTATTTTATCATTATATGATACTATTCCGTCACAGATAATTCATTTATTTTGCAAATTAGTTTAAAATCATGTTTTAAATCCTAAAACGAGTACGTGCATATTTTTCACGATATTCGGTAGGAGTATTACCTTTTCGTCGCTTAAAAGCCCGATTGAAATTCGATAAGTTATTAAAACCAGATTTATAGCATATTTCTGCTATTGTATCACTTGTGTCAATCAGTCGGCAAACCGCTTCAGCTATACGAATGTCATTCAAATTGTCGATAAAAGTTTTTCCCGTCCACTTTTTCAGAAACCGAGTAAGCGACGCTTCGCTCATATTTATTAACGAAGCAAGTTCGGACAATAAAACCGGACGCTGATAATTTTCATGCAAAAACAACATGATCGTATCCAGACGGTCATTATCTATATTGCTAAAGTTTTCTACAGTATTGATAGCATTTAACTTGCGTGCCTTTTCATCTAACGACAAAGTCTTGAGTATTTCTATCAAACGTAATAAATTGTGAAACGAATCCGGTTTATCACTCGATAGCTTTTTAAGTTCGGGTTGAATACGCAAAATCATTTCACGGCTAAAGACAAGACCGCACGAGGCTTTCCCAAACATATCCTTTATAGTCTTGAAATGACGCTTGTTGATAAAACTATCGAAAAGAGAGGCATGGAACTGAATTGTTATTTCCAAAATATCCGTACTCAGACATTTGTGATTTGAATAAGCATGCTTGGCTCCACCTGCAACCAATAACAGATCAAGCTCTTCCATCTCCTCCACCGAATCACCAACGATTCGAATCGCGCCAGCAGCATTCTCCAAATAGTTCAGTTCAAATTCCGGATGCACATGAAGCGGATAGGAAAAACTACGCTTAGGTCGCTGCATCACCAGAAAACAATCTTCCGGTGAAAGCGGCGTAATTTCTCTTAATACATCTACGGAACCCATAACATTTACTGAACAATTATTCTCGATATAACAGGACAATGGTCTGAAGGATATAAGTTATCCAGACTTTCAGCCAAAACACCATGACGAAGTACTTTGACATTACCTTTTACAAAGATATAATCAATCCATACACGTTCGTCCAAAGGAACACGCCCATAATCGTGAAAAGTCCACTCAGGTCCGTAGCACAAAGGAGCCAATGTACGGGCATGTGTCAAATGTCGCGGATCTTTTTCGTCTGTTAAAACTTTAATCGGATCATCAGTCGGAACAGCATTAAAGTCACCAGTAACAATCACCGGTAGATTTCTGGAAAGCAACTTCACCTGCTTTAAGACTAAAGAAGCCCCTTCATGACGAGCAACCTGTCCCATGTGATCCAAATGAGTGTTCAGAAAGAAAAACTCTTTTCCGGATTTCTTATCTTTGAATATCGCCCAAGTCGCAACACGCTCACAAGCGGCATCCCAGCCTTTTTTGCCCACGGCATTCATATCTTCCGCCAGCCAGAAATTGCCACTTTTGACAACAGAGAAACGATCCTTTCTGTAAAGGATAGGAGAATATTCACCTTTTGTCTTACCATCTTCACGCCCCACCCCGACATAACCATAGTCCGGCAAACGGTCCAATAAATCCGTCAACTGATTATGCAAGACTTCTTGCGCACCAAACATATCGACATCATAAAACTTGATCACATTGGCAGCCAGGTCTTTCCTATACTCCCACCAGTTAGCCCCATCAGACTTTGTACTCATGCGAATATTAAAAGACATCACATTCATTTCATTATCAAGATGTTCAGCAAAAACAATATTCGTCGAGATCAAAAGGGTGAACAAATAAAATAGTACTTTCTTCATATATGATTTATTTTAATTATCAAGATAATACACAAATATAAGGACTCTGATTTTATTAAACAAATAACAGAAAATAAAAAAGGGCTACCGAATATCGGTAACCCTTCTCTTTTATTTATTCCGCATTTTACTCATCGTCTCTGTCCATAGTATTGAAATCTACGACATTCTTACGATTTGCAAAGATACGTTCGAACTCATCTTTAGCACCGACAACCAATTTGTCGAAATCACGCTGGCCTGTACCGGCAGGAATCAAATGACCGCAGATAACGTTTTCTTTCAAACCTTCCAGACGATCCACTTTTCCATTGATAGCAGCTTCATTCAGCACTTTAGTTGTTTCCTGGAAAGATGCGGCAGACATAAAGCTGTTTGTCTGCAAAGCGGCACGAGTAATACCCTGAAGAATCTGGTTAGCCGTAGCAGGAACTGCATCACGGACTTCAACCAATTTCAAGTCACGACGTTTCAGCATACTATTCTCATCTCTCAACTTACGGACGGTCACGATCTGACCTGCCTGCAATGTCTGAGAATCTCCCGGATCCGTCACAACCTTCTTGCCCCAGATACGATCGTTTTCATCCATTACCTCCAGCTTATCAACCACCTGCTGTTCCAAGAAGCGAGTATCTCCCGGATCGATGATTTCAACCTTACGCATCATCTGACGAACGATTACCTCGAAATGCTTATCGTTAATTTTTACACCCTGCAGACGGTATACGTCCTGGATTTCATTTACGATATATTCCTGAACAGCCGTCGGTCCCATGATTGCCAGGATATCAGACGGAGTAGTCGCACCATCAGACAGAGGCATACCAGCACGAATGTAGTCATTTTCCTGAACAAGCAGTTGCTTGGACAGAGGCACCATATATTTCTTTACTTCACCCAATTTGGATGTAACAGTAATTTCACGGTTACCACGCTTGATCTTGCCGAAACCAACTTCACCATCGATTTCAGAAACGACAGCCGGGTTAGACGGGTTACGAGCCTCAAACAATTCCGTTACACGAGGCAAACCACCAGTAATATCACCGGCTTTACTTACTGCACGCGGAATCTTGACCAAGACTTCACCCGCCTTAACCATATCGCCCTCGTCTTTTACAACGTGTGCACCCAACGGTAATGAATAATTCTTCAGATAGTTTCCGTTTTCATCCACGATGTGTGCAGCCGGAGCTTTTGTCTTATCTTTAGATTCGATAATGATCTTTTCCTTCAAGCCGGTCGTTTCGTCACTTTCAACATTGTAAGTAACATTTTCAACCAAACTTTCGAATTCGATCTTACCGGAAACTTCCGATACGATAACGGCGTTGAACGGGTCCCATTCGATAATAACATCCCCCTTCTTGATTGTATCTCCATTCTTGAAGAACAATTTGGAACCATAAGGAATATTGTGAGCCAGTAATACGATCTTCGTTGTCGGATCGACAATACGGAGTTCAGCCAAACGGCTGACAACAACCTGGAATTTCTTACCGTTTTCTTCGCTATCCACAGCACGAAGTTCTTCGATTTCCAGAACACCGTCATATTTAGAAGTGATACTGTTTTCTGTTGCCACGTTAGATGCGATACCACCGACGTGGAATGTACGCAGTGTCAGCTGAGTACCCGGTTCACCGATTGACTGCGCTGCGATAACACCCACAACCTCACCTCTCTGAACCATCTGGTTCGTAGCCAGATTACGGCCATAACATTTCGCACAAACACCTTTCTTGGATTCACAAGTCAATACAGAGCGGATTTCAACACTTTCGATCGGAGAATCTTCGATCTTTTTAGCCGCATCTTCACGAATTTCTTCACCGGCCCGAACGATTACTTCTCCTGTCAACGGATGAATAACATCATGAACGGAAACACGCCCCAAGATACGTTCACCCAGACTAGCGATCACTTCATCATTGTTCTTCAATTCCGTACAAACCAAACCACGCAACGTACCACAATCTTCTTCATTAATGATCACATCATGCGATACGTCAACCAGACGACGAGTCAAATAACCAGCATCAGCAGTCTTCAAAGCTGTATCGGCCAAACCTTTACGAGCACCGTGAGTAGAGATAAAATACTCCAACACAGACAGACCTTCTTTAAAGTTAGAAAGGATCGGGTTTTCAATAATCTGACCACCTTCTGCACCACTTTTCTGCGGTTTTGCCATCAAACCACGCATGCCGGACAACTGACGAATCTGTTCTTTAGAACCACGGGCTCCAGAATCCATCATCATATAGATAGAGTTGAAACCATCATTATCAGCAGTCAACTGCTTCATCAATGTATCGGACAACTTGCTGTTAACATGTGTCCAAGTATCAATAATCTGGTTATAACGTTCGTTGTTGGTAATGAACCCCATGTTATAGTTGTTCATAATCTGTTCAACTTCGTCATAACCTTCTTTCACCAACGCCTCTTTTTCAGGTGGGATCAGAACGTCAGCCAAGTTGAAGGACAAACCACCTTTGAAAGCCATATAATAACCCAGATTCTTAATATCATCCAAGAACTGAGCCGTACGGGCAACACCACAAGCCTTGATCACCTTACCGATGATATCACGGAGAGCTTTTTTACCCAATACTTCATTAATATAACCGACTTCTTCCGGAACAAATTCATTGACCATCAAACGCCCGACAGAAGTTTCGACCATTTTCTTAACCGGATTACCTTCCTTATCTATGTCGTTCACATATACTTTGATCGGAGCATGGATATCCACTTTCTTTTCATTATATGCGATCGTTGCTTCTTCCGGCCCATAGAAAACAAGACCTTCACCTTGTGTTCCCTTGCGCATTTTGGTTATGTAGTACAAACCTAACACCATATCCTGGGAAGGAACAGTAATAGGTGCACCGTTAGCCGGATTCAGAATGTTATGAGAAGCAAGCATCAGCATCTGTGCTTCCAATACGGCCTCGTTTCCTAAAGGCAAGTGAACAGCCATCTGGTCACCGTCGAAGTCGGCGTTGAATGCCGTACATGCCAACGGGTGCAACTGGATAGCTTTACCTTCGATCATCTTAGGCTGGAAAGCCTGAATACCCAAACGGTGCAATGTCGGAGCACGGTTCAACAGTACCGGATGTCCTTTCATTACATGTTCCAGAATATCCCAGATCACCGGTTCCTTGCGGTCAACGATCTTCTTGGCAGACTTTACAGTCTTAACGATACCACGTTCGATAAGCTTACGAATAATAAACGGCTTGTACAATTCGGCAGCCATCAATTTAGGAATACCGCATTCACCCATCTTCAATTCCGGCCCCACGACGATTACCGAACGAGCAGAGTAGTCAACACGTTTACCCAGCAAGTTCTGACGGAAACGTCCTTGCTTACCTTTCAAGCTATCAGACAATGACTTCAACGGGCGGTTGGCGTCTGTCTTCACAGCACTTGACTTACGTGAGTTATCAAACAAAGAATCGACAGATTCCTGAAGCATACGTTTTTCATTACGCAAGATCACTTCCGGAGCCTTGATTTCAATCAGTCGTTTCAGACGGTTATTACGGATAATTACACGACGATAAAGGTCGTTCAAGTCAGATGTAGCAAAACGGCCACCATCCAACGGAACCAACGGACGAAGTTCGGGCGGGATAACCGGTACGATACGTACAATCATCCATTCCGGTTTGTTGCGTCCACGTGATGCACGGAACGACTCTACTACCTGAAGACGTTTCAAAGCTTCATTCTTACGTTGCTGTGAAGCATCGTTACCTGCACGGTGACGCAATTCGTAAGACAAAGCATCCAGATCCAGACGAGCCAGCAAATCATAGATAGCTTCAGCCCCCATCTTTGCAACAAATTTGTTCGGATCATTATCTTCAAGATATTGATTGTCTTTTGGAAGTGTATCCAAAATATCCAGATATTCTTCTTCAGAGAGCAAATCATATTCAGCTACACCGTCTTCAGCTTTTACACCCGGCTGAATAACAACGTAACGTTCGTAGTATATAATCGAATCCAGTTTCTTCGTCGGCAGTCCGAGCAAATAACCGATTTTATTAGGGAGCGAACGGAAATACCAGATGTGAGCCACCGGCACAACCAACTGGATATGTCCCATACGTTCACGGCGTACTTTCTTTTCAGTAACTTCCACACCACAACGGTCGCAGACGATACCTTTATAACGGATACGCTTGTATTTACCGCAATGACATTCATAATCCTTGATAGGACCAAAAATGCGCTCGCAGAACAAACCATCACGTTCGGGTTTGTACGTACGGTAATTAATGGTTTCAGGCTTCAAAACTTCACCACTCGAATTCTCAAGGATTTCTTCCGGAGAAGCCAGACCAATTGAGATCTTCGAGAAATTACTTTTCGTCTTATTTTCTTTTCTAAAAGCCATACTCTATATAATTGAGATTTGATAATTGAATCATTGGAAATTGAAAAGACACGGATGTCAACAGACCGTCATCGGCTTGTTGACACCACATATTCTTTATTATTTTATTCTAGGTTGATACTCAAACCTAATCCTCTCAACTCGTGCAACAATACGTTCAAGGATTCCGGAATACCAGGTTGCGGCATCGGTTCACCTTTCACAATTGCTTCATAAGCTTTCGAACGTCCTACCACGTCATCAGACTTGATAGTAAGGATTTCCTGCAGGATATGAGCAGCACCAAAACCTTCGAGTGCCCAAACCTCCATTTCTCCGAAACGCTGACCACCGAACTGTGCTTTACCACCAAGAGGTTGCTGAGTAATCAATGAGTACGGACCGATAGAACGAGCATGCATCTTGTCTTCAACCATGTGGCCCAACTTCAACATGTAAGTCACACCCACAGTAGCTGCCTGGTCAAATTGCTCACCTGTACCACCATCACAAAGATAAGTTTTACAGTAACGTGGCAATCCCGCTTTGTCTGTCCACTGATCCAAGTCGTCCATCGTAGCACCGTCAAAAATAGGAGTTGCAAATTTCACGCCCAAAGTTTTTCCGGCACGACCTAATACAGCTTCAAAAATCTGACCAATGTTCATACGAGAAGGCACACCCAACGGATTCAGTACAATGTCAACCGGAGTACCATCTGCCAAGAACGGCATATCTTCCTGACGTACAACACGTGACACGATACCCTTGTTTCCGTGACGACCTGCCATCTTATCACCTACACCAATCTTACGTTTCTTAGCAATATAAACTTTCGCCATCTGAATAATACCGGCAGGAAGTTCATCACCAATAGTGATAGCAAACTTCTTACGTTTCAGTTCGGCATCCAGTTCTTTATATTTCTTGATGAAGTTCATCACCAAATCACGAATCATGCCGTTGATACGATCATCATTCGTCCAATTGCTCAATTGAATTGAAGTAAAATCCAAATCACCGAAATCAGAAGGAGAGAATTTGGCACCTTTTGAAATAATATCAGCACCCATATAGTCTTTCACACCCTCTGATACATGGTTTTCAGTCAACTTCAACAGTTTTCTAATTAAGACACCTCTTAAATCAGCAACCTTCGCATCAAACTCATCATCAATCTTCGGCAACAAAGCCTTATCAGCCAATTTGGAACTACGACTCTTGATTACACGTGAGAACAAACGCTTATCGATAACAACGCCTTTCAAAGAAGGAGAAGCTTTCAAAGAAGCATCTTTCACATCACCTGCCTTATCGCCGAAAATTGCACGAAGCAATTTTTCCTCTGGAGAAGGATCAGATTCACCCTTCGGAGTAATCTTACCAATTAAAATATCACCCGGTTCAATACGAGCACCCACACGGACAATACCTCTTTCATCCAAATCCTTAGTCGCTTCTTCGCTGACATTCGGGATATCGGAAGTCAACTCTTCCATACCACGTTTCGTTTCACGAACCTCCAAAATGTATTCGTCAACGTGAACTGAAGTAAAGAAGTCTTCACGGACCATACGTTCGTTCAAAACGATAGCATCCTCATAGTTGTAACCCTTCCACGGCATATATGCCACTTTCACGTTACGTCCCAAGGCCAACTCACCATTCTGAGTAGAATAACCTTCCGTCAGGATATCGCCAGCCTTCACACGCTGACCACGATGACAGATCGGACGCAGATCGACAGTCGTACTTTGGTTAGTCTTACGCCACTTCGGAATATTGTATGTCTTAACCGCATCTTCGAAACTTACGAATTCTTCATCTTCCGAGCGGTCATATTTGATCTTGATACAAGTTGCATCCACAAATACAACTTCTCCCTCACGTTCAGCCATGATCTGGGTACGTGAATCACGAGCAACCTGCGCTTCGATACCTGTACCAACGATTGGAGCATCCGTACGCAGCAAAGGAACAGCCTGGCGCATCATGTTAGATCCCATCAATGCACGGTTAGCATCGTCATGTTCCAAGAACGGAATCAAAGAAGCCGCAATAGAAGCAATCTGCTGTGGAGCAACGTCCATCAAATCGATCTCCGTAGGAGGCACGACCGGGAAATCAGCTTCAAAACGAGCTTTCACTCTATCACGAACAAACTTGCCGTTATCATCCAATGGAGCATTCCCTTGGGCAATCGTCAATTCTTCTTCTTCTTCTGCAGTGTAATATTGTAAACCTTCCTCAGAAAAGTCCACCTTACCATCAACAACCTTACGGTACGGAGTAGAGATAAAACCAAGATCGTTAATCTTAGCATATACACACAAAGAAGAGATCAAACCGATGTTCGGTCCCTCAGGAGTTTCAATTGGACAAAGACGACCATAATGCGTATAGTGTACGTCACGAACCTCAAATCCAGCACGTTCACGAGACAGACCACCCGGTCCCAATGCAGACAAACGACGTTTATGCGTAATTTCAGCCAGTGGATTTGTCTGGTCCATAAACTGAGACAAAGCATTCGTTCCGAAGAATGAGTTAACGACAGAAGAAATAGTCTTCGCGTTAATCAAGTCAATCGGAGTAAACACTTCATTATCGCGTACATTCATACGTTCACGAACCGTACGAGACATACGAGCCAAACCAATACCGAACTGGTTGTACAGCTGTTCGCCCACTGTACGCACACGACGGTTGCTCAAATGGTCGATATCATCAACGATCGCTTTCGAGTTGATCAACTCAATCAGATATTTGATGATCTCAATTATATCTTCTTTTGTCAAAACCTTAATATCATCGCTGGTAGTAAGGTTCAACTTCTTATTAATTCTGTAACGGCCAACTTCACCTAAATCATAACGCTTTTCAGAGAAGAACAGGTTCTGAATAACTTCACGGGCACTTGCTTCATCTGCAGGTTCTGCATTTCGCAACTGACGATAAATATACAGGACAGCTTCCTTTTCAGAGTTACTAGGGTCTTTCTGAAGCGTATTATAGATGATAGCATAATCTGAAAGATTCTGGTCCTCACGATGTAATAGAATGTTTTGAGTGCCAGATTCCAGAATAGCCTCAATATTGTCGCTATCGAGAACCGACTCACGGTCGATGATAACGTCATTACGTTCAATAGAAACAACCTCACCGGTATCTTCATCTACGAAATCTTCCACCCAAGTCTTCAAAACACGAGCAGCCAGTTTACGACCGATCAGCTTCTTCAGGTTAGCTTTCGAAACTTTTACTTCTTCAGCCAGATTAAAGATCTCGAGAATGTCTTTATCGCTTTCAAAACCAATAGCTCTTAAAAGGGTTGTTACAGGTAATTTCTTTTTACGGTCGATGTAAGCATACATCACATTGTTGATGTCAGTTGCAAACTCGATCCAGGAACCTTTAAAAGGAATGATACGCGCTGAATACAACTTCGTACCATTGGCATGTGTACTTTGTCCAAAGAATACACCCGGTGAACGGTGCAATTGTGAAACCACAACACGCTCCGCACCATTTATCACGAAAGTACCCCTTTCCGTCATATACGGAATCGGGCCCAGATATACGTCCTGTATCACTGTATCGAAATCCTCGTGATCAGGGTCTGTACAATACAGTTTTAACTTCGCTTTTAAAGGCACACTATAGGTTAACCCGCGAGCAATACATTCGTCAATCGTATAGCGAGGCGGATCTATATAGTAATCTAAGAACTCCAACACAAAATTGTTACGCGTATCTGCTATCGGAAAATTCTCGGCAAATACCTTATACAATCCCTCCTTTTTTCTCTTTTCAGGAGGTGTGTCAAGTTGAAGAAAGTCTTGGAATGACTTCAATTGTACTTCGAGAAAGTCCGGATATGGGAACTGATTTTTGATCGAAGCAAAATTAACTCTTTGGTTTTCAGCTGTTGAAGACATCTAGTAAGGAATTTATTGAACTTATTGAAATTATAGACACAAAAAGGTTAAGAATCTCCTTTAAGGGAGACTCTTAACCAAATCACCTGATTACCAGGTTATAAATACTATTTAAGCTCAACTTCAGCTCCAGCTTCTTCCAACTGTTTCTTCAATGCTTCAGCATCAGCTTTAGCGATTCCTTCTTTGATAGCGCTAGGAGCACCGTCAACCATATCTTTAGCTTCTTTCAAACCAAGACCAGTTAATTCTTTTACTAACTTAACGATAGCCAGCTTGTTTGCACCAGCTGCTTTCAATACTACGTCAAAAGAAGTTTTTTCTTCTGCAGCGGCAGCAGCGCCACCAGCAGCAGGACCAGCAACAGCAACAGCTGCAGCTGCAGGTTCGATACCATATTCTTCTTTCAGGATTGTAGCCAGTTCGCTAACTTCTTTTACGGTCAGGTTTACTAATTGTTCTGCAAAAGCTTTCAAATCTGCCATTTTTGTATGATTTAAATGTTTGTTTATCTGTGTAAATTAAAAAAATTATCTTTCTTCCAGAGTCTTCAACAGACCATGGATAGTTTGTCCTGATGACTGAAGAGCAGAGATAACGTTCTTCGCCGGAGATTGCAACAACATAATAACATCTCCGATAAGTTCGTTTTTGCTCTTGATATTTACCAAGGCTTCGAGATTTTCTGCACCGATATAGAAACTTTCCTGTACATAGGCAGCTTTCAATTCCGGCTTAACAGGAGCATCCTTTTTAGCATCTTTAGTAAATTCCTTAATCAGACGAGCGGGAGCATTAGCAGTCTGTGAGAACATCACAGCTGTATTGCCTTTCATTGCAACCTGCAGAGGTGAGAAATCACCTTCTACATTTTCCAATGCCTTTTTAAGCAAGTTATTCTTTACAACAACCAACTTGATCTCTTTCTTGAAACATTCCCGTCTCAATTTGCTGGTTTTCTCAGCATCCAATGCTTCGATGTCAGTCAAATAAAAGTTAGGATATTCCTTTACGATCTCAGTCAGTTGACCTATAATTAAGCCTTTATCTTCCTTTTTCATTGTCCAATAATTTTAATTAGTTTTCTTCAACTGATTTGGGGTCAATTTTAATACCCGCACTCATTGTACTTGAAAGATAAATGCTCTTTATATATGTACCTTTAGCTGCAGACGGTTTCAACTTCAAAAGAGTTGAAATAAATTCCTTAGCATTGTCACGAATCTGATCGGAATTGAAAGAAATCTTACCGATTGAAGTGTGAACGATACCGGATTTGTCTACCTTAAAGTCGATCTTACCTTGCTTAACTTCTTTCACTGCGTTTCCAATTTCATTGGTAACCGTACCACTCTTTGGGTTAGGCATCAAACCACGCGGGCCTAATACTCTACCCAGAGCACCAATCTTACCCATGATAGAAGGCATAGTGATAATTACGTCAATATCAGTCCAACCGCCTTTAATCTTTTCAATATACTCGTCCAATCCAACATAGTCAGCACCTGCAGCAGTAGCTTCAGCTTCCTTGTCTGGTGTACATAATGCGAGAACCCGAACCTGCTTACCCGTTCCGTGAGGCAGTGAAACCACACCTCTCACCATTTGGTTAGCTTTACGAGGGTCAACACCTAAACGAACATCAACATCTACAGAGGCATCAAACTTAGTAGTAGTAATTTCTTTTACCAAAGCTGAAGCTTCTTTCAATGTGTACGCTTTCCCAGCTTCAATCTTGCCCAAAGCCAACTTTTGATTTTTTGTAAGTTTACTCATCTCAATTGAAGTTTATTAATTATTACCCGGGAATGTCCCTTTAACAGTGATACCCATACTTCTTGCTGTTCCGGCAACCATTCTCATAGCTGACTCGACAGTGAAGCAGTTCAGATCGACCAACTTGTCCTCTGCAATAGTTTTTACCTGATCCCAAGAGATTTCTGCAATCTTCTTACGATTCGGCTCAGCAGAACCACTCTTCTGTTTGGAAGCTTCCAACAACTGGATAGCAACAGGAGGAGTTTTTACAACAAAGTCGAAAGACTTATCGGCATAGTAAGTGATTACAACAGGTAATATCTTACCGGCCTTGTCTTGGGTTCTGGCATTAAATTGCTTGCAAAACTCCATAATATTAATACCCTTAGAACCCAGAGCAGGTCCTACAGGGGGAGAAGGGTTTGCTGCTCCTCCTTTAATCTGCAATTTGATTTGTCCAGCAACTTCTTTAGCCATTGTTTCTAAAATTTTTTAGATATATAACATCGATAACTTTTAAAGAAAGACAGTACTTTTCGTAACAAAAGCACTTATTCCTTCTCCACTTGCATATAACCCAACTCAAGCGGTGTTTTACGTCCGAAAACTTTTACCATCACTTTAAGTTTCTTTTTCTCGGCATTGACCTCCTCAATCACACCAGTGAAGCCATTAAAGGGTCCAAAAGTGATTTTCACATTCTCACCAACATAAAACTGAATATCTAGGTCATCCTGCTGTTCCTGCAATTCATCAACCGTACCTAAAATACGACTAACTTCTGCCGGGCGCAAGGGAACGGGATTATCCGATCCACCCAAAAAACCGATTACGTTAGGAATGTTTCTCAATCGATGAGCGACTTCTCCAACCAAAGCGGCTTCTACCAAAACGTATCCAGGCAAGTAAGCGCGTTCTTTCATCACCTTCTTACCATTACGCACCGTAAAAGTCTTTTCGGTAGGAATCAAGACCTGTGACACATACTCACCTAAGTCAGTATTCTTCAACTCAGCCTCAAGATACTCTCTGACTTTATTCTCCTTGCCACTAATAGCACGCAGAACATAAAATTTCTTTTGAATATCAGACATACTTTAAACTGATTAAAAGATTTTCTCGTAGAAGAAACGCATCACGCCCTCAAAGCCTAAATCAATAACAAAGATTAATGCCGCAATTATAAGGGAAGCAAACATAACAACCACAGCACTATTGGAAAGCTCTGTTCTCGTAGGCCAAGAAACTTTATAAACAAGTTCGTTATAAGATTCCTTAATATAATTAATTATCTTTTTCATCGAATCTATAGATTTTTAGCACGGAACGAGAGGCTCGAACTCCCGACACCTGGTTTTGGAGACCAGTGCTCTACCAACTGA
>OBJE01000969.1_pt1 | contig 18904 bp, 15 predicted proteins | sample 1519681 | NCBI WGS metagenome assembly OBJE01 (sample SAMEA3888898, study PRJEB22519) | human gut metagenome | biome: human gut; feature: human-associated habitat; material: faeces | place: Denmark | collected 2011 | reverse complement strand
AGCCGTCGTCAGACTGCCCGCCATAGGTGTAGGCCGCCGTGTACGCCTCGTTGTAGGAATCCCTGAGCAGGACATAGCTGCTCAAATCGACTGCTCCGTTCGTCATTTGATATCCTGGCTCAAGCTCCACGGCGCGATAGGTGTACTCCCCTTCCGCATTCTGTTTCGGCAGGCCGGAAATCGTCATCCCTACCGGCGATTCAACCGTGCCCTCTGTATCCGTTCCGGTGAGGGTCACTACCAGATCCTGCTTTTGACCGTTTTCGCCGGTCACCTGGACGGCTTCCCATGCTGCCGCTTCCCAGCCGACAGATAGATCCGTGGTCCGCTGAATCAGGAAACTGGTCTCCCAGGTCTTGCCGGCTTCGTCTGTATCCGGACGGGTGCCATAGACGTTGTTCCGGTCGTTCGTCCAAATCTTCTGCACCTGCAGCGAGGTCGTCGCCAGCTTGTTGGTGATGGTGGTCGAATTTCCGGATTCCGTGTAGGTGTCTTCAATTCCCGTGAAAAGGCCGCCGCTGTCTGCACAGTGTATGCGAACTCTTCACCGCTGGTATCGACTGTAATCGTCACGGCTCCGCCTTGATAAGCGATTTCCGTCTCCACCACGCGATAGGACAATTCCACAATACTGCCGTCCCCTGCCGGCATGACACGAGGCAGGTGGGCGAACGAGCCGCTCCACGAGTCGTAGATATGACCTGTCACTGTCTGCGAGAAATCCATGTCCATCCCCGCATCCTGCAGCTTTTGAGTAATTTCTTTGCTAAACATGGCAAAGTAGTCTCCGGCTCTCTGCCAGTTTTCATCCCCAGTTTTGACATACAGCTCAAAGGTGACGGACATCTCACCAAGGCCCATATAATCGGCAGTGATGGGCTCGCCATCGCTGCCCACCCACCGCTTGGTGAAGGGGGCTCTGGTCTCCAGAGAGTTTTTCAGCTCCTTCATGTGGATGGTGTCGCCGTCTGCGGAGTCCTCACCCGCTGTCCCATTGCCGGTGAAGTAATATTTGTACTGCTCATACAACGCTTCCTTTAGATCGGAGTTCAGCTCTTCCTTCACGGTGTACACCCACCGGGCGCCGTTGGGGGCCCACTTTTCCAGCTCCGTCTAGGGCTGCGCGGCGGGAGGCGTCTCTTCGGAGGGAACCTGGGAATCGGGGTCTCCGATCTGATCCGGATCTTCCGCGGAATCTGTCGGTGCGGCCGGACCGCTGCCGGTGCCGCCATGTTCCCCATCCGCTGGATCGCTTTGCAGGCTGGCGGCACTGAGGGTTTCCTCCTGTGCGACAGACTGACCGTCCCCGTCTTCCGCCGGGGACGCCGGATTCTGCTCATCTTCCTCCCCATCTGCGGGAGACTCCGGATTCTGCGTATCCTCCTCGTCCGTGGGAGGATCGGCGGGCTGGTTTTCCTCCTCCGGGGGCATTTCTGTGGGCGGCGTTGTCTCCTCTCCCTGGCCGGGGCCCGGTTCGGCGGGCTCTTCCGCATCCAGATCGTCCGCACCCCAGATCTGATAGGTCCACTTTCCGGTTTCTGCATCCTGGGTCCACTTGACGGTGTAGTCCTCGCCCTCTGTCAGCTTCTCCTCGATGTGCGGGTCGCCCTGCCCCTCCTGGGCAGCGGCGCGGCGGGTCACAGTGAGCCGGATGACGGGGACCAATGTACCATCTTTCCCCTCTTCATAGGGGGCATCCGGACGCAGACCGAAGGCGTCGTCAAAGTCCTCCCAGGCTTTTTGGCCCGTGAGGGTGACGAATACCGGCCCCGCAGTGATCCCCACCCGCCGGAGATAGACTTCCAACTCCTTCCGCAGACAGGCAGGAATCAGGACGTACTGCGCTCTGCCGTCACAGGCGGTCAGAACACGTCCCTCCTCCACCGCCCGGACCGTCACCCGGTTCAGCTCACTTACGCGGATCCCTGTCAGGGCAAAGACCTTCACCATCAGATACGTACGCTCCCGGCCCAGATTCCGGGCTGTGGCCAGCAGGCGCAGATACTCAGTCCGGCTCAACTCCGGCTGGATCTCCTCTTCGGTGTCCAGCTGGCCGATCAGCTGCAGATCCCGCCGCCCCAGATAGGCCAGCAGCCCATTGGCGGCGGACACATGGGTGTTGGCTGTACAGAGCGAGTAGCCTTCCCGCAGCAAGGCGGCGCGCCAGAGCTCCAGTGTGTCTGCAGCCACCCGCTTGTCCTCCGGAAGAAAGTGGTAAAACGCCTCCAGCTTGGGGCGGTAGACCTGGATCGTCTCCCGCCGGCGGCCCCGGGCCGCCAAGCTGTCCAGATACCGGCAGACTTCTTCCCAGGTAACTGTCAGCTCCGCCGGCGCCGCGGTCCTGTCCTGTAGTGCCGTTTCCATCGCCTCACGCATTGGGCATTCTCTCCTCTCCAAAGCCGCTTTCGCTGTCTGAATGCTTTCCAAATATCTCCTCCGTATCCATCTCTTTCCGATTTACAACAGAACAATGATTCTGTTGTAAACCTGTCATCGGCTGGAAATACGGTGCCAGAGCACGAAGAGTCGGTTTTGGCCGAAACGGCACGTTTCCCTTTTGGGCCGCAAAATTGGAATCCTCAAAAAATCCAAACCGCAAAAAAGGACGTTGCTTTTGTGGTTTTTTTGTTTTATACTAACTATATTCCAATGTATGTAGTGGAGAGAGCTTTGTCGATTTACAACAGAATCATTGTTTTGTTGTTAAACGATCAGCCGCATTTTTTCCAGAATCTGTTCATGGGCCCTGGCGCTCACTGCCACATAAATCCGGGTTGTCTCAATGGAGGAATGGCCCAGAAGGTCCGCCAGATGCGCCAGATCCTTCTCCTGTTCATAAAAGCACTTGGCGAACAGGTGCCGCAGATTGTGCGGGAATACCTTTTCCGGCATCACGCCGGCCTCCCGGCAGAGGGTTTTCATTTCATGCCAGATGTTGCTGCGGTCCGGGGGCCGCCCAGTGCGGGTGCGGAACAGGGCCCCTCCTGGATATCCTGCGCCCTGGCATACCGCCGCAGGCGTTCCGCCAGTTCCTGCGGCAGCAGGACGGTCCGGCACTTTCCCTTCAGCCGGATCTCCGTCCGGCCAGCACGCGGGGCCTCCGTCGTGATGAAGCGCAGTTCGCTCACCCGAATACCGGTGGCGCAGATCGTCAGCATCACGTGGTACAGCCGCTGGTTCTTGCGCCCCTTGGCAATGGAGAGCAACCGGCGGTACTCCGACTCCGTCAGGTCCCGCTGCTCCTCCCGAAACGCCCGCCGCTGAACCTTCAGCAACTTCACCTCGCAGCGCTCCGCTCCACAGAACCGCAGATACGCGTTCACAGCAGAGAGCTTGTTGTTGACCGTCAGATCCCTGTACTGCTGCAGGCGCTCCCGGTATGCCAGAACACCCGCCTTGGTCACCGGGGCGCCGCACAGAGCCAGTCGCAGCTGTTCCGCCTCCTGCACGTATTTTTCCACTGTGGCACGGGCCTTCTCGTTTTCCACCAGAAATTCCCGGAACGCGGAGATAGACTGTCCTGTGAGCGTGATTTCTTCCATCTTGACTCCTCCCAAATCCGCCCGCACAGACGCGGGTATTTTTTGTAAGCATACCCAAAATGGCGTCGGATATGTTCCGCCTATGGAGATGCTTTCCAAAAAAGTTCCGAATTGCGCAAAAAGGCAGCCCGCGGAGAATCCCTCCGCGGGCTGCCTTACAGTATGCTGTTGTTTTTTATCGGCCTCCCCAGACCCGGTAGAGCTCGCTTCCCCGTTCCCGCAGGCGCTCGTTCAGCCAGGAGCGCAGGGATGCCATGCCCTCCTCCGTCCAGGGGAAGGTCTCCGCCTCAATGTGCTGGGCCTTTTCAAAGCAGATGTTCTCATAGACCCAGGCCTGGACGGTGCCATCGTTCACCTTTCCCGTCCGCTGGAAGCGGTAGCGGAAGGTGCCGAGGGAGCCGGGAAAAATCTCCGACTTCTTCAGAAAGTCCAGGGTCAAAAATGCGAATGGATCTTCCATCGGGCAGTTTCTCTCCTCCATCAGGCCGCCTCCGTCTCCCGGCGGCAGACCTTGATCCCCGCGATGGTCAGCGCGAACACGAACCAGAAAATGCACATCACCCGGGGATAGTTCCACAGGTAATCCGCCAGACCGCACACCATGGCGCCGCACAGAGCCGCCGCTCCGGCACAGGTGATGGTGCGGGCGGCAGAGGGGGCGCAGTGCCGGACCGTGCGGGCCGCCTTTTTGATGTTCCACAGCATGGAGCCCACAAAGCCCAGGAACCCCAGCAGTCCCGCCTCGATCCATACCTGCAGGTAGAAGTTGTGGGCGTGAACGAAGGGCGCTTCTGCGTGGTAGAGGTTGAAGTCGCTGATGTAGTCCTGCACGGCGGCGGTGCCCAGACCCGCGCCGGAGACGGGAGACGTCCGGATGACCTCCAGTGCCGCCTGATACAAGGGGATGCGGCTGGCAGTGGAGGTATCCGCCGGATTGAAGATCGTCAGGACCCGGTGCCAGATGGTGTCCGGCAGGAAGGGGACCATCACCACGCACAGCACCGCGAAGGCGGGGATCAGCTTGGGCTTCCACAAAAACACCAGCACCACCATGGCACAGGCCATGCCAACCCAGCTGGCCCGGGAGTAGGTCATGCCCAGAGCCAGCACACCCACGGCAAACACGCCGCAGGCCGTCACGCGGGAGATGCCCCGCTTGGAGCAGAGGATCAGCGCCAGTACCAGGGGCAGCAGGAGGATCAGCACCTCTGCAAAGGTGTTGGGGTTGTCGAAATAGGACTCCACCCGGCCGGGCATACCGGCGTTGACCTCCAGGTCCACATAGGACTCGTTGACCTCCACGCCCTGGATCCGTTGATACACACCGTACAGCGAGGACACCAGCACACAGACCCCACCGCCGGCGGCCAGCCGCTTCAAATCCTCTGTGCCCCGGACAGCGCTGACCGTCACCAGCACGCACAGCGCTGCGGAGATATGGTAGAGCAGGAAGCGGAAGGAGGCGGAGGGCTCATAGGAGAACAGCACCGCCAGGAACATGGCTCCGAACAGCACCACCGGATAGAACCCGATGTGCTTCACGTCCAGCCGGAAGTCCCGCCGGGACATGGCCCCGGCATAGAACAGCACCAGCAGGGCGGCAAAGCCCAGCATACTATATGCGTTGTTCCAATGAGAGAAGGGAATCACCCACAATAGCATGATGAGCCAGGATTGGGCGACGGCGGTCTCATGTCCCATCTCAAAGGCCAGACGGGAGAAAACGCTGTCATCAAACGTAGCCCGCAGGACAAGGTACAGCTTGTGGAGCAGCCAGGCAGGCAGGTTGATGAGGCCCGTCAGCAGCCGGCAGAGGATGCTCTCCTCCCAGGCCCGGGCCGCAACGCCCTCCCGACACAGGACCCGGAGAACACGGCTCTCGTCGATCTGGCGGTTGCACCAGGCGCCCATGCGCACCAGGCAGCGGTGGACGGCGCTGTCATAGTAGACGGTGCACAGCACCGCCCAGAGGTGATACAGATAGCTTTCGCGGAGAATGCTCATGCAGGGAAACCTCGTTTCTTCAGATGCGGTTTTTGATCCGGTACAGCTGGGAGAGCAGCCAGAAGCGGCCCCCCCGCACCAGCTTTGCTGCCAGCTGCTTGTTGCGGCTCATGCCGGCGGGCGACAGCGTCCGGATGGCGTGGGCCATATCCGGCCGCGCGCACAGGGCCTGGATGGTCTCCTGCCGCTGCCGGAGGGTCTTGGGATTGCCCGGGGCGTACTCGTTGCCGATGGCGATCAACAGCCCGGCCCAGTTGGAGTTCTCCCGCCACTGGGGGCGGCCGGGCGTCAGGCCGTACCGGGCGGCCAAGTCCTCCTTCCGCTCCATGAAGCGGCCGAAGACCTGCTGGAAGTCCTTCATATACTTGTGGGTGGCGGAGGCCGGATTCTGGAGATAGCGGTACAGGGGCGTCTCCGTCACCGCCAGGCGCCGGGCGTTGCAGAAATACTCCATCAGGAACAGCTCGTCTTCCAGATAGGCGCCCTCATAGCGGAGATGGAGTCTGTCAAAAATCTCTGCGGAGAACAGATAGCGCCAGATGAATCCATTGAACACCGGCTGGGCCAGCCGGTCCCCCAGCAGGGGATTGACGATTTTCTCCCGGATAGCGTCGGCGTCGTAGATCCCGGCGGGCAGCACCGGCTCCGGCGTCTCGCTGCCATCAGGCCACAGGTTCAGGTGCGCACAGGCGGCGGTATCCGCCCCGGCCCGCTCCCGCAGGTTCCACAGCGTCTCCAGGCACTGGGGCTCGTACTGATCGTCGGAGTCCAGAAAGGCGATATAGGTCCCCCGGACATGGTCAAGGCCCACATTCCGGGTCTCGCTGACGCCGCTGTTGCGCTCCTTGTGGAACACCCGGATGCGGTCATCCTCCCGGGCCAGCTCATCGCAGAGAGCCGGGGAGCCGTCGGTGCAGCCGTCATCCACCAGCAGCAGCTCCCAGTCGGAAAAGGTCTGCCGCCGTACGCTCTCCACGCAGTCTCTGAGAAATTTCTCCGCCTGATAGACAGGCACAATGACGGAAATGCTGGGCATAGACAGCCTCCTTGCGCCCTCCGGCGCCTCTCTTCAGTCTACGGCGCGGAAACTCCGGCGCCCTCCCCCCAGAATCTGGGGCTCTTACACGGAGCTATTGTACCCGATTTCCCCGGGAAGGTCAACGTCTTTTCCCGGAAAAGCCGGGCATACTAGGAGCGAGGTGATCCAATATGAACGATATCGAGCTGCTCCAATACGTCCATGAGACGGCGGAGATGGGCATTGAGGGGCTAAACAGCCTGGACGGGCAGGTCCGGGATGACAGCCTGCGGCGGGTTCTGAGCCAGCAGGGCGCCGAGTACCGCCAGATCGCGGATCAGGCGGAGCGCCTGCTCCGGTCTCTGGGAGAGGAGCCCAGGGACCCAGGCCTTCTGGCCAAGGTGTCCGCAGAGGTCATGTCCACTTTCAAAACGCTGGCAGACCCCTCTGCATCCAACATCGCGGAGATGGTCATTCAGGGAAACACCATGGGGGCCACCAAAAGTACCCGGCATCTGGGGGACTACGCCGGTGGAAACCATGAGATCCGAAATCTCGCGGAGCGGCTGCTGCACACCGAGGAAGCCAACGCCGCCCAGATGAAGCAGTTCCTGTAACACACCCGGCGCAAAGCAGAGGAGGAGCCTCCCACGGGAGGATCCTCCTCTGTTCAAAGGACCGGCAGCAGATCTTCCCCATTCAGAAAACGCTCCTCCGCCTCCTGGATAGGGATCTGCCGCTGATTCAGTCTGCGCACCAGCTGCTCTACCTCTGCCTGTTCCCTTCCCGGCAGCAGGACCACCAGATGTCGCTCCGGTTCCCAGGATTCGCCGCTGAATCCGAATCGCCGGGGGTGCCGGGTCTCCAGAACCTGATAGCGCACCTGCGGCCGCACCGCCTTGCGCCGGCGCCAGACCGACAAGGCCAGCACCCGGACCAGATCCTTCGGCGTGGGCTTTTCCCGCAGCACGCGTTGAAAGAGCTTCTGCAGCTCCGCCCGGTCTCCGCAGTCCCAGATGTCCTCCGCCGCCCGGGAGAGGGCCTTTGCCAGGGTGTCCTTTTCCTTTTCACTGTATCTCTGCGCCTCCGGATACAGCGTCTCCATGGAGAAGGTGCCCGGCATACGGGGGATGGCAGCCTTGACCAGGCAGCACAGGTCGTAATAGCAGTCCCGGCTCAGTTTCCCACTGATTTTTTCCACTGTCCGCAGGATATCTTCATCCATCCGAAACCGTCTCCTCTCCTCTTCAATTCATACATAGCATATCAAAAATCGCAGGTTTTTGAAATAGATTCGACACATTCGGACTCTTTTAGACAAATTACGGCACCCCGGACTTGACAATCCGGAGGAAATGTGCTCTTCTACCCGTATCAGAGACAGGGAGGCGCAGGCATGGATATTCGCAGAATCGAGTCGGGCAAGCGGGACTTTCTCCCCCTCCTGCTGCTAGGAGACGAACAGGAGGACATGATCGACCGCTATCTGGACCGCGGAACGCTGTTGGCGCTGTACGACGGCGGACTTCGCGCCGTGTGCGTGGTGACCAAGGAGGCGCCGGGCGTGTTCGAGATCAAAAATCTGGCCGTGGAGCCGGCCTTTCAGCGCCAGGGCTACGGCCGGGCCATGGTTCGGCATGTGGCCGGCGCCTGCCGGACCGCCGGAGGGACACGCCTCCTGGTGGGCACCGGGGACAGTGCCCTCACCCTCCCCTTCTACCGGGCCTGCGGGTTCCGGGAAAGCCACCGGGTCCCCAATTTCTTCCTTCAATTTTACGACCACCCCATATACGAAGGGGGGCGGCTTTTGTCGGACATGGTATATTTGTCCATGGAGCTTTGAGCGGAAAAGGCGGCGCTGCTGAAAATCAGCGGCGCCGCCTGTATCATACCGTTTGATTCAGTTTTGGAAAAGGCTTCACGCCTCTGCGGCGGCCTTCAGAGCCTCCGTGCGGTCAGTTTTCTCCCAGGTCACGCCCAGGTCCTCCCGGCCCATGTGGCCGTAGGCCGCCAGCTTGCGGTAGATGGGCTTGCGCAGGTCCAGGTCCCGGATGATGGCCGTGGGCCGCAGGTCAAACACCTTGCGGACGGCAGTCTCCAGCCTGTCGTCTCCCACCGTACCGGTGCCGAAAGTGTCCACCAGCACACTCACCGGCTGGGCCACGCCGATGGCGTAGGCCAACTGCACCTGGCAGCGGCGGGCAAGGCCCGCGGCCACGATGTTCTTGGCCACGTACCGGGCGGCGTAGGCCGCGGAGCGGTCCACCTTGGTGGGATCCTTGCCGGAAAAGCAGCCGCCGCCGTGGGGGGCGCTGCCGCCGTAGGTATCCACGATGATCTTCCGGCCGGTGAGGCCGGAATCCGCCGCCGGGCCGCCCTTGACGAAACGGCCGGTAGGGTTCACGTAATACTTTGTGTTCTCGTCCAGCATGTCCGCGGGGATCACGGCCTTGGCCACCTGCTCGATCATGTCCTTCCGGATCTGCTCCAGGGAGACATCGGGGTCGTGCTGGGTGGAGATGACCACTGTATCCACCCGGACAGGGCGGTTGTGCTCGTCATACTCCACGGTGACCTGACTCTTGCCGTCGGGCCGCATATAGGGCACCTGGCCGCTCTTGCGGACCTCCGCCATGCGCTTGCACAGCTTCTGTGCCAGGGACAGGGGCAGGGGCATCAGTTCCGGCGTCTCGTCGCAGGCGTAGCCGAACATCATGCCCTGGTCACCGGCGCCGTTGCTCAGCTCGCTGTCGGTGCCCTCCTTGTTCTCCAAGGATTTGTCCACGCCCATGGCGATGTCGGCGGACTGCTCGTCGATGGAGGTAACCACGGCACAGGTGTCGCAGTCAAAGCCGTACTTGGCCCGGTCATAGCCATTGTCCCGGACCACCTCCCGGGCGATGTGGGCGATGTCCACATAGCAGCTGGTGGTGATCTCGCCCATCACGTGGATCAATCCGGTGCAGGCCGTGGTCTCGCAGGCCACGCGGCCGTTGGGGTCCTGCTCCAGAATGGCGTCCAGGACGGCGTCGGAGATCTGGTCGCAGACCTTGTCGGGGTGGCCCTCCGTGACGGATTCGGAGGTGAAGAGATAGTGTCTTGCCATAGTACAGGTTCCTTTCTGAGCACTGGCCTCATCAAGGGGCGAAAAAAATGTGCGTTTCGACGGCGAAACGCACAAACGGATTTGGTTGCTTGCTCCTCATCTGTCGATCACCGCCGGATTTGGCACCTTGTCATAAGCAGGTTGCCGTGGGTTCATCGGGCCGTTCCCTCCGCCACTCTTGATAAGGGTAATAAAATTGTCCCTATTATCTTATCAGGTTTTTCCCGTTTGTCAATACGGTTTTTCCGGTTTTGCGGAGAAATCCGTCGCCCCGTCGGAAAACTGCGCAGATGTTCCGCCTGTTCAAAAATTATACATGACTTTTTTCCTCTGATCGGGTATAATGGATATCGCTTGTATATTTGAAATGTTCTGGAGGGCTTCACCGTGAGAAAACTCTGCGACAGCGTGGACCGCTTTTGCCTGCAGCATCCCCGCTTCGGCATTCCGAACCTGATGAAGTTTCTGGTGGGGATCATGGCCGTGGTATTTGTGCTGGACCTGTTCTCCAATGGCTATGCCAGCTATATGCTGTACTTCAACGCAGAGCTCGTTCTGCAGGGAGAGCTGTGGCGGCTGGTCACCTGGATGTTCCTGCCCACCAACGGCTCTCTGTTCTGGATCTTCATCAGCCTGTCCTTCTACTACTTCATCGGCACCTCCATTGAGGAGTACTGGGGCACCGCCAAGTTCACCCTGTTCTATCTGGCCTGCGCCGTGCTGATGGTGGTATTCGGCATGATCAGCATACTGTGGTCCCCGCTTCCCGTTGTCAGCAGCGGCAATCTCAACCAGATCCTGTTCCTGGCCTTTGCTACCCTGTACCCTGACGCGCTGATCCGCGTCTATCTGATCCTGCCAGTCAAGGCCAAGTGGCTGGCGGCGTTGTATGTGCTGCTGACCCTGTATGACCTGCTCCGTTCCGGCATGTGGGCGGCGCTGTTCACACTGCCCCAGCTGCTGGCCGTCTGGCTGGTGTATCTGGTGTTCTTCTGGGACAGGATCGGGGACCTTCTGCGGGAGTTCGGCTTTGCCGTCCGCCATCAGAACTCCCACCAGACCATCCAGTTCAAGTCCGCAGTGAAGCAGCAGCGGAAGAAGGCCCAGCAGCAGGGCTACCGCCACAAGTGCGAGGTCTGCGGCCGCACAGATACGGACTTTCCGGACCTGCAGTTCCGCTATTGCTCCAAGTGCGCAGGCTACCACTGCTTCTGTGAGGACCACATCTTCAACCACACACATTTTACGCAGTGAGCGTTTCCGCGGTCTCCGCCCATCGGGGCGGGGACCGCTTTTTTGACACGGCCCCTGAGATTTCTCTTCCTTCCGGCCCACAAATGCGATATACTGAAAAAAACGACACCAGAGGAAAAGGGAGACGATACCCATGGAACGACAACTGGGAAAGCCCCTGCATATTCAGGCGGCGGAGGCCTTTGAATCGCCCGCGTTTCTTCAGAAGCTGGGAATGGCCCGCGCCGACGCGGAGCGTATCTTCGGCGGCGCCGACTGGCACCAGCTGCTTCGGGATCTGGTGCCCATCCGGGGCCGGATCTCCTGCGCCGACGCCCTGGCGGCCTTCCGCCCCCTGCTGGACCAGGTGGCGCCGGATCCCGCTGAGGGATGGCTGTCCTACGCCTACCAGGTGGCCCGGGCGCTGTTGTATCCGGCGTCGGACCCCGGACATACCTCCGCCCAGTGGGATGGAGCGCTGTGCTTTCTGCAGCTGCTCCAGGTCCTGTTTGACGCGGAGCGGACCTGCCTGCCCTTTGACTTCTGGCTGGACTTTGAATTCTGCACGGAGGAGGAACTCTCCCACAGCGGTGTGGCGGAGGAGTACCGCCGCTTCTGCTACCGGTTCCGGGAGGAATACATCTATGAGATGCTCCGCCTGAGCCGGGAGGTCACGTCCTTCCGCACCCTGGAGCACATCGCCGGCGTCCACTATGTGTCCATGCGGGTGGCCCGGGCCTTCTGCGCCTCCGGCGGACTCATCGACCTGGGGCTGATCTCCGGAGCCGCCCTGGGCCACGACCTGGGCAAATTCGGCTGCAAGCCCGGGGAACGGGTGCCCTACCTGCACTATTACTACACCGACCAGTGGTTCACCCGCCGGGGACTGACGGCCCTGGGCCACATCGCGGCCAACCACTCCGTCTGGGATTTGGAGATCGAGAACCTGTCCTCGGAGTCCCTGACGCTGGTGTACGCGGACTTCCGGGTGAAGCAGACCTATGGGGAGGACCGCCGGGAGATCCCCTGCCTCTACTCCCTGCAGGAGGCCTTTGACGTCATCCTCAGCAAGCTGGACAATGTGGACGATGCCAAGCGCCTGCGCTACCGCTATGTCTACGCCAAGCTGCGGGACTTTGAGGACTATCTCATCTCCTTTGGGGTGGACACCACCCTCCGCACCGCCGACGGCCCCGCCCGCCCGGCCAAAAATGCTGCCCTGCTGAACACGGACGAGGTGGTGACCGCTCTGCGGCGTACCGCCGTGGACCACAATATCCGCCTGATGCACCGGCTGGGCCATGAGCAGCTCTTCGGCAACACTCTGGAGGCCGCCCGGGGCGAAAAGAACCCCGCCCGGCTCCAGGCATACGTCTCCATTTTTGAGGAGTATTTCACCTACTGGAACGCCTCCCAGAAGCAGCAGACCCTGGACTTTCTGTACGAGCTGCTGCTGATCCCGGACGGAGACATCCGCCGCCGGGCCGCCGCCCTCATCGGACGCATCCTGGCCGCCTTCCGCCTGGGCTATCAGAAGGAGCCCCCGGCCGACGCCCCGCCGGACCCGGAGGAAGACCTGCCCTTCCAGCTGTGGGCGGAGTACCTGGAAAAGCTCATCGACCCGGACCGGCGGCTGACGCCCCGGCAGATCAGCATGATCCGCTATCAGGCCAAGACCGCGGCGGACGCGCTGCTGATGAACTGCTCCGACGCCGACGCCCCCCGCTTTGCCGGGGAGCTGTTCCGCCACTACCGCCGCCCGGAACTGGTGGACGCCGATGCGGCCTTTGCCCTGCTGGACACGGTGCTGAGCCTGCCGCTGGACCGGGTATCCGCCGAGGATCTGCACGTGCTGACCGGCTTTTCCGTCTGGTGGCTGGAACGGGGCGGCCTGCCCCAGAAGGCCGCCGCCCTGCGGCTGTTCCACCACCTGCTGACGGCCCTGGACCCCAATGGCCGGGACGCCGCGGCCATCACTGCCGCCGTGGAGGCAGCGGATTGCCGGGGAAGCACGCCGCTGCTGTTTCTCCAGGCCCGCCTGGGAGAGCGGCTGGGCCTGGATGTCTCCATCCAGCGGTCCCTGTTGGACCGGCAGGACGTTGTGAGCAATGTGTTTCTGGACAACCTGAAGACTGCGACCCACTGGGTTCTGAAGGCCGTGGGCGTGGAGTACCTGCTGGGTCAGGTGGAACAGGGAGACCGCGCCAACGTGCTCCACATCGCCACCCACTTCTCCAACCTGATGAAGGTCAGTGAGAATATCGTGGTCCGCCGGCTGGCGGGCGCTTCCCTGCTGGCCATTGCTCCGGCCCTGACGCCGGACCGCCGGAACGAGGTGGCCGTGGAGCTTTCCAAGGTGCTGGAGACCGGGCAGACGGAGATCTCCCAGTACATCCCCCAGTACCTGGGCCAGTTTGCCCTGTGGCTGACGCCCAGGGAGCTGGACGAGATCGTGGATCAGATGCAGATCCTCCTCTCCTCCGCCAACACCGTGGTGGTGGCCGCCGCCCTGGCAACTGTGGGCGCCATGCTGGAGCATTACGCCGTATACGCCCAGCGGTTCCACGAGTCCCGGGAGGTACTGGAACGCCGCTGGCGGCGGCTGGCAGGCCTGCTGTTGAAGGGCCTGGCCTCTTATCGTCAGAGCGTGCGGCAGGAGGCGCTGCAGATCCTGGGCGAGCGGATCTTCGCCTCACAGACCCTCTCCTACGAGGGGAAGGCTGCCCTCTTCACCCTGATGGCCAAGAAGATCCTCTTCCTGCTGGGAGAGCAGCCGGAACAGGAGCTGAGCTTCTTCTACACCGCCGCCGCCCTCTCCCACATCTACCGCTTCATCGTCTCCTATCAGATTGAAAGCGGAGACTTCCCATTCTACATGCCGGCAAGGGCCGCCTTCTTTCCCGGCACCTTCGACCCCTTCTCCCTGAGCCACAAGGGCATCGTCCAGGAGATCCGGGACCTGGGGATGGAGGTGTATCTGGCCATCGACGAGTTCTCCTGGTCCAAGAAGGCGCAGCCCTCCCTGGTGCGGAGGCAGATCGTCAGCATGTCCGTGGCGGACGAGTTCGACGTGTATCTCTTCCCCCACGACATCCCAGTGAACCTGGCCACGCCGGAGGACCTGGACCGGCTGCGGGAGGTCTTTTCCGGCCGGGAGCTGTACCTGGCGGTGGGCTCGGACGTGGTAGCCAACGCCTCCTCCTACAAGGCGGCACCGGTGCCGGGGTCCGTCCACTCCATGAACCACATCGTCTTCCGCCGCTCCAGCGACGCGGAGGGACGGGAGATCGACGCAGATCTGGGCTGCATCTCCGGCCGCATCATCCAGCTGCAGCTGCCCACCCATCTGGAAGACATCAGCTCCACCCGCATCCGGGAGAACATCGACCTGGGACGGGACATCTCCACCCTCATTGACCCGGTGGTACAGGACTTCATCTACCGCAACAGCCTCTATCTCCGGGAGCCCCAGTACAAGCGGATCCTCCGGGCGGGGGATCTGGAGTTCTCCCACATCTCCCAGCCGGACCGGCACCTGTGGGAGGAGTTGACGGAGGTACCGCTTCAGGGGCGGGAGCAGCCGCCGGAGATCGACCCCAGGGACGGCCTCTGCATCCTGCGGGACGCGGGATCCCGCCCCCGGGTGCTGGGTTTTCTGACCCTGCGGACCGTGAACTCCGGCGGGCTGTATGAGGCCCTGGGGGACACGGAGCTGGCGGACTATGTCCGCAAGCACACGGCGGGGCGGGTTCAGCTGCTCACCGGACTTTACACCGCCCGCGGCTCCAGCGGCAGCTATGATGTGGGCCAGCTGCTGATGACAGAGGCCCTCTCCCGCTCCCTGGGAGAGGACTGCAGCTATGCCGTGTGGCACGCCACTGCGTCGGAGGAGACGCTGGACCTGCTGGAGAGGCAAGGCTTTGTCCCGGCGGAGCTGCCCAGCGCAAAGCCCCTGCTGCTGGTGGATATGCGCTCTCCCTCCGTACTGCTGCAGAACATCCCCACCACGCTGAAGGAGCCTTTCTCCTCCGACCGTACCGTGCTGGCGGCGGTCCGCGCCGCCCACTGCCGGATGCAGCGGGCTCTCACCGGCCTGTATCCGGGTTCTCTGATCCTGTCCCTGAACGCGGAGGTCATTTACCACCGTCTGGTGCGGAAGATTGTGGACCTGAACGGCGTCCCGGCGGAGCCCACAGTGCCCCGGGTACTGGGTCCCAAGATGTGCGTACCCTTCGGCAAGATCCTGCGGGGCAATGCTATCCCCAACACCGTCACCAAGACCATCCACACCGACAAGGTCTTTGCCAGGGACCTCACCTCCTTCGACATTGAGAACTTCCCCGGCTACGCGCCGTTGGAGAGCCAGATCCGTACCATCCACTCCTTCCGCCGGCCGGTGATCCTGGTGGACGACCTGCTCCACTCCGGCAACCGGATCCGGGCGCTGGATCCCCTCTTCCGGCAGGAGGGTGTGGTCATCGACCGGGTGCTGGTGGGCCTGCTGTCCGGCCGTGGACGGGATCTGATGGCCGCCAAGGGCCGCAGTGTGGACAGCGTCTATTTCATTCCGAATATGCGTTCTTGGTTTGTGGAGTCCACCATGTACCCCTTCATCGGCGGCGACACTGTGGGGCATGAGGAGCCCTCCGTCCCCGGCCTGACCCCAGCGGTGAACCTGATCCTGCCCTACGCCTTCCCCCGCTTCTACCGGGAGTGCGGACGGGAGGCGGTGTTCCGTTTCTCCTGTGCCTGCCTGGAGAACGCCCGGGACATCCTGCTGGCCCTGGAGACCACCTTCCGGGAGCGGTACGCCCGCAACCTCACCCTCTCCCGCCTCAGTGAGGCGGTGATCCTGCCCCTCTCCCCGGACAAGGGCAGCTGTATGCACTATGACCCCAGTCTTCCTGCCTCCGTATTTCTGCAGAACGACCTGGAGATGCTGTTGCGGATGCGGAACGTCCTCCAATCCTGACCGCGGGCCTGGCGCGCCATCCAGGCGAAAGGAGCCCTTATGTATTACTACCGCCACGGGGAGGTCATCTTCGCCTCTCTGCTGCCGGACCTCCCCCTGGAGCCGGCGAAGCGTCCCTCCGCAGGGACGCCCAGCCTCTTCCTCATCGACCGGGACCCGATTCGCAGCCGGTCCTCTTTCTGCGTCTCAGACCCCCGGCAGCTCACTGCGGAGACGGAGGATGTGACCTGGCTGGACCCCTCCCGGATGGGCGTTCCGGTCCCCTCCCTGCCCAAACGCCTCCAGCACACCATCGACGCCCGGCTGCTGCGGGCGGTTAACATCCGCCACCCCCGCTGGGCTGACTTTACCAAGGCGCCCGCCATGCATCTGCCAAGCCGCCTGCGGGTGAATCTGCTGGCGGTAGGAGATGTGGGCAGCACCCTTTTGACGGCGCTGAAGCTCCTGGGAGGCGACTGTATTGAGAGCATCGGTATCTGCGACCTGAATCAGAAGACTGTGGCCCGCTGGGTCACGGAGATGGAGCAGGTATCCTGGCCCTGGGACTACGACGCCCTTCCGGCAGTGGAGCCGGTAGCGGCCGGGGACTTGTTCCGCTGTGATGTGTTCCTCTTCGCCGCCACTCGCGGCGTTCCTCCGGTGGGAGGCGGTGTCCGGGACGTGCGGATGGCCCAGTTCGGTGCCAACCGGCCGCTGGTGGAGGACTACGCCCGGCAGGCCCGGCAGGCGGGATTCCGGGGACTCTTTATTGTACTATCCGACCCGGTGGATCCCCTGTGCAAGGCGGCGTATCTGGCCTCCAACCAGGGGCCCGACGGCCAGTGGGACGGGCAGGGGCTTCGGGCGGAACAGATCCAGGGCTTCGGACTGGGGGTCATGAACGCCCGGGCGGCCTATTTTGCCAAACAGGATCCCCGGTTCCGCAGCTTCCTGCTGGATGGCCGCAGCTATGGTCCTCACGGTCAGGGGCTGGTGATCGCCAACTCCCTCTCCCATTATGATGACGGCCTCTCCCGGGAGCTGACGGAGCTGGTGGCCACCGCCAATCTGCGGATCCGGGAGCTGGGCTTCAAGCCCTATGTGGCTCCTGCCATTTCCTCCGGCGCCATGCAGCTGCTGCTGACGCTCCGCCGGAGCTGGCATTGCAGCTCGGTGGCTCTGGGGGGGATCTGGTTCGGCGTCCGCAACCGTTTAACCGCCGCCGGTCTGGAAATCGAGACTGCCTCTTTGCCCACACCGCTGTTCGAGCAGCTGCGGGAAACCCAGACGCTTCTGCGGGAGATCATTTAGCGGGCGGCTGCCGCTGCGTTTCATCATACCGGCCGCTACACGCCGCTTTGCCCCGCGCACCGGGCGGGGTCTCGGCCGGAATGCAGCCGGACGCAGGAAGGAGATGATCGGCATATCTGAAGAACTGACGGTGATCCGCCCCGGCGGGGCGCTCTCCCCCCGGTGCGCCGGAGTGCTGGAGGCGGCCCTGGTGGGGCGGCAGGCAGAGGTGCTGTCCCGCCTGGAGGGTCCGCTGACGGGACGGCGGCTCCTGTTTGTCGTCTCCCTGGATGAGGGCGGCGTGAACCGCGGGTTCTATGACCTGCTGGCCCATCTCCGCACCCATCCAAACTGCCTGGACCGCTGCGTGGGGGGCGTGCTGGTGGACGCCCCCGGCGATCTGTACACCAAGGCAGCGGGCCGGGACCTGGTGCTGGCCGCCAACCTTGCGGGCTGCGCCTTTGTGGGTCGCCCTCTGGTGGAAGGCACTGGCGATCTGCGGAACTTCACGGTCCAGGCCCGAAACGCTGGCTGTTCTTTGGAAGCGGCCTACCATCTGGCGACGGCGGATCTGGTGGAGCGGGTGCTGGCCTTCTCCCGCCCCCGGCTGGAGCGGCCGAAGCTGCTGGCCCTCCACGCCTCCAGCCGGGCCACCTCCAACACCCTGGCCCTGTGGGGGCTGGTGCGGACCCGGCTGGAGGAACGCTGTGACATCACGGAGATCTGCCTGCGGAACGGCACGCTGGAGGACTGTGCCGGCTGCCCCTACACCACCTGCCTCCACTTCGGAGAACAGGGCGGGTGCTTCTATGGCGGCGTCATGGTCCAGGAGGTCTACCCCGCCATCCGGGAGGCGGACGCGCTGGTGCTGCTGTGCCCCAATTACAACGACGCTCTGTCCGCCAACCTGACGGCAGCCATCAACCGGCTGACGGCCCTGTACCGCACCACCTCCTTTGCGGACAAGGCGGTGTTCGCCATCGTGGTGTCCGGCTACTCCGGCGGGGACATCGTGGCCTGTCAGGCGGCGGGAGCCATGAACATGAACAAAGGCTTCTGGCTGCCGGCGAACTTCTGCCTGCTGGAGACCGCCAACGACAAGGGCGAGGCCCTGGCCCTGCCGGGGATTCAGGACCGGGCGGATCGGTTCGCGGAGAATATGTTATGTCAGCTTGCATACTAGAAGAAGGCACGCCGAAAGGCGTGCCTTCTTCTCAGCCGTAGCCGCTGTATGTACAACATTCGATGTCGAACTCCGCCGCAATTCTTCCTTCCGCGTCATAGGCAATCATGACCGGATAGCAAACCGCTTCCGGCGACTGTTCCAATGGCAGGGGCTCCATAATCCAGAAAAATGTCCGGTCCCGTCCGGTGACAAAGTCCTCCTGCTCCACGGTCAAGCGGCGAAGCTCACTGCGTACCGCTTTTCCCTGGTCGTACTCCTCCTGCTGAATGCTGATCACCACTGTCTCGATTGCGGGGTCATTGATCTGTCCAAAATAGCAGCCCAGTACCTTGTCATCATGGCTGATCTGATGATAGCCCGCATATATGGGTTCCTCGCCGGTGCAGTCCACCGTAGCTCCGAACATCGTCTCCCAGCCCAGCGGACTGAGATGGGTATCTCCCAGCATCACAGCGCGCTCGTTTTCCATCAGGTAGAAAAGATGTGTTTTATAGAGCGACGGCTCCCACTTCCGCTCAACGACCCAGGCCCTGCCGATCCCCTCATGTTCCGCCTCCCGACGGACAGCCTGAAT
>OBJE01000967.1_pt1 | contig 18936 bp, 19 predicted proteins | sample 1519681 | NCBI WGS metagenome assembly OBJE01 (sample SAMEA3888898, study PRJEB22519) | human gut metagenome | biome: human gut; feature: human-associated habitat; material: faeces | place: Denmark | collected 2011 | reverse complement strand
TACACTAGAATTACCATGAAGTCCAGCTAATCTAAGTGCATCTCTAGCATTAGCTTTAGTTGGAATAGGGTAACTTCTATGTGGACCTGCAAAGTCACTAGAAGGAACCATAGGATAGGGTTTCTTCTTAGAGCCATAATCTTTATCTCTTGATAAGTTACCTCCATCTGCAAAATAATCTATACCATACTGTGGAACTTCAAATGAGTTAGGCATAGATGTTAGTTTATTCTTACTCATAGCTTCTAGTCTCTTATTATATAATTGTTCATTAATGAAATTATAGTCAATAGCATCTCCTGTGAGTAATAGTCCACCATCAGCGGCATAGTTAGCTAGTAATGCACTATCATTAGATGTATCTATATTACCTGCTGTATTTACTAATGATTTCTGTGCTCTTAGATTAGCATTGTCTATTTCTTTATTTAGTCTTCTGGTTTCTCTCTTAGCTTTACTACTGAACCACCCATCTGAGCCAACTTGTGATTTAGTTACATTAGCTAAGTTATTAAAATTAGACCAGTCACTAAGTAACTGATCATTAGTTGAAGCACCAGAAACATAACCTGATTGTTGTTTAGCTGAAGCTTCAGTATCATCAACAAACTCTTCATTGATTTTACTTCCAAAGGCAGCATTAACCACACCTCCCAACATATTTACTCCAGCACCTATAAGTCCTCCTACTCCAGGAATATTTGAAGCTACACTACCAATAGTTTGCATAGCATTACCTACACCAGTACTATTGCCTGATGGATTAATAAGTCCACTAACAGCAGTGGCTCCTGCATTAGCTAATGCACCTCCTATTGCAAATGTATATGGTTTATTTTGTCTTCTTATAATTTTCCTTTTAGCCATAGCATAATTAATTTGTTGCAAATATAAGTAAAGCTATTGGCACTACCAATACTTTAAGTGAAAAAGTAAAGGCTGACTACACACTTAGGTTAGCCAGCCTTACTAATATTATACAAAGTAATGTAATATCATATCATGAAACTCAGTTCTATAAGTCTTAGGGTCATTCATTGCTAATTTAACATATACCCAAGTATTTCTAATTCTATTCAACTTGTTACTGTTATCTCTTGGTATATTAGATCTCCACACTCTAAACTTCTTCTTTAAAGGTGAAGGTTGACCTAATGTAGTAGTAAGATTTAAAGTACCATGCTGATATTCATTCCACACATCTAAGGTATCAAATGTTACATTATTAAGTAGTGTATCACCATCCCAAGTATCAGCTCTAAATTCAAGAGTATTATATATCTTATCATAAGGTTCATCACTATTATCTATAACAGTAATATAATATGGTTTGGTTACACCATAGAAACTATTATAGTCTCCTGCCTCATGTTCCCAGATAATTCCATTCTTTAAACTAAAGAACTTACCATCCATATTGAACATAAGAGGAACTGAATCATAACTAAAGAATGATACAAACTCTTGAAGTAATTCTGAATAGCATAGAGCAAAGTCCTTATGGATATAATAAATCTCATCATTAGTACTATCTCTCTGTATAATGAAGTTTGAGAAGTCTCTTGCATTCCATATATCAGTAGAGTTGTACTTATTAATAAAGGTTCTATATCCTTTCTCTGAGGATAAACTCTTTAATGATTCTCCATTAAATAACATCAAGTCATTAGTAAAGTTATCTATGAAATATAAACCACTAGGACTTAAATAGGATGCCCATTTATTCTGTAATCCATTAGTTAGAGTTACATATCTCTTACCATCAACTTTACCACTGTTAGCTATTTCAATAGGTATTCCATCATTAGTATTAACCTGTACTGTACTATTAAACAGTACTCTTGAAATACCTTTATCTTGAAATGCAAAGATGTCATTGCCTATCTTCTTGAGTAAGTTAAGATTACCTCTATCACCATCTAATGTAAGATTTGAAGCTAATGTAATATTAGCCCATGTATCAATATCCTCACCTAAGGTCTTCTCTTTAGTCCATGTTAATGAATTAGGAAACAAGCTATTACTATATCTCTCATAATCAATTGTTCTGAAAGTGAAGTAATTGTTAGCTTGAGAATATACAGGATTAAATAGATTGAAGTTTGTGGGACTCATATTCAGATTATTAACTAATCCTCTATTTCTATCATACCTTCCATCTATATTAATTCTGGTCTCACACATAAATGATACTATATCTACAATGCTATTCTGGTCTTCACTAGTTGAAGCAAATGTTCTTAAACAATCATATCTCTGTATATAAGTATCTCCTTCTGTACAGTTTATATTAATGTTATCACCTATTAATACAGCATCACCTGCTGGTAAGAATGTATTATTAAGTATAGCCTCAGGAGTATCACCACCAAATCTATTAACTACATTGTCTCTATATAATTCAGCTAACCATAATATAGCCCTGTCTTGATTATCAGTGTAAGTAATATTACCTTGATACACAGTATCACCAGCAGGAGCATTTGTATTCCAAAATGGCTTAGTAGTAGGACTATTCTGTAGTATTGAAGTACAAGTATTGTTCTTAGGAAGAACAGACTGTTTACCAGATGCAGTGTAGTTAAATGCAAACACTAAATGAGGATTTGATTTATACTTCATACTAACAGGCTCAGTACCATATTTATCTTCATCTTCTATATCAATTATTGAAGAATCTAATGTATTTACAGATATTACATTATCATCAGCAGCATTGAATATAGGAGCTATACTACCATTAGATATAGCACTTGATGATGTATATATAGGATAACCATTCTCATAATCAGAAGATACTGTATTACTTCTATTAAAAGGTAATACTTTATCTATATCTGCATAATAGTTTAAATCCTGCAATCCTGAATTAAGAGGAGCCTTTATTCTAGCCATTCCAGCAGTCCATGAGTTAACTGGGGTAATACCAGTATATTCACCAGAATCATCAGTCCAAGGAGTATCAAGATATATATTATCAGCAGAGAATTTCAAGTTACTAATAACCTTTCTACCAAGTGCTGCTGGTCTTGTATTTCCATCTGTAGGAACACCAGCATTAATTAGTGAACCATTTCTATGCCAAGGATAAACCATCCATAGTCTTTGACCTAATACTAAAGGTGTAAAGGTAGTATATTTTAAACTGTCTGCCCAAAATAAACCTGAAGAGATTTGTCTACCACCTTCACCAGTAACAGAGTAATTCCACATTCTAGTATTACATACTTTACCCTTATAGAATCCAAGAGCTTTAGGTGCTAATGAAGGTGTAGAAGTGGTTAAACTAATATCACTTAATGTATTATTAAGTGCTACTGCACCTATAATTCTTAACTTGTAGTCAGCATTAACTAAGTTCTGTAGGTTATCATTAAACTCCACTTCAGGTGAATGCATGGTAACTATGTTATGGTCCACAAGGAATTCAGATATACTTTTATCAGTATATTCACCTGGGTCTGTGCCTGTAGGAATATAAGGAACTACACCTAATGCTGTCTGTATTTCACTTCTAGTTAAGTCATTTACTGATGCTGAGCCTATAGGACCATTGTGATAGAAGTAAGGTACTTCACCTTTACTACAATCATGTGCCATAGTTCCATATTCATTAACCCATGAATCATCAGGCATAAAAGGTCTTGTAAACCATGATGACTGTGCAAATGGACTATTATCTAATCTATCTTTATAGTTAGCTACAGTAGGACATAATATACCTTGACAGATAACATTTCTATCATTAAAGTCTGGGAAACATACTACTCCTCTAGCCTTAATATACCCTAAGTCTTTAATAGCTTGTACAGTAGTTGCATCATTGACTGTAACATTAATTGCAGATGCATAAAGTATAAACTGATTTAGAGAGTTATGACTCTCATTTCTTTCAGTACATTCATAATCTCCTACAAATACTACTTCACTCCATTTACCTTTGGTATCTTGAAACTGAATACCTACTCTATATACTTCACCTTTTTGAAATCCCTTAATCTGATTAGAGTTATAATTAAGCTGATAATTAGCTCTGTACATATCTCCTAAATCTGATACATCAGTAAGAGTTCTCTTGAAGAAGGTTACACTAGCATTCTTCTTAATTTGATACTGTAAGTCAGTAGAAATTAACTCTCTCTTAATAGTATAGTTACCTAAGAATAAAGTATTATCCTTTTGTTCCATAGTATAAGGGGCTATTTCTTCACCACCTACATATAAAAGAATAGTAGGGTCCACACTTTCTCCAGTAGTACCAGTATCTACATATAACTGAGTTGTAGTAACTAAGTTAGCAACTACCTTTACTTGAGGAGTAGCATCTATAGATGTTCTATGTATAGAATATATTCTTACATAATCATAAGATGTGTCAAGATTGTTAAGCTGTATATTAAATGAACAGGCTACAGTGTCTTCAGGAGAAGCTCCTCTATCTTTATGTGAGATATAGAGAAGAGGAGAAGTGCTAAATATATTAGTTTCCTTACCATATTTATTATAGTAACTAAATGCATATTGAATAACACCTTGACTAAAAGTACCACTACTATTTACCTTATCTACATTAATTGTGGCATTAGTATGTATAGTTCCTATAAAGTCAAATTCATCTGCATTGATATACACATCTTTAGTTATATTCAACACTCTAGCCTGATTAATACCATCTATCCAGTAGACTTTCTGTATATCTTCATTCTCATATATACCTAAGGTTTCTACAGGATGCTCTACATCAAGGTTAAGCTGTCCCATAAAAAGAACTGAGGAAGTGAATTTCCCATCCTCATAGATAAACTTATATATTCTATCTGCTATAGAATCCTTAGCAAATATAATAAGAGTATTATTAAGAATACAGCTACCTAAGTAAGTACCTACTATTTCATGATTAGAAGGCACTTCTTTATTACCTTTCTCATTAGTAACTGAAAGAAGAGTATTATTATCTCTTGCAGTTATTCTTATATTCAAAGCATCAAAGGCATATTTAGAGTTAAACTTACTAACAGTAGTATCCCTACTCATGCCTTGGATTACGTGTTGAGAAATTTTCATTGCCATTATCCGTGTGATTTTATAAATTCCTTGTTACCAAGTGGTTTAAATCCTTTTCTAAATTCATTAGTTCTTGGTATCATTTGATTTAATATGTTACTAATTGCCTCCATTTCAGATACTGATGGTAATGTAAATTCCATATTACATTGTCCAGCTGACCAAGCATATTCCTGTTGTACATTCTGTAATACTGCTGGAGCTATTTTACCCATATCAAATAGAATAGTAAACCATTCTTTCTTAATGAATAACTCTAGTGCTTTAAGAAATACTGAATTATCAGGAATTAAAGGTAATCCTTCATCATCTACTGGAATAGCTCTATAAGCAATAACTAAATGACCTTCCTTAAATGAAGTATATATGATATTACCTTGAACCTTAAAGGTTCCTTCTTGTCTTTCAAGGAATCTTTTATCATCATGTATTAGATGAAAGGTATCAGTAGTAGCCCTAAGAGAAGTGTTATTCTTAGCATCTTTCACTTGTCTAATAGCTATTAGATCACATGGAAGTTTTGCTCTGTAGTTCTTAATTTCTACAGTTTCAACCTTATCATAGTAAATAGGAGGCAATCCCATTCTGCCGATGAAATCTACAGTGTACTGTATAATAGATTCAAGAGTTAAATCAACCATTAAAGGATGACGCATCAACCTGCTGGCAATTTCACGAATATTTGTATATGTTACATTATTTACCATAGTATCTTTTATTTTTATCTAAGTACATAGCTTCAATCTTACCTTCTTTAATCTTCTCTTTAAGTCTTTTCTTTAATTCTCTATTTACACTAAACTCAAAGAAAGACTTATTACTATAGTTAGCTTGACCTCTATTATAGTATATCTTAAATATCTCTCTTTCCTCAACTCTAACTAAGGTCTTATTATTATAAGACTCTTCATCATCATACCATAATTTAAGCGTTCTATCCCAATCAATAGGTAGATTAGTTACAAGTTCACCATTAGTATTTAACCTAACTTCACCAGCAGCCTTTCTAATTTCTAATCTACCCATCCTATGAGGAAAGTTAATTTCTTCACCTTTGATTAGATTATCAGCTAGTAAGTTATTAACTCTTCTAGTGATAGCAAAGTATTGAGACTCAGTTAATATATATTTAGTGTCAGAAGGTTTGTTCTTTCTATAGTACTTATATCCATCATAAATACCAAGTGAACCTCTAATCTTATGAACTCTGGGTTTATCTAACTTTAATAGTTTACTTCTAAAACTTTCATAACTTTCCATTACTTAGTACTTACATTGGACAAATTATCATTAGCATCATTCACCTTATCTTCAGGAGAATATTCAGGACCTCTTAACTCTTTAACTACAAGCTCTACTAATGGTGGAACTAATGCAGATTCCAAAGGAAAGTCAGAGTCAAGTAACTCACATATTTGACCATCTTCATCACATTGTAATCCAAAAGTCTCTTCTGCATCAGAGAATAGTGCAGTTATTCTAACCTTTTCAAGGTATAAGTACTGAGGATTACTAGACTTGAAGTAGATGTAGTTATCAGGGGCTAAAGAGCAATATATGATATTACTAAGGTATTTATTAAATCCTACATATTTCATTCTATCTCTTGAAATATAAATAATCTCACCTTGATAATAGTCTACTGGATATACTCTAGGTTGCTTAATACCCATCATAAAAGGAACCTTCTTTGTAGTTCTAAGATATACTCCACCCTCACATGGCTCACCAGAGATTGCAGGTACTTCCATTAAGTCAAGGCATATAGTACTAAAGTTACTCTCAGGTATAAACTTCTTTAAATCCGAGTAACGCTGCTTCAAGATGAAACTTCTGTACTTACTGATTAAGAACTTTAAGTGATCCTCAGTATAGTAGGAATCATCACTAGAAAGCTTTAATTCATCAGAGCACATGTATATAATTTCTCTCCATGTCATATTATTATATATTTAATTATACAATTAAGACCTTGTGCAAAGGTAAGTAATTACACTCACATACACAAGGTCTTTACTGGTTTTATTTACTGGCTATAAGTGTTATACTTCTATTCTAAGTCTATAGTCTTCAGTATCCCTGATAACATTATCTTCAGTTATTCTAGTAGTAAATCCTATCTTAGTCTTATGTGTAAGACTATCATGATTAACAAATTCTGGATATCTTATAAGACAAGTAGTTCCACTTAAACAATAGATAGCATTTATTATAGCTCTGAAATCATCTTCATCTATGTATTCATTAAATACATGAAGCATCTCATCTAGTGTAAGTAATGCTATTAACTTCTCTACATCACCATAGCTTTTATAACCAAACTTTGATAAAGCATTAAAGTATCTGTAAATAGCATCATAAGATACATTATCTATTTCATGCATAACAGCTACAATTAGTTACTACTGGTTTAGACATCTTGCCTTTGAAGAACTTATTCCAATAGACAATAGCCTGAGGATAATTACCAGTTCTTATACATAACTCAAGTGCCTTCAACCTTAATGAAAAATCAATAAAGTTCTTAGGTATCTTGCACTCATTAATTAACTCTTTAACTGACTTCATCATACTTTGATAGTATGGATATAAGTTAGTTACAGTACCCATTATTTGAGGGATAACAGTACTCTCAGGTGCATCAGCTGATGGTTCCCCTGTAGTAATTACATACACAAAGAACATAGTATCATTAAGAGTACTTAGGTTCATGTCTCCTGCTTGTAGTACTAGTCTTACATTCTTCTTTTCATAGGAACCATAAGTAAAGCAATATGATTGATCCTCTTCTTCAAGAACAGGATTACAATTACATTGTTCAGGTATAGAGTAAGTTAAATCATAGTTATCACCTACAGTATAAGTGTAAACAGGATTACTACTAGGACCATTAAGAATGTATGTATCTTGTGTATCTATAACTACACTATCCAATAGTACATCATTATAGAAGTCCTGACTATCTACAGAAGCATCTATAATAAGATACTTACCATCAGAACTAATGCGCAATTCATTAAATCTAATCATTAAAATTCCTCCTTATATTTCCATTTGTATCCACCAGCAGTCTTTTTCTTTCCAGATATAGCCATACTGATAGCACTTTGACTGATATTATTATCTTTAGCAGCATCAATTATTCTTGAATACTCTGCAAGTTCTACATTATCAATAGATAATTTAATACATGATCTACCTTTACAGATTTTACCAGTACATGATTTACTTATTTTTCTCTTAGTTTCTTCTGACAGTTTTTTACCAATTTGCCACAAACTCATTTTTCTTCTTGTTTCATTAGAAACTTTATGTCCTTGTCTAGCAATGGACATCTTCTTTCTAGATTCAGAACTTAGTATTATTCCTAAATTGCCTTCTCCTCCATCAGAAACATTATATCCATTTGGAACTTTACAATTATATTGCACTATATAATATTTCTCTAAATTATTAAGAATATCTTTAAGATTCTCTAAACTATTACATGTAATAGTACACAATACAGAATATTTTAAATTCTTAAATCCATACTTTCTAATAGCTCTATGAAATGGTAACTCACTATTATTATAGGACATACTAGCATGCTCATTCTTTCTTGATTTTGGTCTAGTAGTTTGTCCTATATAATATTTGCCAGAAGGAGATTCATACATATAAATTATGCCTGTGTACTTCTTCATCATGATCTTAATTATTAGTGATAAAAAAAAAGAGCATAGTTTTTAATCTATGCTCTTTATAATTGTTAACTCAGTTTACAGAGTAGCAATAGTCAAACCACTTGCAGTATTGATTGCACCAATGAGAGCATTCATTGCAGCGTGACTGCCATCATCTACAGCTACTAATGTCAGTGTTCTAGGAGACTTCTGTACATCTTCTGCACCACCAGCCCAGTAGTAATTGATATCCAATACATCATACTTCTGAGTTGGGTCTACCAAATAAGTAGTATGAATAACATTGGGCCATCCCATATTTCTGTACAAGTCACCTCTAGCACCCATGCAGAAGTATTCAAGGTCTGCAATTTCATGACCATTTTGAACAGTGTTAATAGGAGTAATAGTAGTTACTGTACCCCAGATTCTCTCATCACCTTCATAAGTGATATTAGTAGGCTGAACTGCAAAAGGAATATAGCCCTGAGGCATTACACCAAGAATCCAATCTTGAGCTACCTGTTCAATCTGAATACCAGTATAAGTACCAGTTAGAGTTGTAGGGTCTGTATCAATATCTACCTTAGTATAAGTTTCACTACCAGAAGCACTTGATACTAAATAGATTGTTACTAATGGAGTAGCTTCTCTTGCTAAGTTCTTGCCTAAAGACAAAGCTAAAGCCTTGTAGAAATCTGATGCTGACATGCCACTAACTGCATGTACCATACCATATTTCCAATACTGGTCTTCAGGAGATAAACCTACATACTGTCTGAAAGCAAGTCTCAAGATATAATCTTGACCAGTTACAGGAGCACCACCATTGATATTAGCATCCAAAACTACTTGGTATCTATCTAACTTCTTAGCCAGAGCTCCAGAAGGAGTAGCCTTTGCATAAGTCACATTAGGAATATGAATCTTATCACTAGATTCAACAAGACCAGCTGGGCTATAATACTGGAAATACAGAGTAGTCTTAGCTGTATCTGCCTTAGGCAGAATATCACCAGCAGTTGTTAACTGAGCTGTTACAGTCTTCAGACTTTTTGTGACATATAAATGTCTTACTTGATTTACTGAAAATGTTGCCATTTTTAATTCAAAGTTTAATTAAACATTGTGCTTATTAATAAGCTATTAATTATTCTCTTTACTTGCATATTGTGCTTTACTTGAAAGAGCTAATCTAACAGCTCTCTCTACTATCATATTATGTAAGCTATCATCTAACATACAATCCATAGCAGTAGAATATCCACCAATCTCTAAGTCTCCTATATCAACTAATATGATAGGAGTTGGTTTACTTAGATAGAAACAGTGGTACTTACTCATGTTATATTTAGATATTAGCCTGATAGAATCATTAATATCTATTCTAAGTACTCTATTATCTGAAGGTCCTTTAAATGGATTCTTTAACACCTTATATAACTCATCTTGTCTAATAGGAGTTATTAAGGCAGTCTTACCATCTTTACACCCTAATGTAGTGTCACTTAGAATACATTCTTCATAGGTTATAAACCATACATCAAGAGGTAATGTAATATTAGCCTCCTTTGCAGGAGTAGCTATTTCATTATTAAACTCTTTAACTGCTTCAACTAGAAATCTCCTAGCTTCTTCATTAGATTCAAATGAAATACCAAGGTTGTTTCTACCATTGTATATCTCTAATACAATATCCTCTTGAGCTTTAGTTAGATATACTGACTTCTCGTATTCATCAAGTACAATAGCTACATCTAGTGTATAAGCACTAAGAAGAACATCCATCTCATTACTCATCTCAAATCTATTCATAACTATTCACTTCTTTGACCCATTTGAATACTAGTATTTACATCTCCTGTATAAGCAGCCTTAGCTATCTCTACAGCTCTTTGAAGTATTTCTTCATGTATGCTTGAATCTAACTCACATTCAGAAACTGTACTAACTCCATTAATAGATGTATTATACTGAGTAAGGTCTTCTACTATAATAGGAGCAGGTCTTTTTATATATCTAAATGTTACTGTTTGTACAGGAGGATTTGATAATACTTCAATTGTACCTCCAACTTCAGTATGATTACCTTGTATCACCCAAGCTTCAGCTTTTGGAGGATACTTGAAGGGTTTCTTTAATGCAGCATTAAATTCAGCAGGTGTGAGATATTTAGGCATTAAAGGAGAGTACTTCATAAGATTAGTATGAAACTGCTCATTTAAAAGTATGAATGCATCATCAGGAATCTTAAATACAACACTTCTACTATCTAACCTATACACTGGGTCTAGTGGTATAAGTTGAGGAGTTGCTGATGTCTTAATCAAATTCTTAAAGTCTGCATCTCTTTTAGGTGAGTCACTGAAACCCTCTTGGTACTTATTACCTTGAGGGTTAAAGTGATTCTTTATAATCTCTTCTTGACCTTTTGTTAAACAAACACTAATCTCATAACCATTTAAGCCTGGAGCAGCATTAGAATCTATGTTATTGTATAGGACATTAAACCTATCAAAGAATTCTGTTACATTCATTATTCTTTCAGTTTAGCTTCCAAGCTGAACTTAATAGTCTGGTTCTTAGGTGAAGCTAAGAACTTAGCTGCTATATTAAAGGTTGGGTCTTCTTTATTACTACATAAAGGACTATTATCTTCTCTTAAATAGAAGAAGCCTCCTCTATTAGCAATAAGTCCACCTTCAACTGCTCTCTTGATAAGTACCTTAGTAGATAACAGAGGGTCTGTGATAACCTTTAAGAACAACTTAGCATCAGCCTGAATGAGTTTATTAATCTTAGTTTGCAAGAACTCAATCTTAGTATTAAGGGCTAATGGTCTACCATCAATAGTTTCAATGATAGTTCTAAGAGTATCTGCATCCTTTTCATACTTACCATATTCCATATAAGCTTGCATTGTAGCTGACATTTCCTGTCTAGCATTTGAAGTTTCTTCACCTTCTTTGATAATTACATACTTATATGTAGCCTTAGGCATATCTTGTAATGCTTGAAGTGAAGGAGCAATCTCATCTTTATTAGCCAATAATATCTTATATTTGATATATTGCTCAGGGTCTGATAGGTCAAGTATATTATCTTGTTTCAATAATCTAACTTGTTTATTAGACCAATAATTATTTTCTTTCTTATAAATTGAAAGAGCATTAAATTCAAGACCCATTATGTCTTCAAGGAATTCTTTCTCATTATCAGTAAGAATATTAACTAACTTACCAGATTCTAATTGAGGAACTGTAAAATACTTAACTGCATTTTCAGCCATACCTCCATACAGAATATGCTTTGGGTTAGTCACAATACCACTTTCTTTGGGTACATATCTTACTATAACTCTTTCATTCTTAAGACAATTAATTGGTTCATTGATAACTGCCTCTTTATTACTTCTACCTCTTCTTACAGGTAGTTGTTCCTCAACTTCCTCAGGTATCTGAGGTACTATAGTTGTTTCACTATTAATAGTTTCTAAGTCAAGTTCTTCTTCTACTCTCTTACTTGCCATATTTACTTCTCCATTTAGTATTTAAAAAAAGAAAAAGGAGGAGTGTTAATCCTCCTTTTTAGTATTATTATCCTTGCAGGATTGCAGGAATAAGTGACATTGTTCTAGTTGGGTCTAATACCAGTGTACCCAAAGTTGCCATTCTGTGAATTACAGCTGAATCCTCATCATAGGACATATTAGGATTACCCATCTGTCCAGTATAAGGATTTCTGAATCCCCATTGATAACCTCTAAATTCAGTTTGACCCTTGATAGCGCACTTCTGAATATTAGGTTGATCCATAGTACCAATGTACCAAATATCAAATCTATAAGAGAAAGCTACACCACCTTCAGGATGCAGAATCTTATTTCTTACAGGATCATCATAGAATGGGTCAACATCAAGAGTAACCATTACACCATTAGGTGCTCTCCATTCAGTTACCTGATAGTCAGTTACTGCAATTGCATTCTGTGCAAAGTTACTAGCAATCTTAGAGTAGATAGGAGGATTCTGAGTTGAGATGATAGGCATCCAACCAGAAGTAGTCTTCTTAGCTTCTCTATTAAAGATTAATGCACCTCTTTCACCAGTCTTTATGATGAACTTTCTATCACCAAAACCTAACTTACCAGCAGACAGTTCATACAATGCATCCAGCAACAACTTCATTAAGCCATTAGTATCATTGTAGTACATAGTATTAGCTACTTCTGTCTGTTCAAAGATACCAGCACCAGTCTTAATTACATTACCAGACTTACCAAAGTTCATGTATTCACCATTGATATTTCTGTTAGAAGTACCAAAAGCCATTGCATTGTTCTTATATTCAGAGAACTGGCATTCAACTTCCCACTCAACATAGTGCATCCACTTATTTGCAGTGTCCTTAACTTGTTTACCTGATTCATCTCTACGTACCATAGGAATACCCACAGCAAGCTTTCTATCAAGATTAGAACCTGGTTCCTTGTGTTGAATTCTAATAGTAGTCCACTCATTTCTCATAGAAACAGGACTAGTGAATCTAACATCACCAACCTTTCTAGAGAGTTCTCTTTCAACAGGAGCAAACTCTACTGAGTATCTTTCACCAGCAAGTAATCTTTCTACAGGAATACCCTTGCTGTTACCACCCATAAGTTCTACCTTATACACACAGTTAGTACCTTCAGGTCTACCATCACCAAGAATTCTCTGAGGATATACTTGATTCAAGTTACCTACAATAACTTCACCATCTGCAAACCAGTCTTCAGGGAATACAAGATAGAAAGGAGCACCTCCAACACCAACATTACCTACAGTAGTTGATGTAATAACAGTACCATTTTCATCTCTAGCTTCTACCAGAGGAATATTTCTTCTTGAAGAACCAATAACATCCCAGTAGTATTCACTATCATCGTCAAATACCTTAGTAGGGAATGAATTAAGGAATGTATCAAGTGTCTTTCCTCTATGGAAAGCTAACAACTGAACCATAAGATTAGTTGCCTTTTGTGGTGCACGTTGAAATATAGCACCTAAGTGATTTTCAGTAGTCAACCCTTTCCAGTGTTGAAAACCAATCATTTGGAATTTACTTAATTTTCCAGCCATGTCTTAAACATTTATAAGTTAATCAATCTCATTTACACATCAATATCGTAGTCTGAAGCCTTTGATTCTGAGTCATCACTTACACCTGACATGAAATTAAGACTTCCATCTGTATTTCTTCTAGTAGTGTTGATAGTGTGTTCCAGTTCTCTTAGGCTCTTTCTAACTTGCTTTTTAGCAGCTGGTTTAACCAACTTATCTAAGTTTGTAAAGCCATCAGTTAATGTAAAGAGTACTCCCAACTTCTTTAAGAAGTCTGGTCTATTATCTCTTTCATACTTTTGGACTGCTGTTAGATACTCACCAGTTTCTGGGTCTCTATAGACAGGCTTACTAATAGAGTTGTAAACTTTCTCTCTTGTAGTTTTATCCAACTCTAACCCTTCAAAGACTTCCTTATCTTCTAAGATAGCCTTCTTCAAGTCTGCTGCCTCTTTCTTAAGTCTAGCTTTTTCAGCTTCTTCTGCCTCTCTAGCTTCAGCAATAATATTATCATATTCTTGCTTAAAGTACTCTTTATTACTTGCTAGTGCTTCCTTTGCATCTTCAATATCAGAGCCTGAACTAATAGACTTTTGAGTCTCTCTTTGTGCTCTTTCTTTGCTGAATCCTCTATTAAGGAAATCTTGAAAGATAAGTTGTTTTCTCAGTTTTTCACCTTCAGCAGATTCATCAATGATAGCATCTTCTGTGATAGTATTAAGGTAACTGATTGTTCCTTCATACTTTCTAACTTCATCAGGTTCTATACCCACTTGAAGTGCTTCATCTATCCTCTTTTGTCTTTCATCAAGTTGAGCTTTAAGTTGAGCTTCCATAGCTTCAGCAAAGTCTTCAGGACTTTCAATCTTACTTAAAGTCTCATCATCAAGGTCTGAGAGAATACCTTCTTCTTTCAAAGCACTGGCAATGGAAGAGTAGAAGTTAGTTTTGGGAGAAGCACCAGTCTCTTTAGAAGAGGTACTCTCTTTGCCTTTAGTATCTACTTTCTCACTACCTACGCTCTCTGATTCATCAAATAGACTTTCAGGGTCTACTTCAGGAATCTCAGTAGTTGTTTTATTATCTTTATCTTCTTCCTGTTTTTCAGGTGGAATAACCTGTGTTTCTTCACCCCCATCATCAGTAAATAGGTTATCAACCTCATCTGGTGACAGGATATTACTCATGTCTAATCCTTCCATAATACTCTTCTCCATTAATTAAACTATGCAAAGTTCTGAAAAATATTTCATATACACAATAGCATAAGTCTAACAGTAGTCTTACTATAAGTAAAACACTTAACAAAGTATCAAAATAAAAGGGTGTTAGTTAATAATAACCACACCCTTTAATCTACTTTTATTCCACTGTTAACTCAATGTCTTCTCCATCTATATTAGCTTGTAATAGCAACTTCATTAGCTTATTGAATGATGCTGTACTATTAATAACCTGACCTTTGACTTTGTTCTCTCCAACAAGGATACATCCAAGGGTATCCTGTGGTTTGTTTCCCACATGTATGAGTACACCTTCAAATCCTTTAACATTCTCTAGTCTAGGAAGAATACCCTTATAAGGTATAGCCCATGATCTATCTTTGAATTTAGGACTTACTGTGTTCATGTTTAACTTATAAACACCTGTAGGTATTGCTGTTACCCCATACACCTTCTTAGCTTTAATCTCTTCAAGTGACATTTGACTTGTTAATCCTCTGTCCTGGTCTTCCAAAGTGTCACACTCATAAACACCATTTATGAAGAGTTTTCCAATAGTATATCTAGGTCCTTTAAATATTCTTCTTAATAATAGTTTCATTAACTGTCAGATTCTACTAATGTTATATTCTTTAATACATCACCTGAGATTACCTCACTACCAGACTGAGTTACAAACCCTGTCTTTGATACAGACCAAGTAACTGTATGTCCTTTAGCTGCCCTAATACTCTTAGTAGTTGAACCATTGATAACTACTGTGGCATCAGCAGGAGTAGGGTTAATTGCAAAGGTAAACTTATCTGTTATTATAGATACTAGTTTACTATTAACTCTTTGCTGAATATCTATAATCTTACCTTCAACACTAGCATCTCTAATCACTAGAATTTGACCTTCTGCAATTAAGTTAGGGTCTCCTTCAAATACATTATAACTAATTAATCTCCTCATTGTTATCTACTTTAATTTTAATATCCTCTTTAACTCCACCAAGCAAATCTTCAACTGCCTTATCATCAATATACACCCTTTTGTTGCACCCCTTGGCTAAGCAAACATCATTAACCATCTTACCAACTACTTTCCTTAGCCTAATAAGCTCTAACCTGTTTTCCTCACTTATTTGAATGTACTCTTCTAATTGGTGTTTATAGTCAGTAACCAACTTCTTGTAGAACTCTAGTTGCTTCACAAGATTATCTAGTTGAGTTCCATCAACTTCTGCATTGGTTTTATTAACCTCAGCAGTATTCTTTCTTCTAGAAATCCATGCTGTAACTATAGTATTAACCAAGTTGGACCCAAGTACTAAACTAATAATCTGTATAGTATCCATTTCCATGTTTATTTTATTATTTCTATAAATTTCTGTCTATCAGTTTCTACATAAGGATTATTCTCCTTAACAGTGATGTTAAGTACAGTATGTCGTTTCTGAAACCATCTAAATAAGAAGAACTTTTTAGGTGGTTTGATAGTCTCTCTCTTTGCATCCACAAACAGAAAACTCTCCAGTTTAAATCTAGGAGTTATTTTAATCTTATTAGGATAACTCATGATGATATGATTATTAGCCCATTCATCCCCTATGATTGTATCTAACTTGAAGGAGTTTACAAATATAGTATCTGGTAGGGTTAAACTATCTGACTTTTCAATGTGAGATAACTTATACTGCATCTGTTTAATCTTACTATCTTTAATACCAAGCTCTTTTCTTACTTCATTCATCTTTTTAGTGATGGAATCATTGAAGTAATTAAGCTGTTCTATTGTTAATTTATAGACTTTAGTATCATCTTTCAAACCACTTAGTTCAGCATCATAAGCCTTAATATTTTCATAAGCTATAGCATATTGATTACTTAGTTTTTTATTAGTATATCCTAAAAAAGATATAATAGATACTAATATAATTATAGATATAATTAGGTATTTATTCATATACTTTTAATTTTATTATCATCTTTTTGATTAAATACTTCTAGTTTTAATAATCCCATATAAAATTTTTATTAAAAATACAAGAGAGAACTAAATCTCTCTTGTATAATGTTGTTGCGAAGGTTCAGAGTTGAGCTAATTGCGACATTGATTGTTCTCGTATCTTACTTTAACATATAGTTGATAGATAGGATTAGTTTGTTCAGTATCACTTGGGTCATAAGTAGGACCAACACCATAAATATCACCTTGAACTGCACTTGAAGGAAGAGTTGCTATAGTAGCTACATACCCTTTAATGTGTAAACTGTTAGTAAATTCTCCACTTAAATCAGACCATGTAGCACCATTATCTCTACTAATCTGTATCTTACCTACATTATCAGCTTGACTACTTCCAGCAGTTCCAGTAAACCTAAACCATGATGCAATATAGTCAGATACTACAGCCCATGTTTGACCTAAGTCAACAGACTGTTCAAGTTTGTTGTTATTGATTCTAAACTGTGTATAAACAGGACTAGTAGAAGCATCTACCCAAGAACTACCATTTGTGTAAGATACCTGCAAATGATTATTACTTCCCACTCTTAACATAGGAGTAATACCTTGTTCTCCTTGAGCTTTGGTAGTAGTTACTACTCCATTTACCACCCAATAACCATCAGATGATATACTAATATCTCCTACAAGCATATTAGACCCTACTCTCCAATTAGATAAATTCTTCCAAGAATTATCATCTATAGCTTCTCCAGCATACTATTACTACAGTTTTATCATATAAAACATAAGTAATCCATAATCCAGTCTTTCTAATAGACATAGGAACTTGTAATCTAGTTAGTTCTCTACTTCCATTATAAGATAGAAAGTACATGTTAAATCCTGATAATATTTCAGTTAAATTATTACCAGACTCTCTATCTTCCACTGCATCTATAAAAGTCTTAGGGAAGATATCTTCATATCTCCCCTCTTGACTATTCTTCTTAATTAGTTGTTATATATCTTTCATTTTATAAAAAAAAATAATTAAGTTAAAGCTGTTCCATCAAGATTAGCCCATGTACTGCCATTCCAAAGTATTTTCTTTTTTAAAGTACTATCATAATATTCAAAACCTTCATTTATAGAAGCTAAAATAGGTCTATTGTCAGTAGTTCCTTTAAGTAAATTAGAATAATCTATGATATTTTCAATTCTCTTTCCGTCATAAGTTATAATATATACTTTATTTTTTAATTTTATATAATAAACTCCACTGATATTAAATACTAAAGTAGTATCAGTAATAGAGACATCTGTATCTATTAAAGTTATATTTGATTCTTTATTAGTAAAAATTGCTTTAGTAACATAATCTTGAAAAGCACAATTATTAAATAAGATTTTAGAATTAGATAATACTACAGTAGAAGTATTTTCGGCAGTAGTAGAAAGAAATTGACAAGCATTTAATACAACATTACTATTAGATAAAAGATTTATCCATGATTTAGATGCTTCTGAGCCACAACCATTCATTGTAACACAACTTTTATCTGCATAAGTATAAGCATTAGTGGTAGCACAGTCTACAGCGCAAGAATTTAATACAGAATAATTTAACCACTTTAAATTAAAACCAGTGCTACATCTATTCACATAACAATTATTAAAACATATAGAAGTACCACTACTTCCTACAATACCATTCAGTCTTGCTGAGTTAAAATTAAAACCTATATTTACATCAGTACAAGTTATTTTTGTAAAATTACTCATCCAAAGTCCGAATACATACATAGCAATCGAACAATAAGTAAATCCAACATTTTCTATTAAGAAATTGCTCCCTTTTATGATAAATATACCATAGTTATTATAAGCTTCTGTAGTACCTCCATAAAAAGCTAAATCTCTTATAGTCCAATAATGCCCTTCTGTTATACA
>OBJE01000938.1_pt1 | contig 19507 bp, 20 predicted proteins | sample 1519681 | NCBI WGS metagenome assembly OBJE01 (sample SAMEA3888898, study PRJEB22519) | human gut metagenome | biome: human gut; feature: human-associated habitat; material: faeces | place: Denmark | collected 2011 | reverse complement strand
TTCGACTTCTCCTTCGGGGTCTGAAAGGGGCGAGCAGCCCCTTTCTCGTGGATCCCTGTCCTTGCCGCGCTAAACACGCGGCATTTGCTTCGCAAACCGGACTGTCGGCTTGAAAGCCCCACTGGGGCTTTCATGGCTTCGCCACCGCCGAGCCTCTCAATCGCTGGTGGTTTTCTGGTTCTCTTTTGGCACGCAAAAGAGAACTTAGCCCAGCGAAAAAGCGCTCTGCCCCGCGCACAGGCGCGCGACGCCGCTCTCCGTCACATTAAAAATGCCCCTCAAAGTCCCCTTCGATTTCATAGGGCCAGCTGAGGATGCCGCCCAAATCATAGATATTGGTATAGCCCAGCGCATCCAGCTTCTGGACGGCGTCAGCGCTGCGGCGGCCGGTGCGGCAGTAGACCAGCCAGGGTGCGTCCTTGTCGGGCAGCACCTCGGCAGCGCGGCTCATCACCTCACCCAGCGGCAGCAGCTTTGCGCCCGGGATATGGCCCACTGCGTACTCGTCCGGCTCTCGCACGTCCACAGCCTGTGCCTTTTTCGCGTCCAGCAGACGGATGGCGGCTGCGGGCTCGATCTTCTGTATCATAAGTGTCTCTCCTTATATCTCTTGTTGCATCATCTTATGATAACAGATATTTTTTGTTCTAGCAAGATGACTTTTCGATATTTCCGCGTCCGGAGCAAAAGGCAGGTTTTTTCACTTTCCAAAAGCGGGTAGTCGTGGTATACTGGAAGGCAAACAAGGAGAGAACCGCTATGAAATTTTCCACCAAGAGCCGCTATGCGCTGCGGCTGATGGCCGAGCTGGCCCGCTACGCCCCGGGTTCTACCGTCTCGCTGAAGGAGATCAGCGAGCGCCAGCAGCTGAGCCTGAAATATCTGGAGCAGATCGTCACCCCGCTGGCCCGCGTGGGCCTCGTCAAGAGTGAGCGCGGCAGTCAGGGCGGCTACCGCCTGACCAAAGCCCCCGCCGACTACACCGCCGGTGAGATCCTGCGCGCCATTGAGGGAAGCGTTGCCCCCATCCCCTGCCTCGGCAGCGAGACCAACGAATGTCCCATGTCTGACCAGTGCTTCACTCTGCCTTTCTGGGCCGGGCTGGACGATGTGATCAACCAATACATCGACAGCGTCACCCTCGAGCAGCTGGCCCAGAGCCTGCCCGCCGTCAAAGAGGGCTGCGGCTGCTGCGGCACCAAGTCCTGATTTTTCCACCCCGGGATTGACTCCGCGTCCAAAAAAAGGTATACTATCTAAGTATCACCGCCGGGGTGTTGCGCAGTTGGTAGCGCGCCTGCTTTGGGAGCAGGAGGCCGCGAGTTCGAGTCTCGCCACTCCGATAAAAGGAAAAACCGCGAAGAGCTGCAGGAACATCTGCGCTTTTTGCGGTTTTTTTGTTTTGTATTTTTGCTTAAAAGCCGACTGGAATGCACATAAAAAGTGTGATATACTTATCTCACAAACCAACCAAAATCAGGAGGTATCCCGCCATGCCCAGACCCAAAGGAAGCAAGAATAAAGTCAAGACCACTAAAGTGACCGCCGACTTCGCCGCACAAATCGCAGCAAAGCAGGAAGAGAAAGCCGCCGTGGAAGCTGAGATCCTGAAAGTGGCTGCCAGCATCGAAGAGCTGAAGACCGACGTCAAGTCGCTGAACGCCGACCTGAAAGCCAAAAAGGCCTCTGTCAAGAAGCTCGACAAAGAAGTAGCCAAGCTGGAAGCCAGACAGGCCGCTGCCGCCCAGAAAGCCGCCGAGGCATCCAAGAAGGCCGAAGCCGAGGATGTGCTGAAAAAGCTCCTCGCCAGCGGTGTGAGCGCCGACGAAATTCTTGAGAAGCTGAAATAATATGATTCGTGACATCTGCAAAGACGAGCTTTTTCTCTCCCGAAAAGCCGCGCCTGCCCTGCCGGAAGACCTGCCCATCGCGCAGGACCTGCTGGAAACGCTCATCGCCCACAAAGACGGCTGCGTCGGCATGGCAGCAAACATGATAGGCGTCGCTAAACGCATCATTGCATTCGAGAGCGAGGACGGCTATCTCGTCATGTTCAACCCGGTCATCCTCAAAAAGTCCGGGCCGTATGAGACGGAGGAGGGTTGTCTCTCCCTCACCGGCACCCGAAAGACCAAACGCTGGCAGACCATCAAGGTGCAGTGGCAGAACGAAAAGTTCCAGCCCCGCATCAAGACCTTCTCAGGCTGGACAGCAGAGATCATCCAGCACGAGCTCGACCACTGCGACGGCATCATTATCTGAGATAACAAGCGGGAATGCTGCAAAACACAGCATCCCCGCTTGTTTGATTCCCTCTAAAATATCCAAAAGTTTCACGTTTTATCTATTGAATTCCTTTTTCAGGGATGGTATCCTTATCATCAGTCATTTCGACCCGATCCTCTGAAACAGGAGTTATTCTATGAAGAAAAAATTGATTTCCCGCATCGCTGCGGCAGTCGGGATGTGTGTTGCCGTTGCAGTTGCGATCCCTGCCGTCTCCGTACTCGATATGTTCCGCTCTGTGTCCATCGCTGCCGAGCCTTCTGACGTATCCAGTTCGTCCGAAGCCGCATCCGAGAGCGCCGACGCATGGGACCAGCTCTTGACCGACACCAGCAACAGTGAATTTGCCTCTGTCATCGAGCTCGTCGCAGAGGAAAAGGCTGCCTCGGAAAAAGCCGCTGCTTCTGAAGAGGACGCCGAAAGCGCCTCTGCATCCAGCACTTCTGCTGACAACAACTCTTCCCGTGCAGCTTCTTCCTCCAAGGCGACATCCGATGCATCCTCCACCGGGCAGACTGCCGCGCAGGAGCCGACTGCCTCCCATCCGGCTGCTTCCTCTTCCTCTTCCGCTCCCACCCCTCAGAACGAGTGTGACGCACAGCTTGCACAGTATCTTCTTCAGATGGAAAAGCTGCAGAAAAAGTTCCAGTCGCAGCTCTATTCTGTCATCTGCGACGCCTACGATGAGTACATGGAGTACCCCGCCGAAAAGCACAGCCTCGGCCTGAAAGTCTCCATCGTTGTTTCCAAAGGCGGCAAGCTGACCTCCATGCAGAGCGCCTGCGACAAGGAATTCAATGCGCTGCTGTCGGAGATGCGCACCTGCCTGCGGGAGAATGGCCGCGACCAGTCCCTCGCCGACAATGCACAAAAGGCCTACGAGAGCGCCAAGGCATCCATGGTCAAGGAGCTGAAAAACGTAGTCTACAACACTGCCGTCGGAAACGGCAGCGGTGGCTCATGGATACAGTCCCATCGCAATATGGCCTGAGTGCTCAAAGATGATACGACAAAAGCCCTGCGGCACGCCGCAGGGCTTTTCTGCTGTCTGATTTACTTAGGCTGACGGCCGATATAGGCGAGGATGCCGCCGTCGGCGTACAAAATCTGACCGTTCACGAAGTCGGAGGCGTGGGAGGCCAGGAAGACGCAGGGGCCGACCATATCTTCCGGGTCGCCCCAGCGGCCCGCCGGGGTCTTGGCGGTGATGAACTGGTCGAAGGGGTGACGGCTGCCGTCGGGCTGGACCTCACGCAGCGGGGCGGTCTGGGCGGTGGCGATATAGCCCGGACCCATGCCGTTGCACTGGATGTTGTACTCGCCGTACTCGGAGGCGATGTTCTTGGTCAGCATCTTGAGGGCGCCCTTTGCGGCGGCGTAGGCGGAGACGGTCTCGCGGCCCAGCTCGCTCATCATGGAGCAGATGTTGATGATCTTGCCCTCGCGCTTTTCCATCATATCAGGCAGGACAGCCTTGGAGCAGTTGAACGCGCCGCCCACATGGACGTCGATGACCCGCATGAAGTCGGCGTGGCTCATCTCGACCATCGGCACCCGCTTCATCAGGCCGGCGTTGTTGACCAGGATGTCCACCGGGCCGACCTCGGCCTTGATCTTCGCCACCATCGCGTTGACGGCGTCCTCGTCGGAGACGTCTGCGGCATAGCCGTGAGCGTCAATGCCGGCGGCTTTATAAGCAGCCATGCCCTTCTCAAGGCTGGCCTCGGAAGAGCAGTTGAAGCAGATGGTGGCACCGCACTTGGCCATACCCTCTGCGATGGAGAAGCCGATGCCGTGCGCACCGCCGGTGACGAGGGCGACCTTGCCCTTCAAATCGAAAGCCGATAAATCCATTGTATTCCTCCGTCAAAGTTAAATATTTAGCAAAACGCCCCGCATCGGTCTCCCGATGCGGGGCGTTGTATGGTGTACTTGTTTAGCGCAGGTCGGTGGTAGCGATGTTGTCCATGTCGTCAAACTCCATGTTCTCGCCGCCCATTGCCCAGATAAAGGTGTAATTGGAAGTGCCTACGCCGCTGTGGATGCTCCAGGAGGGGCTGATGACAGCGTCCTCGTTGTGCATCACGATGTGGCGGGTCTGCGTGGGCTCGCCGCACATGTGGAACACCACCTGCCCCTCGGGCAGTTCAAAGTAGGTGTAGATCTCCATCCGGCGCTCATGCGTGTGGCTGGGCATGGTGTTCCAGTTGGAGCCGGGCTCCAGCTCGGTCATGCCCATGCTCAGCTGGCAGGTCTTGAGCACGTCGGGGTGGATGAACTGATTGATGGTGCGCTTATTGCAGGTCTCGACGCTGCCCAGAGGACGGTGATTTGCATCAGCCATCTTGATGAGGCGGGTCTCGTAAGAGCAATGTGCCGGAGCAGAGACCATATAGAACTTTGCCGGATGCTCGGGGTCTGCGGAAGCAAAAGTAACTTCCTTGGTACCCTGGGTGATATACAGGCAGTCCTTATAGCCCAGCTCATACTTCACACCGTCGGCCACCACGATGCCCGTGGAGTCCTTGCCGATGTTGAACATACCGATCTCGCGGCGCTCGAGGAAATAGTGGGTGCCAAAGTTGGCCCAGACGTCGATGCCCTTGTCGATGGAGACCGTCTCGTGGACAGGCATACAGCCCAGCGTGACCATGCGGTCCACATGGCTGTAGACAGCCACGACTTCATCCGCCTTGTACAGACCGGTGATGAGCATCTCGTCGCGCATCTCCTCGGTGGTGTAGCGCTTGAAGTCTTTCTGGTTGCAGGAATAACGGATATCCATAGCGGATCTCCTTTCCTGCTTAGCGCTGGATACGGCCGGAACCGTCGCCGCCAGCCAGCTTCTCGACCTCGGAGACAGTCATCATGTTGTAGTCGCCCTCGATGGTGTGCTTCAGAGCAGAAGCAGCAACAGCGAACTCAACAGCATCCTGAGTGCTCTTGCCGTTCAGCAGAGCGTAGATCAGGCCGCCGCCGAAGGAGTCACCGCCGCCAACGCGGTCGATGATCTTCAGCTCGTACTTCTTGGAGAAGCAATACTCGTTGGAAGCGACATCGTACAGCATAGCGCTCCAGCCGTTCTCGGAAGCGTTGTGGCTCTCACGCAGGGTGATAGCGACCTTCTCGAAGTGGAACTTGTCAGCCAGCTGCTTGGCGACGCTCTTGTAGCCCTCAGCGTTCAGCTTGCCGCCGTAGATGTCGGTAGCCTCAGCCTCGATGCCGAACACGTCCTTAGCGTCCTCTTCGTTGGAGATGCAGACATCAACGTACTCGCACAGCTTGGTCATAGCCTCACGAGCCTGGTCACGGGTCCACAGCTTGCCGCGGTAGTTCAGGTCGCAGCTGATCTTCACGCCGTGAGCCTTAGCAGCCTTGCAGGCCTCCAGGCAGATCTCGACGACATTTGCGCCCAGAGCCGGGGTGATGCCGGTGAAGTGGAACCAATCGACACCCTCGAAGATCTTATCCCAGTCGAAATCGGAAGGCTGAGCCAGCTGGATAGCGCTGTTGGCACGGTCGTAGATGCAGACAGAGCCGCGCTGAGAAGCGCCCTTCTCGTTGTAGTAGATGCCGACACGGTCACCGCCGCGGGTGATCATGCTGGTATCGACGCCGTAGCGGCGCAGGCTGTTGACAGCGGCCTGGCCGATAGCGTGTGCGGGCAGCTTGGTGACGAAAGCTGCGTCCAGGCCGTAGTTAGCCAGAGAGACAGCGACGTTAGCCTCGCCGCCGCCGAAGGTGAACTCCAGGCTGTTGGCCTGAACGAAGCGCTCGTAGTTGAAGGGCTGCAGACGAACCATCAGCTCGCCAAAGGTAACGACTTTCATAGTGTTTCTCCTTTATGTTTGTATCATCGGATGATCCCGCCGCGGCGGGTCTTGACGGAAAATTCAGACTCAGGCCTGAACCAGGTGGAATGCGAAGCCGGCGATCTCGCCCTCCATGTAGCAGGCGACGGTCTTGCCGTTCTTGACATTCTTGCTGTCGAGGTCGAACTTCACGCCGCGCTGAGACAGGTGGTAGATAGCGCGATCGACGTTGTTGCAGCCGATGGCGATGTGGCCGTTGGTGCCGCGGCCCGGCTTCTTCATGATCTCAAACTCCTTGTTGCCCACGAAGATGCTGGAGTTGCCCGGAGTCACCTTCATGTTCAGCATGGTGGAGATGAGACCTGCGATCTTGGCAGCCTCTTCCTCGTTGCCGGTGTTGATGCCGACGTGGATGAGGTGCAGGCCCAGCATGGTGTCAACAGCTTCCTTGCTCTGAGCGGTGATCTTTGCCCAGTCGCCGGCCTTGATGACGTCGCTCTTGCACATCCAGGTGCCGCCGACAGCGAAGATCTGGTCATAGCCCAGGTAGTCGTTGACGTTCTTGGCGTTGACACCGCCGGTGCACATCCAGCGAGCGCCCTTCAGGGCAGCGCCGATGTTCTTCAGCATACCAACACCGCCGTTTGCCTCAGCGGGGAAGAACTTCAGAGCCTCACAGCCCATGTTCATAGCCTGCTGCATCTCGCCTGCGGAAGCGGTGCCGGGCATCATGACGCCGCCCTTGTCGATGACGTACTTGCAGACCTCGGGGTCGAAGCCGGGAGCAACGATGAAGGAAGCACCGGCAGCCATAGCGCGGTCAGCCTGCTCGCAGGTCAGGACAGTGCCGGCGCCCAGCAGCATCTCGGGCATCTCCTCGTGGATCTTGCGGATGCACTCTTCAGCACAAGCGGTGCGGAAGGTGACCTCAGCTGCGGGCAGACCGCCCTCAGCCAGAGCCTTGCACAGGGGCAGGGCCTCGTCTACGCTGTTAAAAGCAATAACAGGGATAATGCCGATCTGATAGACCTTTTCTACGATGGGATTCATAACGCATTTCTCCTTTTTAACATTTGCATGAACTCCTGCGGCTGAGGGCCCCGATGGGCATACCTTCCCCACCGCACATTCGTATCTTTAGTATAAACGAGAGCGGGCCGTTTGGTAATGCTCAACAAGCACAATGTTTTGCATAAGAGCTTGTATACATTGCACAAAAACGCCGAAGCTGTGCCTCTCAGAGCCCCAGACGGGCAAAAATCTCGGCCACACCGTCGTGGTCGTTGTCGTTTTCGCTGACGATGTCGGCCAATTTTCGGATGTGCTCCATGCCGTTTGCCATCACGGCGGCGACGCCTGCCTTTTCCAGCATGGCACGGTCATTCTCGCTGTCACCCACAGCCAGCGTGGCCTCGCGGGGGATGCCCAGATGGTCGGCCAGCGCCAGCAGACTCTCGCCCTTGTTTACTCCGGCGGCGGTGACTTCGATGTTGTCCGGCGACCCCTGCACCACCTCGACGCCCTCGATGGCCGTAAAGCGGGGCAGATACTGCTGCGCCTCTTTCACCGAGTGGAAGAACATGCAGAACTTCTCCACCTCGTGGGCGTGGCGGCTCATCCACTCGCTCTGGTCCCGCAGGATGGTGAAGCGGCCATCGTTGGGCTGGATGGCCTCTGTCCCCTTTACCGCCGCCAGACGGGCGAACCGCTCGTCGAAAAAGCGCTGCTGCACCATGTCGCGGAGAGCACGCCCGTCGCTGAAGATGTTCAGCCCGCCGGGCAGGCCGTGGAACGCCTCGTAGACCTCCCGGGCCTTTTCCACCGGGAAGCACCGCCGGACGATGCACTCCGGCTGGCTCGTCTCATGCTCTGCGGCGTTGGCATACCGGCTGTAGACACAGCCCAGCGGGTCGCCGCCGAGATCCCAGACCGCCGCACCGTTGGAAGTGAGGGCATAATGCACCCAGGGCTGTTTCGCCACTACCGGCGGCAGGCTGGCCAGCGGGCGGCCTGTAGCCGGGATGACCACGACGCCCCGGTCGGACGCCTCGGACAGCACCTTCTGCGTGCAGGGCGAGACTTCGCCGTTGCTGTTGAGCAGGGTGCCGTCCAGATCGAGGGCCGCAAGAAGGATGGGGTGAGATGAAGTAGACATGAAAGCTCCTTTGCGCTTGTAAGTACACGTTTTCTGCCCCAGCGGGACAGGCTGTCTTTATTCTATAACAGCAAATGGATTTGCGCAAGTCGGCCAAGTGTGGTAAAATGTATCATCGTATGATAAAAACAAGGAGATCTCCATGAAAACTTCTCTTTTTCGCGCACGGCCCCACCTGTGGTATCAGCTGTACTGGGTGGTCTACCTCATCTGGTTCTTCTGGCTGGACCTCACCGTCACCGACCCGAACTATATCATCCACAGCCCGCTGGACGATTTCATCCCCTTCAACGAGTGGTTCATCTTTCCCTACGGCAGCTGGTTCTTCCTGCTGGCGGGCGTCACGGCACTGCTCTGGTGGTTCGACACCGCCAGCTATGATAAGCTCTGCCTCATGATGTTCTCAGGCATGACCTTCTGCCTCATCCTCTATATGGTGCTGCCCAACGGCCTCGACATCCGCCCCACGGTGGAAGAAGTGGGCCGCAGCAACATCGCCATGACTCTGATGCAGCTCATCTGGAAAGCCGACGCTTCGGTGAACGTCTGCCCCTCCATCCACTGCCAGAGCTCAGCCTGTATGGCCATCGCCTTCTCGGGCAGCACGCTGGCGAAAGACCGCCCGTGGCTCAAAGTGCTGGCCTTCGGCTGGGCGGCGCTCATCTGCGCGTCCACCGTCTTTACCAAGCAGCACTCCATCATCGACGTCTTCTGCGGGCTGGCCGTGGCATTCATCTGGGTGCCGGTGCTCTATCTCCGTCCCCGGAAGCGTTGAACTTTTTGGTAAAATATACAGTTTTTTGTTGCCGCTGCTCTTGACGGCGCTGATGCCCGCGGTTACAATGGTGGTAGCTGATATATCACATTTCCGGGCATTGCCCGTTTCAGAAGGAGCGTGACTGCAATGGCATCACGAAGCGCACGGGAGGTCGCCTATGAGACCATCCGCAGCCGCATCATCACCATGGATCTCAAGCCCGGCGACGAGCTGAACGACCGGGAGCTGGCCCAGGAGCTGGGCATCAGCCGCACCCCCATGCGGGAAGCCCTCATCATGCTGAACATTGCCCACATGGTGGTCATCAAGCCCCAGAGCGGCACCCATGTGGCTCCCATCGACCTCAAGCTGATGGAGATGGAGCAGTTCGCCCGCTTCACGCTGGAAAAAGAGATCCTGAACCGCATCCGGGGCCGTCTGACTGCCGAGCAGGAAGCCGCCTACCGGCTCAACCTCGAGAGCTACCGCCAGCTGGAGCGCGACCCCGACGCCGAAAACCGGGAGACCCGGATGCTTGACCTCGACAATGCCTTCCACCGCCGGGCCTTCGAGCTCTGCGGCATGGAGGAGCACTTCGACCATATGCTCTCCACCTTCCAGCACATCGAGCGGCTGCGCAAGTTCAGCCTGCAGACCGAGGAGAACAAATCCGTCTGCGCGGCCCACACCCGCATCCTCGAAGCCGTCCTGCGCGGTTCTGAAGAAGACCTCAGCCGCGCCCTCAGCGACCACCTCAACCGCTACAAGCTTTCGGTGGAGCAGGCCCGCCAGCGCCACCCGGAGTATTTCACGGAAGGGACGGTCCGCCCGGTGGATTACCACATCTGAATCTGGCACAACACAAAAACGCCGCACAGCCAAAAGCTGTGCGGCGTTTTGTTATGCGTTATGGTTCAGAAGCTCAGACCTTCTCGATGGTGATGCTCCACTCGCTGGTCATGGCCTCATCGACGTCCAGCACCTCGTGCCTGCCCTCTTCGTTGACGCTGTTGGCCCAGCCGTTCCAGGGCTCCATGCAGACGAAGTTCTCGGCATCCTGCTGCCAGAGCACGCCCTTGTCGAAGGTCTCATCGGCATCCACAGTGACCTTGTGGCCGTTGCCCTTGTCGGTGAAGGTCATGGGGAACTGAACACCGGTCAGCAGGCGGATGGTGTTGTCTGCGCCCTCCTTGCGGGTGAGGGTGATCTTCTCGGGAGCGGCGGGCTGCTCGCCCTTGGCGTTCTCGGAGCAGGTGGCGCACTTAATGTCGAAGTCCACGTTCTCCAGAGCGGAAGCCATGAAGTAGGGGTGGTAGCCGAAGCTGAAGGGCATCGGCTTGTCGCCCTCGTTGATGACGGTCAGGCTGATGGCGGCCTTGTTGCCCTCGAGGTTGTAGTTCACCAGCAGGGTGAAGTCGAACGGGTAGAGGAACTTGGTCAGCGGGGTGGATTCCAGAGCCAGCGTCACGCCGTCGGGGCCGACGCTCTCCACGTCCCATGCGCACAGGTCCGCGAAGCCGTGGGTCTCCATGGGGTAAGCCTTGCCGTCAAAGTTGTGGACGCCGCCGTCGGGGTTGCCGCAGCTGGGGAAGAGCACCGGCACACCGAAGCGGGGGCGGTTGCACTCGGAGAAGTTGGGGCGGCGGGTCCAGATGTACTCGTCGCCGTCGAGGGTGAAGCCGGTGATCATACCGCCGCGCTCGGGGGTGATGGTCAGGCTGGTCTTTGCGGCAGGGTCGGTGATGACGTACTGCTCATAGCATGCACCGTTCTCGGTGACGTACTGGGTGGTGATCTGGTTCATAAGTAAAAGCCTCCTATTATTACCGCAGGGTCGCCCCGGCGGGTCATTCCTTGTGCTCGGTCTGCTCCGGCTGCTGCTCCAACTTCTGGAAGTAGTAATCAATGCCATAGCGGATAAAATACTTGATCAGCCGCACCGCACCGTAGAGCAGCGCTGCATAGATCAGCAGAGAAAACAATACTGCGCCATTTGCACCCATCATATAAAACACTTCCTTTCCGTTTTCATGCACAAAAAGGCCGCCGTATCTCAAAAAGTGCGTACAGCAGCCTTTATTTTGGTCACAAAGATACACTCCAGACCCTTTCAAAGGCGGCTGTTTTGTGACACGCGATTCGCGGCTGTTGCCAACGTATTAAAAATACGCGAATCGCAGTTAGAGCACGACGCCGTCCTTGAAGATGGAGATCTCGCGGAAGCCGTGCTTCTCGGCCTTGGTCTGCTCACCGCTGGCAACGCGGATGACCAGATCCAGCAGGTCTTTTGCGGCCTCGTCGATGGTCTTTTCGCCGTCAGCGATAACGCCGGTGTTGAAGTCGATCCAGCCCGACTTCTTCTCTGCCAGCGGGGTGTTGGTAGAGATCTTCAGGGTGGGAGCCGGAGCGGAGAACGGCGTGCCGCGGCCGGTGGAAAAGAGGATGAGGTGTGCGCCTGCGGCGGTCATGGCAGTGGCGGACACGAGGTCATTGCCGGGGCCGTAGAGCATATTCAGGCCCTTGGTGACGACGGGGTCGCCGTAGCCGATGACGTCCATGATGGGGGCCGTGCCGCCCTTCTGGACGCAGCCGCAGCTCTTGTCTTCCAGCGTGGTGATGCCGCCCTGCTTGTTGCCCGGAGAGGGGTTGTCGTAGACGACCTCATTGTGGCTGATGAAGTACTCTTTAAAGCCGTTGATCATCTGCTCGGCCTTGACGAAGACATCGCGGTCGATGCAGCGGTCCATCAGGAAGCCCTCGGCGCCGAACATCTCCGGCACTTCGGTCAGGACGGTGGAGCCGCCCCGCTGGCCCATCATATCGGAGAAGCGGCCGATGGTGGGGTTGGCAGTGATGCCGGACAGGCCGTCAGAGCCGCCGCACTTCATGCCGACCACCAGCTCACTCACGGGGATGGGCTCACGCTTGAACTGGCCGGCGTAAGCAGCCAGCTCCTTCAGGATGTCGCGGGCGGCGGTGAACTCGTCGTCCACGTCCTGGCAGGTCAGGAACTTCACGCGGTCGTGGTCATACTCGCCCAGCTCTTCCACGAACTGGTCGTGCTGCAGGTTCTCGCAGCCCAGATGCAGCACCAGAACGGCAGCGGCATTGGGGTGGCGGACCAGAGCGGCCAGCAGCTTGCGGGTCTGCGCATGGTCATGACCGGTCTGGCTGCAGCCGAAGGGGTGGGTGAAGGTGTAGAGGCCCTCAATGGTGCCGGTGACGAGGTCCTGATTGTCGGCCACCATCTTCTTGGCGATGTCGTTGACACAGCCGACGGTGGGGATGATCCAGATCTCGTTGCGGATGGCGGCGCGGCCATCCTTGCGGCGGAAGCCCATGAAGGTCTCGGGCTCCACCTTAGGCAGCGGGGCCAGATCGGGGGAGGGGTTATAGCTGTATTCCACCTCACCGGAGAGGTTGGTGTGGACATTGTGGGTGTGCATCCAGGTGCCCGGCTCAGCGTCGGCGGTGGCGTGGCCGATGGGGAAGCCGTACTTGATGACGTTCTCGCCGTTCTTGATGGGCTTGACAGCCATCTTATGGCCCTGAGGGATGTCCTCCAGCGCGGTAACGGCAAGGCCGTCCACCTCGACGAGGGTACCCTTGGCAATGGGATGCAGAGCGACAACGACGTTGTCGATGGGGCTGATATGGATCGCCTGCGGCATAGTTTTTCTCCTACTCTTTTATAAGACAAAAGGGCTGCTGCCCAAAGCAGCAGCCCTTTTGTGCAAATTTTCAGCTTACAGGCAGCTCTTGTAAGCAGCCTCGGCGCCCTCGGTGCGGATGAGCTCCAGGTCTGCCAGAACAGCGGCCTCGAGGCCCTCGATCTTGGTCAGGTCCTGATCCCACATCTGGGTGTTGGTCAGAACGGCGTTCACCAGCTGGGCAGCGGTGTCGTCCTTGTGTGCATAGTAGAAGTCCAGAGCCCATGCGTCATCCTGGATCTTGTAGGTGTTGCCTGCCGGGCGCTTGCAGATGAGGCCGTCAGCAGTGCGCTCCTGAATGTCGTTGGAGTAGAAAGCGATATAAGCAGCCAGAGACATGGTCAGGCACTTGGGCAGCTTCTTCTGCTCCTCGATATAGGTCAGGAAGGAAGGCATGTTGCGGGCCTTCCACTTGGAGGTGGAGTTCAGGGAGATGCTCATCAGCTCGTGGTTGATGAACGGGTTGTTGAAGCGGTCCTGCACAGCAGAAGCGAACTCCTCGAGGTCTTTCTTGTCCAGAGGCAGGGTGGGGATGACTTCCTCGTGCAGCATCTTGTTCATGAAGCCGCGGATGGTGTCGTTGTGCATACAGTCACGCACGATGTCGAAGCCGGCCAGATATGCGCCCAGAACGAAACCGGTGTGAGCACCGTTCAGGATGCGGACCTTGCGCTTCTTGTAGGGGGTGACATCGGGGACGACCATGACGTTGACGCCGGCCTTCTTGAACGGCAGCTTGTCCTCCAGACCATCGGGGCCTTCGATGACCCAGACGCCAAAGACTTCGCCGACATCCAGAGCCTTATCGGTGTAACCGTTGGCCTCTTCCAGAGCAGCCATCTCCTTCGGGTCACGGATGCGGCCCGGGACGATGCGGTCCACCAGAGTGGAGCAGAAGGTGTTGGCGTTGTTCATCCAGTCGATGAAGGCAGCGTCAAGGTTCCAGTCCTTCGCGTAGTTGTTGCAGCACTTCTGCAGCTCCTTGCCGTTGTTGTCGATGAGCTCGCAGGAGAGGATGACCAGACCCTTGTCAGCAGCGCCCTTGAAGGCGGTGTAGCGCTCGTAGAGTACGCGGGTCAGCTTTGCGGGGAAGCTGTTGGGAGGCACCTGGTCGAACTGGCTGTCGCCCTGCGTGTAGGCGATGCCGGCCTCAGTGGTGTTGGAGACGACGATCTCCAGGTCCTCAGAGCGGGCCAGAGCCAGCACTTCGTCCCACTTGCCCTCGGAGTAGGGGCAGACGCAGTCATGCACACAGGAGATGACGCGCTTTGCATCGACCTTCTGGCCCTTCTCGCTGCCGCGCAGGTACAGGGTGTACAGACCCTCCTGCTCGTTGATCCAGTCAGCCATCTGGGGGAAGTTTGCGATGGGCTGGACGAGCTTGACCTTGCCGTTGTAGCCAGCCTTCTCGTTGGCAATATCAAAGAAGTAATCCACGAATGCGCGCAGGAAGTTGCCCTCGCCGAACTGCATCACCTTGACGGGTGCGTCCTTGAGGATATAACCGTTGTAGCCGGTGCTTTCCAGGACCTTGTAATTCAAAGTTTCCATTTGAGTTTCTCCTTTTATCAAATTGCTTTGCCTTTCACGGGGGCAGCCTGAGCCGCGCCCTTCTCTGCCTCTATTTTATGCTGTTGTATACAAATAAGTCAAGTGCTTCTCAACAGTTTTTTGCCGGAAAAGGGGTCGTTTTTATAAAAACCAGCGAATTGTACAAGTCCGTACGAGATTTTTGGGCAGTTTTTCAGTTGTATACATCGGCATTTTCCGGTATACTAAAGGCAGGAATGGCCTGTTTGCACGGAACCGGCCGATCCCCTACTATAAGAATGTTTCAAACTGTCATGACCATTGAAAAAAGGAGTTCTGACCATGAAAGCATTTATGGATAAGGAGTTCATGCTCCAGTCGCCCACCGCACAGCACCTGTACCACGCTTACGCTGAGGATATGCCCATCTGTGACTACCACTGCCACATTCCTCCCCGTGAGATCTACGAGAACCGCCGCTTCGACAACATCGCTCAGGTCTGGCTGGGCGGCCGCAACCCGGACGGCAGCTACTTCGGCGACCACTACAAGTGGCGCGTCATGCGCTCCAACGGCGTGCCTGAGGAGTACATCACCGGTGACAAGCCTGACCGCGAGCGCTTCCAGAAGTTCGCTGAGGCTCTGCCCATGGCCATCGGCAACCCGATGTACCACTGGACCAATCTGGAGCTGCACACCTTCTTCGGCTACGACGGCGTGCTGAACGGCGACACCGCTGAGGAAGTCTGGAACCTGTGCAACGACAAGCTCCAGCACGACCCCAAGCTGACCGTCCGCGGCCTCATCGAGCAGAGCAACGTGGCCTTCATCGGCACCACCGATGACCCCATCGACAGCCTCGAGTGGCACAAGAAGATCAAGGAAGACCCCACCATCAAGTTCACCGTGGCTCCTTCCTTCCGCCCCGACAAGGCCCTCAACATCAACAAGCCCGGCTTTGCTGAGTACATGGGCAAGCTGGCCGCTGCTGTCGGCAAGGAGAAGCTGGCCTGCATCAACTGCGTCACCAGCGCTCTGACCGACCGCATCGAGTTCTTTGCCGAGATGGGCTGCCGCGCTTCTGACCACGGTCTGGACTACATCCCCTACCGTGAGGCCACCAAGGAAGAGGTCAACGCCATCTACCAGAAGGTCATGGCCGGCGAGCCCTGCACTCTGGAAGAGGCTGAGAAGTATCAGACCTACATCCTCATCCACCTGGGCAAGCAGTATCACCGCCTCGGCATCGCCATGCAGATCCACTACAACTGCCTGCGCGGCGTCAACCGCAAGATGAACACCCTGCTGGGACCCGACACCGGTTACGACATGATCAACACCGCTACCTGCGGCGGCGAGATCGCAGCTCTGCTGAGCGCCCTGAACGACACCGACGAGTGCCCCAAGACCATCATCTACAGCCTGAACCCCGGCGATGATGCTCAGATCGGCACCATCCTCGGCTGCTTCCAGAACAGCGAGGTCCCGGGCAAGATCCAGCACGGCTCCGCATGGTGGTTCAACGACCACAAGATCGGCATGGAAGAGCAGATGTCCCGTCTGGCCAGCCTCGGCCTGCTGGGCAACTTCGTCGGTATGCTGACCGACAGCCGCAGCTTCCTGAGCTACACCCGCCACGATTACTTCCGCCGCATCCTCTGCAACCTCATCGGTCAGTGGGTCGAGGACGGCGAGTATCCCAACGACGAGAAGGCTCTGGAGAAGATCGTCAAGGGCATCTGCTTCGACAACGCAAAGCGCTACTTCAATCTGTAATCTCTCCTGAGTTACCCAAGACCTCCGCCGTCCACGGACTGCGGAGGTCTTTTTTGCCCGTAAATAAAACGCCCCCGCATCAGCCATTTCAGCCGATGCAGGGGCATTGCTATCTCTTTTGGGATTTACTTGTTATTGTCAGCGACCATCATCTTGCTGGCCTTGTAGATGTCGCCGCAGCCCAGCGTGATGACCAGATCGCCTTCCCGGGCGTTCTGCTTCACCCAGTCGGCAGCAGCCTCCAGACTGTCCACCAGCACCGAGCCGGGGATCTGAGCGGCCAGCTTTGCGCTGGTGATGGTGGGGTCGTTGGGCTCACGGCTGCCCATGATGGGGGTGATGACTGCCACATCGGGGATCTTAAGCACATCCACGAAGTCGTTGAACAGCATCTTGGTGCGGCTGTATGTAAACGGCTGGTGGACGGCGATGAGGCGCTTGTAGCCCAGTTCCTTGGCGGTGTTCAGGGTCGCACGCAGCTCGGTGGGGTGATGAGCGTAGTCATCCACCACCACAGCGCCGTTGCACTCACCGTAGACCTCGAAACGGCGTCCTGCGCCCTTGAAGCTTGCGGCAGCGGCGGCGCACTGCTCCACGGTCAGGCCCGCAAAACGGCAGACCGCGCACATAGCCAGCGCATTGTAGATGTTGTGACGGCCCGGCACAGCCAGACGGATGTGGCCCGTGACCTTGCTCCACTCCTTCAAATCGAACTCGAAGAAGCCGGGCTTATACTCCTGCACGTTGATGGCCTGATAATCGCCGTCGTTGTTGATGCCGAAGGTGCGCACACGGCGGTCAAGGGTGTACATGACGTCCATCGTGTTCTTGTCGTCGGCGTTGGCGAAGATCATGAACTGGGTCATCAGGGCAAAGCGCTTGAAGGCGAACTTCAGCTCACCCATGCTGCCGTAGTAGTCCAGATGGTCGTTGTCGATGTTCAGCACAACGGAGAGGTAGGGAGTCAGCTTCAGAAAGGTCTCGGAGAACTCGCAGGCTTCGATGACGATGTCATCGCCCTTGCCGGCCTTGCCGTAGCCGTGGATGAGGGGCAGCTTGCCGCCGATGACCGCAGAGGGATCGCGGCCTGCCAGCTCCAGAGCAGTGGTGATCATGGAGGTGGTCGTGGTCTTGCCATGGGTACCGGAGACGCAGATGCTCTGCTTGTACAGACGGCTCACATAGCCCAGCAGGACGCTGCGCTCCACCGTCGTGATGCCGTAGGAGGCTGCCGCATTCAGCTCCACATTGTCCTTTGCGATGGCGGCAGAGTAGACCACCAGGTCTGCACCGACGACATTATCGGCGCTGTGGCCCAGCGTGACCTTGACACCCATCTCCCGCTCGGAGCGGATGATGCTGCCGTCCAGCACATCGCTGCCCGAAATGTCGTAGCCCTTTGCGGAGAGGATCTGGATGAGAGGATACATACCGCTGCCGCCGCAGCCGATGAAGTGTATCTTCTTCACATTATCCAGCAAATGCTGGGTGTAGTCGGTGTACATGAACATAGAAAGCAACCTCCAATAATATAAACGGCCGCTGGGCAGACCGTATCCATTCTAGTGACACATAATATTATATAATTTTTGGAGCACAAAATAAACACTTCGGAGCGAATTTTCGGAAAGAACTATAAATTGACCGGCACTTTTGTGCTTTGTGTACAGAATCCGTGGCTTTGCGAGATACTTTTTGACGCTTCATAAAAGATTTACATTTTACTCAGGATAAATAGATAACGATCTTGAGATTTTTGTGTTATAGTTATAAAGGAAATTTTGCTGCGGCAGCGCCTGCACCGACGTCGGCTGCTCCCGGCACGAAAAGAGGAGACACCTTTTGAACATCAAGATCACCGCCGACAGCACCTGTGATTTGTCCGAAGAGCTGCTGCGGCAATGGAACATTTCTCTGATGCCCATGCACATCCTGATGGGCGACGATACTTATCTGGACGGCGTCACCATTCATCCGGCTGACGTCTTTGCCCATGTGGACGCAGGCGGCCAGACCCCGAAATCCGCTGCCGCAAACCCCGTGGAGTACATCGATTTCTTCGAGCCCTTTGCCACGGAGTACGACGCCGTCATCCACATCTCGGTCAGCGCCAAGCTTTCCTCCTGCTACCAAAACGCCTGCCTTGCCGCACAGGAATACGCCAACGTGTCCGTCATCGACAGCGAGAACATCTGCACCGGTCAGGGCTATCTTGTCCTTCGTGCCGCCAAGTGGGCTGCGGATGGCCTGACGGCCCGGAACATCTGTATGCGCCTCCAGAGCCTCGCCAACCGGGTCGAGCTGAGCTTTGTGCTCAACCAGCTCAACTACATGGCCAAGAGCGGGCGCTGCTCCGGCGTGCTGGCGTTCGGCGCCAACATTCTGGGCATCAAACCCAGCCTCGCCATCATCGACGGTGAGCTGAAGGTCGTCAGGAAGTACCGCGGCAGTCTGCCCATCTGCGTGGGCAAGTACATCACCGACCTGCTGGATGGCCGGGACGACATCGACAACAGCATGGTCTTTATCTCGTCCTGCCAGCCCAAACCCGGCTGCATGGAGGCCATCAAAGCCGGTCTGCGCAAATACGGCAAGTTTGAGAACATTATTGAGACCGACATCGGCACGACCATCGGCGGCTACTCCGGCCCCGGCACCATCGGCATCGTATTTGCGAATAAAGTTTAATCGGCATTCAACCAAAGCGGCCCTGCCATGTGGAGAATTCCACGGCAGGGCCGCTTTTTAGTTCCGAGAACACTTTTCCGCGTCGATGGCCAGCACGAACATCAGCACATACAGCGCATCCTCCGGATCTGCAATGTCCAGCACATAAGTATCCGTCCAGTGGAGCAGCTCCTTTGAGATCGCCGCCACCTTTTCCCCATCCGGCCCGGTGATGGTGTAGTCCCATTCCGTCCAGTCGCCTTCGATGTGCCAGCCGTTGAAGTCGATATTATACCGTGGTTTGAACCAGCCCCACGGTTCTTTTTTCAGGGTGCCGATGCAGTCGCTCCCCTCGTAAAGTTCGAATTGGGGCCACCAGGAAAAAATCTGCTCCCTCACGGTACCCAGCTCATGCTCCTCGCTGGCGTTGAATATTTTCAGGCAGTGTCCCCACGAGAGCTGCCCTTTCACGACATAGACCGTATTTTCGTTTTCGTCGTAAATGTCATAGCTGTCAAACCAGGTAAATGCACGCTGTTTGAATAAAAGCTTCATGCTGTCCTCCTTGGCATTCCTGCCGCATTGCAGACACCTTTATCCTATATACGATTGAGGACGGCATTTTCATGCAGGAACTGGGAAATTTTTTCATCGGCAAGAGCTTTGGACGAAAAAAGCAAAAAGAAAACGCCCTAAGATCCCTCTTAGAGCGTTTTGATCAAGTCGGCGACTACCTATTTTCACAAGCCGTTTCCAGCTAACTATCTTGGGCACGAGTGAGCTTAACTACTGTGTTCGGAATGGGAACAGGTGG
>OBJE01000908.1_pt1 | contig 20081 bp, 19 predicted proteins | sample 1519681 | NCBI WGS metagenome assembly OBJE01 (sample SAMEA3888898, study PRJEB22519) | human gut metagenome | biome: human gut; feature: human-associated habitat; material: faeces | place: Denmark | collected 2011 | reverse complement strand
TCTGTCCTTGTAATATTCCTGACCAACTTATTTATTTTACTTAACCGAACAAAAAACAACAAGATAAAACTCGAACAATACTACATGACTAATTTTCGATAAAGGTGTTAAGAGTGTTGTCAAGTTATTTTTGTTTTTATGTTTTGTCATCGTATTTATTTTCAGTTTTGTTTTTCGTTATTATTGTATTAATCTCTTGTTGTTATTTTACTGATTGAACCTTGATGATACTTCTTACTTATCCAATTATACAAAACCAAATTACAAACCAAATCAACAAATACAATCACAATACAACGATAATATTTTTCAATCCAGCTGCTACTTCATTCCCTGTTATATATTGTGGTTTTAAAAGGATAATAAAAGGAGATAATAAAAGGAATAAAGGAAAAGAGGGTACTTCGTCCCAAAACAGTGGTAGAGTAGGAGGATTTTTCTTTTTGTTTTATCACCACTCTATCACCACTGTCGATTACCGCGAAGCAGGTCTATTGATAACTCTTTGGTAATTCCCTTTATATCCCCTTATTATCCCCCTTGTATTACCCTTTTTACAACAATATTACCCCTTTTTTTTACTTCTCTATATAATTAACATGAGGGTCGAAAAATCGGGGGTGTCTTTTACTTATTGTTTTGAACTTAAGACCATGATATTAAGACAGGATTAACCAACAAATGAAGACAGCGGCTACTATATATTCCGGCATTGGTTCATCTTGTTTCGGGTACAATGTCAAGCAATATCCTGATGCTTTTAAGGACGTTTATCAGAGCCTTGTACTTATCCTTTTCATTCCGGCTCCTCTTTATTCCCAACATATCAAGAAAATCAAACGTAACCTCTTTCCTGAACCCTTTTCCTTGGACTATGGCTTGTTGCATTTTGTCATCACTCCCTGCCAAGGTTATGATTTCACTCTTGATGTTACTCCTGATTTTCATGCCTTCGAGTTTCACCTTCCAGTCTTCATGTATCACTGGGCTTATCGGTATTAACTTGTTCTTGTTGAAATACGAATCCAGCCTATCAATGAAACACTCCTCAAAATCACAAGTATAGAGAACAGTATAGACCTCTCCCTTGATGTGCTTCCTTATTCCTATCCTTGTTATAAGCTGGGCAAAATACCACATCTTAAGGTCTTGTGAATCAGCCTTTGTCCCGTATGCCTTCCTTATTTTTGCAGCTTCGGTATTAGGCAAACTCCAGTCACCGCATAGTATAATCTGCCTCATGTCCCTATATTGGTTGGTGCTTTTATTATCCGACGCTCCATAGTAAGTGACCGAGAACATTTCCGTATTAACTTTCCTTTCCAACAGTCCATTCCTAACCCTTTCTGCATAAGATGATATACCAGGCCCTTCGTCATTACCGTTAACATCCTTCCAACAGACAACAAGAGAGGGTTTGTCAATGAGCTTTACAATTCCATCAAGAAAAGAACTGAATTTATCATTGTCCAACCTGTTCCTTTTCAACCCGAACTCCACCTGCTTAAACTCCGTAACGGTATTGTATTTCTCTTTTACATCCAATAATTTGAAACATGAAGAACCCTTGAAGAGAATATTACCGGCTCCCTCGAAAATAAGCACGTGGGTCTTTATATCAACATTGTCAGGGCAAATATCTACCGGGTTAAAAGTAATGCCAACCTTTTGTCCTTCCTCGACCATCCATGAATCATAATACTTAGGAATAAGGCCAAGAACAACATCCCTCTTTATCCTGTTTATCTTGTATGTGTCGTTGAAGAAATCGAGTTTGGTATTCCTGATGAAGCTGTCGTAAAATGCCGATATTCCATCCTTGTCCATACAGGTTATCTTTCCTTCACCGTCCATCTTGCTGAACACCCCTAATATACTCCTGTCAAACTCAACGAAAGGCTTGATAAAAGTGGGTGTCTCGTCAAATACGACATACCTCCTCAAGTCATCCCTCGTCATCAGCCTTGCAAAATCACCGTCGAATGGTCTTACCTCTTCATTCTTGTCAGGGCTATAAATAAGGAAGTAGTTAATCAAGTCTGTCCAGAAGCGTACATGGGTAATCAGTATGACCTTCTTGTACATCAACATTTCCGGATTGTCCCTGTATAAAGAAAGCTGGTATTGGAAATCCTTATCGCTCGAAACAATCATCACGTCATTATAGTTCAGACCGCAGGATTTATCTTTCACCAGCTCGTCAATAATCCAACAATACATTTTCTTGAGTTCTTCTTTCGTATCGACACAATAAAGAATACCCATGTCGTATTTATGTCTTATCAGGCTTTTAATTGACTCTGTCTTTCCTGCGCCCATGGAAGTAGAGATTATATAGCCTCCATTTTCATCAGGGACATCAACCACTCCTGTCTTCAAGTCCATAGTGAATCCGTCTCCGGTAGAATGCGGACTTATATTAAACAGCTCCTTCATATTTACAAGTTATTTTATTCATCATCCTCTTCTTCATTATCGGTACGTTCCTCTTCATAAAAATACTCCTCATTCTCTTCATAATAGGAGTCTTCGGTTTCATGGTATTCTTCTTCCCCGTCTTCGTCATCCTCCATATCGTCAATCACGTACCAATCGTCCTTGTGCCTCATTAAAAGGAACTCATAAAGCGACCAGACATCATCCTCTGTGAAAAATCCGGGGTCAATGTCGGAAGATTCATTCTCCATTATCTCGAAATCCTGCCTAATCTGCTCCAACAATTCCGACTTGTACTTTACTTCCATTACGTTGCCGTTGTTCATTATAATTCTTTCTGCTTTATCGTTAAAATTTTTCATCGTTATTTCGTTTTAAAGGTTATTTTATTTTCTGTATTTTGTTAGTTATTTCAGTAGTCGAGGATAAGGTCGGTAGTCCTTAAAACCACCATGTCATATTACAGTGATTAAAAGAAAACCAAGCCTTATCCTATCAAGAACAAATCAAGCCCAAACTCAAATCCTCATAAATAATACCTTATTCAAATTTCCGAGGGTTTTAGATATGCCGGAATCGTTGGTCTTTCTCCATATAGCTCCATTTTTCCTCACCGTTCCATTCACGTCCAAGTCTGTTCTTTTCGTCGACCGCCTTGTTATGGTATTCCTTGTATCTCGGGTCGTTATAGTCAGTCCATTCAAGGTTGTCGGAGTCGAAGTTCAGCCAGTCGTTGTCCCTGTGAAGTATAACTGGATGCTCGAATTGTTTTTTGTTTCCGTTCACATAACCAGCCTCTTCCATCAACTCGTCAACGCTTTTCCTTTCCCATTCAAACCTTTTCCACTGTTTTTTTCTTACTTCATACTCTACAAATGGGTTAATGGCTGGTTCAATCATGTCCATATCACCGTTGCCTATTGCAGTCCCTACGGTCAATTCCTTTCCGTTCTGGTATATTGTTCCGTTTCTTTTTACAATCAGGACATCTTTCAGTTTTACCTTGTCCGCCGTTGTTGCCGTAGTTGTTGGATAGGCCGATGTTGCAAGCCTCCATTCAAGATTTTTGTAATGGTCATTCTGTAAGTTACCGTCCTTGTGAACCAGTACATAATAATTGCCGTCGTTGGGTTTAGGGGCACAGAAACAATCAGCAACCAAATCCTGAATGTAGACCCTCCCTAAATTCTTGTTCTCTATATACCTGAGGCCTTTTTCGTCCACCTTGATTTTCGGGTTGTAGGTCTTCAGCTTGTTACCATCCTGCTTGTCTATAAATTCCTTTTCAACAAACAGACCGTCTTCAGATATTTTAGTCGATGTAGCGAAATGTTTACGGATTCTTACACCGTTCCTTATTTCCTCACTTTTCATAACTGCCTCCTTTCTGCTTTTTAGAGTTTATGATTAAGTCTATCCCGAATTCGTCCTTGAGATATTGAACGAGTGTATTGTAGGCATCGGTCCTCTTTCTCTCCCTTGGTATTACGGTCAACAATTCAGACAAATCAACCCTAATGCAGAGTCCGCTTTCAAGTTTCCTGCCCGTATAATTCTCCAAGGCCTCAATATCCGTCCTGAACTTGTCGGGAACTATCACAGTGTTTGCTTTGTTTATGATTACATCTGGAGAAACACAATCCGGACGACCTTCCGAATACTGTACTTCATCGGAAAGTGTTTTTGCTAAATTTAATATTATCATTATTTCTAACGATTAAATTTGTCTTCATACATTAGTTAGGATTTGGAGGTTTGGCAGGAGCGTTTTAAGCCTTTCGATGACCTATTACGCCGTTCCATGTTCAACTTCTAATCCACAAGTTAGGTTTTGAGGGTCTGGGAAGTGCGTTTTATCGCTTTGAATGACCTTTTACACCACTCAATGTCCAATCTCCATCCTTTTCACAAGTTAGGCATTGAAGGTCTGTCAGGCGCGTTTTATTGCTTTGGAGGACATTGCATTGGTAACTTATTGATATTCAGGTGCTTATCTCCCAACTTACAAAAGGCCAGGTTTTAGCTTGCAATAGACCACCTTTTACCGTTCAATTTGCCGTGTTTTGCAATGTGGTTAACCGTCTTTTTACAATCTGTTTCCTAACCCGTTCATTGTCATTCAGACAACAGACGAATAGATGTCTCCAACATAATCTGAATATGTCCCTTACCGGCTAATCCGTCCTTTTCAGGGATTTTGTTTTGTACTTTCAATCCAAATGTGTAAATTTGTAGAAAAATGCAAGATTATGGAACCAAACTTAACATATTATCTGAATATTCCTGAAAGCGACAAGAGTTTGTTCAAGTCGTTGGTCAGAAAGTTCGGTTGGACAGCCAAGAAACAAAAGACCCAGACTGTATGCCGCTTGGATAAAGCCATAAAAGCAGCGCATGAGGACAAACTGTTTGAAACTGACGACATCGACGTACTGATGAAAAGCCTTAAGGAATGAGTTATACGATAAGATACTCCAATCTCTTTAAACGCTCATTCAAAAAGTGCTTAAAGCGTGGATGTGACGAGGGCAAATTCCGGGAAGTCATTACAATCTTGTCTGAAAACGGCAGTCTTCCGGCTAAATATCATCCCCACAAGTTAAAAGGCGCATATAAGGATTGCTGGGAGTGCCATATAACTCCTGACTGGTTACTTGTATGGGAGCAAAAGGATGACGAATTGTTGCTAATACTTATAGACACCGGCAGCCATAGTGATTTGTTCGGGTGATTTGCTCTTTACATGGTTCATGTTTCCCTGTTTGGGTGACAAAAACAAATATTGTTTCCTAAAATAAAGGAAATGTAAACAAATTATTTGAATGACAACAAGCCCCTTCATTCAAAATGTGGTTTGCCGTCTTTTAGAATGTGTCAGTACGAAAAGCATCCAAAGCCTTAATAATGAGGGATTACGATACGACAAATATCACCCTTATCCGACAGTCAAGAAAACAGCTGGTTCGGATTATCGTTCGGCTTGTAGGAATAGAAAATAAAACAAATCTACGGGCCAAACAACAATCAGGCAAGAGACACCACTATGAAGAATCTGTGGAAAAGGCAACCAAGAAAAAGTTGTCAGTTTAAAGGCCTTGGTGACGAAGCGTATGACCTGCTTTTACCTCATGTGTAGATTTTTGGAAGTACGTGGAACCTAAAGCAGAGGTCGGGACATTGTGTGGAGAGCATGGTGTTTCGGCTTTTTTATTTTTCTTCATTATTCTTGTGCTGCTTGTGGATACTTTCTACCGGGGGTGTTGCTAGTGAAATAACAAAAAATCCCACTGAAAATACCAGGTTTCCTATATAGAGGAATTATCTCAGAGTAAAAAATTGTTATCCATTGTATCACTAGAGGAACTACGTTGGCAAATATCCATGAACACAACTTTTGCCATCTTGTAAAATAATATCGTTCACCATCTTCACTTTACCTTTTATATTCTCACCTTCTCACCCTCTCACCTTCATTTCACCTTTTCACTTTTTCACCCTTTCACTTTTCTTGATTTTCTTCCGTCTGAGAAACCCTGAAAGCCTTAATTGTGTATTAGGAAAACAACATTATTAATCATTATTAAACAACAGACAATTATGGAAATCAGGAACATTTTAAGGACAGGTTACAAAGTATTGGTTGTGACCGTAACTTTAATCGAGGCCATTGACTTGAGCAAAAATCTCATTGGCAAGTGTAAAAACAAAAAGGCTACCATAGCATCTGACTCGGTAGCTGGAACAAACAGCGTTGAGAGTGCTTAAGGAAAAAGACCTCGACGTTCTGATTAATTTCCTTGAGGGGCTTGCTACGCTCTTGAAGGGAATAAAGAAATTACAGGGGGTAATCGTGAAACTTATTGAATCGCGAGAGCCTCCTTAGTTTTTCATCGTTTAAAATCTTTGGAACATGGAAAAGACAAAGAAGAACAAGACATCGTGCAGTATAGTTTCAATCAATGACACAGCTGCAAATCGACCGGACAACAAGGCGACAACAATCAAAATGCCAAAAAGTCCGGTCCTTTATTTCTTCAACATCGGGTAAACAACGATTAAAACCATAAACAAAATGAGAACAAAAGACAATCAGGAACAGACGATAACCATGCCATTCGAGGGTGAGGTTATAACAAATGACGATGGAGCAAAAGGTAAAAATCATCCTAACTTCATTGAGAGCAATACTCAGGCTATATCGCTTGAAGAACTGACAGAAAAGAACATTATACCTACGTTCTCTGATAACAGCCTTACAATATCTCACCAGAACTTCATATCTGCGGTTACAAAAGTGGCAAGCAATGTGTTCGGGGAGCTTACACCAGTTGAGTTAAGGGTTTCCCATCCAATTATTGGCCGTATTCCATCTGCCCAGCACAAGAAAGCATACGAGCTTACGGAAAAAGAGAAGACCGTATTCTACCAACGAATGGCTTTCTGCTGTCACGTACTTAACCTTACAAGAACCATTAACGGGCAGACAATTAATCTTTGTGTAGGAGGAGTGAGGGCATACAACGAGGACAAGTTATACAGCAGGAAGTCGGCGATGAAGTTCAAGGTGTTCGTAGGCTGGCAGGTTCGTGTATGCTCAAACTTAATGCTGACCTGTGACGGATATTCCGGTACTATTGAATGCTTGACCGAGGCTGATATAATGCAAAAGACGTTCGAGTTGTTCGGTGGTTTCGAGCCAGGGATGGAGAATACCCTACACTTGCTTGAAGATTTACGGACAACACCAATATCCGAGGAGCTGTTTTGTAAGATTATAGGTAGAATGAGGCTTTACCAAGCATTACCAATGAACGAACAGAGAAAACTGCCACAGCTTATTGTTGGAGATACGGCTGTAAATGCAATGGTAAGGAACTATGTCACCAACCCTGACTTCGGAATAACAAGCGGAGACGACTTTACCTGCTGGAACCTGATGCAGTTGGGAAACGAAGCGGTCAAACAAAGCTATATAGACAAATGGCTTGAGAGGAACCAGAACTGCACCGATTTTGCGATAGGTATACAGAAGGCAATAAATGGCGATGACACTGAAGGATATTCCTGGTTCATAAGCTAAATCACTTACAAGAGGAGAGATACACAATCAATTAAAAGTAAACGTGTGTCCCTCCTTTTTTGTTTGGTTCAACTTAAATCAATAATAATTATAAAGCAAAACAATTATGACAAAAACAAAATTTGAAAGACCAGTATTACCGAAGGACGCAACGGAAGAAGATAGAAGGAAAGCAATGTTCGACGCCCTTTATTCACTCGACCTTTCGGATAAATTGGAACGACGGGAGAATGACAAGTTAAGCTACCTAAGTTGGGCAAATGCTTGGGCTGAATTCAAGAGGGCATATCCAAACGCCGAATACAGGATAATAAAAGACCCTGCAACAAACCTGCCATATTTCAACGACCCGAACATAGGAATCATGGTTTATACTGAGGTTACTGCGGATGGGCAAACTTACGAGATGTGGCTGCCTGTGATGGATGCAAAGAACAAGGCTATGAAGGAACAACCATACACCTACCAAGTTTACGACAGCTATAAGAAGACTTACGTAGAAAAAACGGTACAGGCAGCTACGATGTTCGATATAAACAAGGCTATCATGAGGTGCCTGGTTAAAAACTTGGCCATGTTCGGATTGGGACTTTATGTCTATGCAGGAGAGGATTTGCCAAATGAAGAGAACCTTGTGGCGGAGAACAATTTGCAAAAGAAACAAACAACAAGAAGGACAAAGATTACTACTCCTTCACATACGACCACCACAACTCAACAATCAACTGACAAGTATTCGGGGATAAAGGCTGCAATATTTTCCTGTAATGACAACGCCTCGCTTCTTTCACTCTACAACCAACATAGGAACGAGGTGGAAGGTAACGTTGAAATAAAGGCACTGTTCACTGAAAGAAAGAACCAGTTGAAAGCAGCATAAGATTTAAATTAAAAATGAATAATGAAAAATCAAACAATAAAACAATAACTAAAAATCGACAGAAATGAAAACGACAAGGATTGAATTGAAAGACAGCGGCGTTCTTTTCAATAAGGAGCGTCACGAGTATTGGCTGGGAAATAGACAGCTATCGGGAATAACGGGGATGCTGCAAAGACAACTGTTCCCAGATGAGTTCAATAATGTGCCCGAAGAAGCATTAAAAGAAGCTGCAAGGTATGGTACTGAAGTTCATGAGTCAATTGAAGCATTCGACAGCTCTTGGATAAACGATGGGACACAGGAAGTTCAGGATTATATCAGTTTGTGCCAAGAAAACAACCTCGTTCATGAAAGGTCTGAATACACTGTTACAGACGGAGAAAATTGGGCAAGCAACATCGACAAGGTTTACAGAAGTTCCGATGATACATTCTCTCTTGGCGACATCAAGACTTACGGAATAATGACATCTGAGAAGTTGGAGAAAGCGAGATGGCAGTTATCAATCTACGCCTATTTCTTTAAGTTACAAAACAGGGGAGCTAAGGTCGGTAATCTGTTCATACTCCATATTAGGAACAAACCCAAGCAGGACGGAACATTCGACCACATAAGAAATATCCTACCAATAGAAAGGATACCAAGTGACATCTGCAAGGAGCTTCTTGATACAGACCTGCAAGGAAAACAATTCATAAACCCTTATTCCATACCGGAGAAATACAGAAGGCAGGAGGACTACATCAGGCAACTAATCCAGACCAAGGACGATGTAGAGGAAAAACTGAAAATTCTAAAGTCCGAAATATTGGAAGACATGGAAAGCAAGGGAGTGAAAACATGGGACACGGGAACAATGAGGTTGACGAGAAAACTTCCGACTACAAGGCTATCATTCAACGCCAATAAATTCAAGGCAGACCATCCAGAACTTGACTTTTCACCATACGAGAGGACTTCAAACGTTTCGGGCAGCCTTCTCATCGCTGTCTGATTAACTGTAAAGAGCAAAGAATGCAAAAGTAAAAAGAAACAAGACAAAGCAAAGACAAGAACAACCCACTAACAAAACCAAAGGGCGGGGCATTTCACTGAACAATAAAAGAATAGTGGAGTGTCCTGCCTTTTTTCGTTTTACCAATTTCAAGTTTAACCATTAAAAACAGAACGACTATGTTATACTACAATTTCGACGGATACGAAGGCTTCAACTGCCGCTTCGGAATAATCGAACATGACAACGGGAAGAAAACAAGAAGGAACAGGATACTGCTCGACTTCATAAAGGACAGGAAGCTACTACATGATGCAATACGGACCAACAATTTCTCGCTTCTCAACATCTCCAACATGGCAGGCCTCAAGAAAATTATGTTTGAGAAGATTATGGATTCAGGCGAGGATGATGGCTTACAATATGAAGTAAACCTGATTAACTATACCTTCCGTTCAGGCAAATACGAAACGGACAAGTACAACGGGATATGTGAAGATGGTGATTCAAAAGCTGTAAGGTATATCAACCATGACAATGGAGGAAAGGTGTTCAAGATGAAAGCCGGAAAGTTCATACGCCATTTAATCATGGAAACCTCTTTCGGAAAGACATTACCGGAGAGCGTAATCATCTATTTGCAGGAATGCTTCACACAGGACTGGCAGGCTTTTTCCCTTTCAACCCAACCGAAGGAAAACAGGCTCTTCGTTGACGACAATTTCAGGGATATTTACGATTCAAACAAGTGCGATGGAGACTTCTACAGTTGCATGACAGACAAGGGATACCATTACTTTTACAGTGATTCGGTTGATGCAAGTGCCGCCTATTTGAAGAACGAACAAGGAAAAATCATAGCGAGGTGCATAATCTTCAACAAGGTGTACGAGGAAGGAACGGAAAAAATCTGGAGACTTGCAGAAAGACAGTACTCAACCAACCAGGACGACGTGTTGAAACGTGCCTTGGTGAACGCATTGATAATCGGAGGTTACATAGACGGATACAAGCAAGTAGGATATGACTGCCACCATTCAAAGAGCTTTGTTGACATCTATGGGAATTCATTGGAAGACAAGAAATTCTACATAGACTGCAACTTGGGCACTGAAGACACCCTTTCTTACCAGGACTCTTTCAAGTGGTACGACATGGAAGCAGGGAAAGCATACAACTACGAGGTAAACGGCTATGACTACGAGCTTGACACCACAGACGGAAGTATTGACGGGTATGAGGAGAACGATGATGAAAGCTATGACGAGTTTCATGAATGTTATGGTGACTTTGATACCACGATTGTAATGTACCACGGAAGGGAATACAGTTGCAGTGTTGACGACCTTGGGGAATTTGTATGGATTGACTCTGAGGAAATGTACTATCACGAGGAGGATGTTGACCGTTGTCCTTGGTGCGGCGAATGGTTTGTTAAGGATGACGGCCATGAATCGGAGTTGACGGGAAACTGCTACTGCTCGGAAGGATGCAAGGAGAAGGCGGAGGATTGCTACATATCGGAGAATAAGCAAATAGAACTCAAGGCGGCATAATACTGAAAGGGGAGGAAACTGTGATAAAAGACAAACAAAAACATCATGGCTTCCTCCTTTAACCTCTCTAACAAAAACAAGAAAAACAACTTGTAAATTCAACAACAAAACAAAAAACGTAAAAAATATGGACTTCAAACTTTTAAAACAGCTTTATAAGATACACTCAAAGTCAGGATACGAGGGAAAAATAATATCCTTCGTCTGCAAGTGGATTGACAGGAACATACAAGACGTGAAAATCGAACTTGACTGGAACACAGGGAACATCTACATAACCAAGGGAACTGCAAAGACCTATCCCTGTATGGTTGCTCATCTTGACCAAGTGCAGAAATACCATCCTACAGACTTCACGGTAATTGAGACAAAGGACTTGTTGTTTGGTTATAGTCCCAAAGAAAGGAGTTTTTGCGGTCTGGGTGCTGATGATAAAAACGGTGTATGGCTATGTCTTCAATGCCTGCAAAAGTTCGATTGCATTAAGGTGGTATTCTTTGTAGGTGAGGAAGTCGGTTGCATCGGAAGCAGTAAGGCAAACATGGACTTCTTTAACGACTGCCGCTTTGTAATACAGCCGGACAGAAGGGGTAATTCTGATGTAATAACCCAAATCGGCTTCATGGACATTTGCTCGGACGATTTCATAAAGGACATAACGCCTGAAAAGTTTGGCTATACACCGACAGAAGGAATGATGACCGACGTTGAGCAGTTGAAGGAGAACGGATTAAATGTTTCCTGCATCAATGTTTCCTGCGGTTATTACGAGCCACATACCGATAACGAGTTTACCGACAAGAACGACCTGATGAAATGCCTTGACTTCATTGAGCACATCATAACAAGCTGCACCAAGGTATATCCACATGAACCGGGACGGATGAAGGGTTATGACTGCCAGTTGGTTTGGTGGGAACAGTATGAGGAAATGTATGAACTGGTAAGGGATTCGCTTATTTCAGACCCTACATTGACACCTTCGGACCTTCATTCATTCTATCACGAGGAATACCCTTTGCTCGGACTTGACGACTTTGCAATGATATGTGACGACGCAATGGCTGAACTATATTACGAAAGGAACGGGGATGTCGCTTAACTGAATACCACACTCTCTTATGTCACTGAATACCAACCAATTAACATAAAGAACCAACCAACGACATAAAAGACGGCAAATGAGGCTATAAAACATGGCCTATTGGAATGCAAAACACGGTCTTTTACAAGCTGATTGACGGTCTTTTATAATTCGGCTGGTATTCGGTGTAATTTTAATCAACAAAACATCAATTTCAAAACAATAAAAATAAAGACAACAACGGTTATGAACACAACAGAAAACAATACTTCAATGGCAAGATGTATTTGGCGGGTATTCCAGCACAGTGTAATCCCTTTAAGCTGGGGAATATGCTTCGCTTCGGTCAGGACTTTAAGTAATGGCACGGAGTTTCATGTACAGGGCTTCAAGATGACGGGGTATGTAAGAGTCGAGTATGATGAAGGCTCGGATACATTTACAATTTCCCTTACTCCTGACGAAAACCAAGGAAACAGGAAAATCATAGGAAACGTTTATCTTGACAACCTCATTTCGGTAATAGACGAAAACGTGGAATATTGCGAGGGCTATGAAACGAGGGTTAGACAATGGCTAAGGAAACAAGCGGTCTGATTTTAGAATATTTGAGCTTTTACAGGAAATTCAACAAGATAAGAATGGCGGTTATAAGTAAAATCACCTTCTGACAAACTTCAATTTTTGGTAAATACTTGAATACCTGAAAGACTGAACTCTCTTAAATGCAGGGATATGTGAAAACGGTAAATGTGACAAAAAACCGAAAATCACGTATCCCTGTTTTTGTTATAACAGCAAGAAAAACCATTAAAACAACAACTGAAAAATGATTAGATACCACTTTAACATTATGATTGGCGGAATAAAACTGAATGTCAACGTAAACGCCAATAACCAACAGACTGCCTATGGAAAGGTGAAACGGCTTCATCCAATGGCCACTAATATTCACTTGACAAGAACAGAAAGACGATGGAACCAAGGTATGTTATAATCCTCGACTTCTGCATCGGTGCCTTGAACATTATCAGGCTGACGGATAACGAGGTAAAAGAATCAGAAAAATATGATGATTTCGAGGAATACCTGTCAACGTTGGAGAACAAATACGGCTTCAGGTTGAATAATTGCCAGTGGATGACGACAGAGAACTTGAACGTTTACTGGTATGAAAACGGACAGGAAGTAAGCATGGAACAATTTTAACTCTATACAAGGAAGGATGGCTCTAAACGGCTGTCCTTCTTTTATTTTTTCATGATATTTTTGTCATTTTTGGAAAAAAAAGTATCTTTGTACTGAAAAAACGGTCGACACTTACGACCAAAGTTTCAGTGATTGACGGATAAAACATTTTTATCATGATAATAAATAGAAACGATTACATAGAGAAGTTGCTTGCTAAACGTTGGAATGGCAAGGTAAAAATCATTACGGGGATAAGACGTTGTGGTAAGTCGTTCCTGCTTTCAACCCTTTACAAGAACCGGTTAATTGGGGAAGGCGTTGATGAAAATGATTTTATCGAAGTCGCCCTTGACAGAAAGTCTGACATGAAATACCGCAACCCTAATGTTTTGTACGACTATATTGTTGGACGTACAAGTGATACGGGAAGAAAATTCTATGTCTTCATCGATGAAATACAACTGTCGTATAAAGTGAAAAACGGTGATGTAGAAGAATCTTTGGTGCCGGAAGAGGACAGAGAGATGCTTTATACCACTTTTTACGACATATTGAACGACTTAATGGCACGTCCAAATCTCGACGTGTATGTTACTGGGTCAAACTCTAAAATGCTGTCGAAAGATATTGTTACGAACTTTCGTGACAGGGGGTCTGAAATAAAAGTTTATCCATTGTCATTTGCCGAGTATTTATCAGTGTCGGGGTTGGAAAAGGCGGATGCGTTTGAGGAATACTTGACTTATGGAGGAATGCCTTTGACCGTGCTTGAACATGACGGAAGCGAGAAACGTAAATATCTTCAGGGACTTTTTTCGAATGTATATATTAAGGATATTGTAGAGCGTTACAAACTTAAGAACGACAGCATATTGGGTGTATTGGTGGATGTTCTCTCATCATCCGTCGGTTCGTTGACAAATCCGAATAAGCTGGCAAATACTGCCGGTTCACTTATGGGAAAATCAATTTCATACAACACCGTTAAGAATTATCTTGACTACCTGGAGGACGCCTACCTTTTCCAAAGCGCCAAACGGTGGAACGTGAAAGGGCGTAAATATTTCGACAACATCCAGAAGTATTACGCAATGGACTTGGGATTGAGGAACGCAAGGTTGAATTTCAGACAGCAGGAACGTTCACACTTGATGGAGAATATGATTTATAACGACTTAATCCGTAGAGGATATTCCGTTGATGTAGGAATTGTAGAGCTTACGCAGACAGTAGAAGGCAAGCGCAGGATGTCACAATACGAAATAGATTTTGTTGTCAACTTAGGAAGCAATAAGGTTTATATCCAGTCTGCATTGAATGTTGACACCCCCGAGAAAAAAGCACAGGAAACATTCTCGCTAAGGAACACCGGCGACTTCTTCAGGAAAATTGTAGTGTTGGACGGTAACAGCAAACTATGGACCGATGAAGATGGAGTAACGTATATTGGCGTAATACCATTCTTATTGGAGGATATTGTAAAGGAGGTAATCCAATGATATGAAAAGCTGCCATAAAGTGTTAACACTGAATGGGAAGGATGGCTCTAAACGGCTGTCCTTCTTTTATTTTTTGTCCTAAATAATTTAAATTAAGATGAAAAAATAATTGGATACGAATGTCCTCTTCTAAAAAATTTATTGTTTACTTATTGCAATAACCACAAATGTAGTATATTACCACCTTATGTAAAGCAGTAAATACTAAAGAAATGGCAAATATTAAACGTATATTAATTTAGATGAATTGCTTACTTCATGGCAGGCATTATATGTCAAGCGAGTTCTCGTTCAACAGGAAGTCGTAAACGCTCATTGTAGTTATACCAGCTTCATTGCGGTGGACCATTATATCGTCACCGGTAACTATGATTCGTTTGAAGAAATCGTCCACTTTCATTAACGAAGCCTCTTCCTGCTCGACTTTCTCCCTTGTCGGCAAAGAATACGCCGACTGCACATAATAACGTTTGCTGCCGAGGTTGCATACAAAGTCTATTTCCAATTGCACACGTTGCTGTTTGCCTTCAGGGTTTATCGTCCTTGTGGGAACAACGCCTACGTCAACGTTAAAGCCACGCATCAGCAGTTCGTTGTATATGGCGTTCTCCATCAAGTGCGTTTTCTCAGTCTGGCGGAAGTTCAACCTTGCGTTCCTAAGCCCCAAGTCGCAGAAATAATACTTGAACGGCGTGTCAATATAACGTTTGCCTTTTATGTCATACCGTGTGGCTTTCTCTATCAGGAAGGCATCCTGGAGATAATCAAGGTATTTTTTTATCGTCGCACTGCTGATTTCCGCTTTCTTCACACTTTTAAACGTGTCTGCAAGTTTGTTCGGATTGGTGAGACAACTGACGTTCGACGAAATGATGTCAAGCAGCTCTTCAAGGTCATCATCCTTCCGTATGTTATATCTGTCTTTAATGTCACGAAGGTAGGTTTCGGAAAACAGCGACTTAAGGAATTGTGATTTTTGCGCTTCCGTGGTATAGTCGAATATCTGTGGCAGGCCGCCGAATGTCATATATTCATCAAGTCCTTTCTGCACAGTTCCTTCATAAACGGACATATACTCCTTGAACGACAGCGGATACATCCTTATTTCATGGCCTCTTCCCCTGAACTCGGTTATAACGTCCTTTGAAAGAAGTCTGGCATTGCTCCCGGTCACATAGATGTCAACATTGCTCCTCCGCAAAAAGCTGTTCAATACGTCGGCAAAATCATCGACCAACTGGATTTCGTCAAGAAGGAAATAGTGCATACCATTATCCATTATGCTTTTGTCAAGGTATTGATAAAGTTCATCCGGATTACGGAGTTTCCTGTTTTGGAAGCTATCAAGATCCACCTTTATGATATGAGACACGTCAACACCGCTATTGAGCAGGTTATTATAAAATAGGTTAAACAACAGGTAAGACTTGCCGCACCTTCTTATACCAGTGATTATCTTAACGAAGCCGGTATGCCTCATTGCCTCCAATTCTGAGAGGTATCTATCGCGTTTTATTTCCATGCTATTTCAGATTTGTGACTATATTGCCGGATATTTGCAGTACAAAGATACTCCAATTTTTCCAAAGAGCCAAACGTCTATTTCATATTTGTGGCATCTTGTCCATATTTATAAAATAAAAATCGGAAGTGCTTAAAATATGGCAAAATAATCGTTAATGGCCAAAAAGCAACGGATGAAATGTCAGCAAATCTTGCTTAATATTACACGGAGGATAGACCTAAACGGCTGTCTTTCTTATATTTTTCATGATGAGATTAGAAAATCAATAATTTGTTTAATATCAAAATGATTTTTGATGGGTTGCAACGAAAAAAATGGCCAGTTAGGGTCTTTGTCTATGCAGGGGAAAAGAAAAATAGGAACAACTACGTAACGGATTTTTGACAGAGGTTATGCTATTATTTTTGAAGATATGGTAGTGTGGATTAACAGTCTGCTTCCCATCGACGAATAGATTAGGCAAACATTAAGAACGGAGGTACGTATGTATCCTGAAATGGCAATTAGGGAGTTGACTGTTAATATGCTCATTCATCAGGGTTTTGCAGAACAAGGATTCCCGATGGTAGAAATATATTCGGATAGAATTGAAATCTCCAATCTTGGGCTGCCCCTTATAAGTGTAGAACACTTTATTGACGAATATCAATCAAGGAACGATTCTTTGGCTGATATTATGAGAAGAATGGGAATATGCGAGGAGATAGGCAGCGGTATGGACACGACTATCTTTAGTATCGAACTTTACCAATTGCCCACATTGCGTTTTCAAGTCCAAGAAAACAGGACAACAGTTACCAGCTTTTCATACAGGAAGTTCGCTGAGATAGATAAGGGAGAGCGTATCAGGGCTTGTTACCAACATGCGTGCCTGAGATATGCTTCAAATGAGAAAATGAACAATCAATCATTGAGAACTAGACTCGGTATTGAGGACAGGAATTATCCAATAGCTTCACGAATTATAAAAGATACATTGGAGGCAAAATTAATAAAAGAGGAAAGCCTAAATGGAGCATAGCGGTATAACTATATTTCTTAATTTGGCATAAAGAAACAGTGTAACTGGCATGTAACTGATATGTAACTGGGAAAGCATGCGTGCATTATAAGTTTTTGATAATCAGTGCGTAAATTTTGCAAAGTCATGTAGCTGGCATGTAACTGAGAGGTGTGGATACCACAAATAAATAAAACTTTACCTGACATTTGCTATATCAATGATCTTGTACTATTGGAATGTTGTCACGGTGTTTTCCATCGTGGTTTTGCGTTATAGGTGATGGAGTTGGCTTTTACTCTGAGATAGTTCTTATCTTCGTCTTTCCAAGTTTTTTGTTAATTAGAAGAGAAAACATTTTTAAACCCAGAGGTAATATTCAACAATCACAGAAAACAATCTATATTCTTTACATTCAATAGGAGTGTTAATCTGGAAAGATTTTTGTATGATTAAAAACAAATAATTATATTTGCATATAAGTTACCAGAATAAGCGGATGAATAAATCCGTTCATTATATTTCTAATTTTGTTTATAAAATTAAATTAACTATCCATGAAAATCGAAAGTGCATTAGATATAATATCCAGAGGCCTTGTCGAAGATTCTTCAAACTTGGACAAAGGTTTCCTGTTGTTAAACGCTTTTGTCAAATACCAAAATTCAGAGTTGTCGAAAAATTTGGATGAAACATATAAGCACTTTTTGGATTATGTCCTGTTTGTTGAAGGACTGCAATATCCTTTCTTTTACTGCCTTAATCGTGTCTTATCTAACTCGGAGACCATTGGCAAACTGTGTACCTACATTATAAACTTGCAATGCAAGTATGACAAGCGTTTGAATGCAAAAGAAGCATATCAATTATTACTACACATAAACAATGATTTTTATGGTAGTGAAGACAATGATTTGGCAAGAAGCATATTGGATGCATTTAATTTGCCTGATAAAGTTTATTCTCCTGCAACGGTCGCATTAAGCAATAAAAATATAGACTCATTTATAGAGGCTTTTGGCAATGAAGATTGCACTGAAATGATGAAATCATTATGGATTCTTAAATTTATGCTATATGGTACGGCTTCATTGGAAGAAGATGAGAAACTTTATAATTCCGTATGGTTCAATAACCAAACTTATGACATTTTTTTCTTATCGGACTATGATGTAGTTGGTAATACAAAAGATAAGGATACAATAATAAACATGATGAAAATGTTTGTATCCACAAATTATTCTGCAGAAATCTCTCATTATAAACCAATACCAGCGATATATAACGAAAAACAATATAAATTAAATTCACTATCACTTGATAATACAAGCTTGATTCTCAACAGCTATTTAGAACGTTACATAAAAAATATAAGAACTTCTTCTGATGAATCATTTGAGCATGATTGTAAAAATGATGGCAATTATTTAATATTAAATTCCTTGAAGGAGCATAAGGATGTATTAAAAAAAGATTTTGACAAGAATTTTTTTGACATGTTAGAATCAAAATTAAGCAATTATTATTTGGCGACAAATAAACCGTTCAAATATTACATCGAATTGTATCTTGCGAAAATATCGTTTTCTTACAATATGGTTAAAAATGCCCTGCCTGATGATGGTATTAAGTTTTTGATTAAACAAATAGACCGCTTCCCTGATTTAAAAAAATGGATAATTGGCCCTGATTCATTTTTTGATGTTTATTTTACACGCCTATTCCCGGTTAAAGAGAAGGCAATCATACAAAATAAAAAGCAAAATAGCAAAGCCAATATTATAGACAATTCCCTGCAAGAACAATTTGATGGTAAATGTAGTGGAATAACGATATTTTGTCCAGGACAAGGAGATCAGGCCTATATTCTTTTACTTAAATATTTATATTCATTTTTAACAGGGCAGTTTGCATTCAAAGATCCAAAACTAACTAGTGATGAAGCCAAAAATATGAAACTCGATTTAGGCAATAAAACTGAATACATAAACGCAAAAAAATGTTCAGAAGAAGATTTTATCTATATATTATGTGGCAAAAAGGACAAAGGGTCTATAAGCAAAAATCCGATAATTGAATGGATAAACACACAAATATCTATGGCGGCTTTCTTTTATGCTTGTTGCGCAAAGGATGAAGTTTATGCAGAAGAGATGGTATTATCTCCTGACCCAGGATTACATAAAAACTGCTATAGTTATAACGGTAAAGAGATAAAACTTTCAATAAAAAAAGAGCTAAAGGGTATTGAGAGATATTATAAGTCATGGAAAGCCGTAATAAGACTATGCAATGCAGAAGCAAAAAGATCATAGAAAATCTCCGCTGCAAAGAGACGAAATCTTTTGCTTACAGTTAAAGTGTATCGACTACATAAGACGGTTCATGTTCAGACTCGCCATCCAAACGCCTGAGTTTGCCATGTTTTATCAAGTGGAAAAAACTACAGCCCCATGTGATTAAAAAATCAACTGACCCAAAAAAGACGCCAAAAAGACGCCAATTTTAGCAAAAGAAAAATGCTAAATAATTGAAATTCAACTACTTAGCACTTTTTACAGTGACCCCGTTGGGATTCAAACCCAAGACCTTCAGAACCGGAATCTGACGCTCTATTCAGCTAAGCTACGGGGCCTTTGTTCGTTTTAATCGTGCGCAAAGGTAATAAATTTTTTCGTTAATCGTTGATTCGGCATGATATTTTTTAGTATTGCCTGGCGATAATGTGTCATTTAGTTAAAAAAACGTGAGTTCGGTATAATAATCTTATGCAATAAGCCTGCTTTTATCAATGATGTCAATATTGAGTGACGGTTTCTTAGGAAGCAGGTTG
>OBJE01000884.1_pt1 | contig 20640 bp, 11 predicted proteins | sample 1519681 | NCBI WGS metagenome assembly OBJE01 (sample SAMEA3888898, study PRJEB22519) | human gut metagenome | biome: human gut; feature: human-associated habitat; material: faeces | place: Denmark | collected 2011 | reverse complement strand
ATGTTGACCGAGACGTTGTAGGTCGAGCCCTCTTTCAGACGGGCCACGTCTTCGGACTTGTTGAAGAACGTAACGCAGATTTTGCGTGTGAAAGAGCCTTCGTTCATTTCGAAAACCACATCCTGACGCTGCCACTCACCGCGTGCCGACGTTCCCTTCGTCACGGGCAGTATTTTGTAAACGGTTCCTTCGAATTCCATAGTGTAAATAGGGTTTGTTTGCGACAAAGGTAGCAATTTTCCGGGACATTCGGAGCCTTTCCCGCGGAAAAAACGCCTGACGTCCGAAGATCGGCGGATACGGCGTTTCTGTCCCGGAACCGCGGCGTGCACCCCGTTCCGGTCGGCTCCGTCGGAGGTTCGGCCCTTTCTTTTTGCTGCCTGTTACAGTGGTCTGCGGCCCGTAATCCGTATAAAAAAGCAGGGTCCGGTTTGCTTTTTTTGCTTTTTTTGAATTATCTTTGGTGCTGTAATGATATTTTTTATTTGTCGGAGCGTTCTGCCGGACTGTCCGGTTTCGGCTGCGTCCGGCGTGTTGGCACCTTTGTCCATGATGAAAAAACTACTGCTTTTTGTTGCGCTTCTCGGCCTCGCGCTGCCCCTGCGGGCGCAGGACGACAAGGCGCTGGCCGCCGCCGCTGCGAAGGCCGACCTGAAACTGATGTCGTTCAACATCCGCTATTACAAGCCCGGCGCCGACGGCGACAACGGCTGGGTTGCGCGGCGCGCCGCCTGTCTGGAGATGATCCGTGCGGAATCGCCCGACGTCATCGGCTTCCAGGAGCCGCACCGGCCGCAGATCGACTATCTGAAGGTGAACCTCCCCGAATACGCCGAGGTCGACATGGGGCGCGACGCCGCGACCGACATCGAGAAGAAACCCGACGGCGGCGAGCATCTGATGATCATGTACCGCCGTTCGAAATACATCCTGCTCGACAGCGGGTTTTTCTGGATCAGCCCCACGCCCGAATGCCCTTCGCGGGGCTGGGACGCCATGTGCCGCCGCGTCACGGTGTGGGTGCAGCTCAAGGACCGGAAAACCGGAAAGGAGTTCTTCTATTTCGACACCCATTTCGATCATATCGGCAAGCAGGCCCGCGCCGAATCGGCCCGGATGATGGTCGCCCGGATGAAGCGGATCGCCGGTGAGAAGGCCGCCGTCTTTCTCTCGGGAGACCTGAATACGACCTACGACAACGCCCTGCTCGACCCGCTGAAGGCGTGGATGCAGTCGGCGCGCCATGCGGCCCCGGTGACCGACGAACTGCCGACGTTCAACGACTTCGGCAAGCGTTCGCTGTGGATCGACTTCATTTTCGCCCGCAACGCCCGTGCGCTGGCCTACCGGACCCTTGTCGATTCCGGGCGTTACGGCGTTCCGTTCCTCTCGGACCACAATCCCGTTTACGCGCTCTACAAACTCTGAATCCGCCGGACGGCCGACAAACCCGGATACAACCAAATTCCGATACCATGAAGAACCTTTCCCTCGTTTTCCGCAGCCTCGCGCTGCCCGTGCTGCTGCTGACGCTGAACGCCGCCGGTGCGCAGGAGAAGCAACCGCTCCGTTACGTCGATGCCGCGACGCTGACCGTCATCGGCAAGAGCATGCCCACTCCCAAACTGTTCCAGCGGGTCGACACCGCCCGTTACGAGCTCTGGCAGCCCGTGAAGAACTACTCGGCCTTCTCCACCGGACTGGCCGTCGTTTTCCGCACCGACAGCCGGACGATCCGCGCCCGGTGGAAAACCGGCGGATACGGATTGGGCCACAACATGACCGCCATCGCCCGCAAGGGTCTCGATCTCTACATCGAGCGCGACGGGCAGTGGGTCTACGCCGGTTTCGGCTGGCCCAAGGGCGACAACCACGACAGCGCGCTGGTCGAGTATATGGACGAGGGCGAAAAGACCTGTCTGGTCTACCTGCCCCTGTGGGACGAGGTGCTTTCGCTGGAACTGGGCATCGACGGCGACAGCCGCATCGAGGCCGTTCCGAACCCCTTCCGCCACCGGATCGTGGTGCTCGGGTCGAGCATCACCCACGGCGCTTCGGCCGGGCGTCCCGGCATGACCTGGACGGCGCGGCTGGCCCGCCGGATGGGACTCGATTTCCTGAATCTCGGTTACAGCGGGCAATGCAAGCTGCAACCCGAATTCGCGCGGATGCTGGCCGAGATGGATGCCGACGCCTTTGTTTTCGACGCCTTCTCCAACCCGAGTGCCGGGGAGATCGAGGAGCGGCTCGACGCCTTCGTGGCGACCGTCCGCAAGGCGCATCCCTCGACGCCGCTGATCTTCATCCAGACCGAGGTCCGCGAGACCGTGAATTTCAACCTCCGGGCGCGGAAATTCGAATCCGACAAGCGCGCCGCCGCCGAAGCGGGCATCCGGCGGCTGATGAAGGACGACCGGAACATCTACTTCATCGACTCCCGGGGGATGATCGGCACGGACCACCTCGGGACGGTCGACGGTTCGCACCCCTCCGACCAGGGTTTCATGTACATGACCCGCCATCTCGAACCGCAGCTGCGCAAGATTTTCCGGAAATACGGAATCCGCTGATCCGCAGACCGGCAGGGCCGCAGCTTTCGGGCTGCGGCTTTTTCGTTTTTTGGGGCAGGAGGTTGCAAATCTGAAATTAATGCTATCTTTGCTTCCGGTATGACCGAAGATTTCATTCAGGAAAACGAGGATCGGGAACTGTTCCGGCGGATCAAGCAGGGGAGCGAGGAGGCTTTCCGGGTGGTTTACGGGAAGTATCACCGGATACTCTATGCCGTGGCCCTGAAGATGCTGAAGGACCGTTCCGCGGCCGAGAACGCCGTGCAGCACGTCTTCGTGAAACTTTGGATCGGGCGGCAGGAGATGACCGTCATGCTGAGCCTGCGGAACTACCTCTACACGATGACCCGCAACTATATCCTCAATTACCTGCGCAGCCGCAATACCGAGCTGGTGCACAGCTACCGCCTGGCGCAGCTCGTCCCCGAGGCCTCGGACCCGCTCGACGCGCAGATCGAGCGCGAGGATCTTTTGCAGAAGCTCGATACGGTGATCGCGGGGCTTCCGACCCAGAAGCGGCAGGTCATGTACCTGCGCAAGGCGGGCTATTCGAATCCCGAGATCGCCGAAATGCTCAATCTTTCGGTCAACACCGTCCGTTCGCACTACCAGGAGGGCGTCAAACTCCTGAAGAGCCGTTTCGGCCATATCGTCCTGCTTATCTTCATCCTGCAAACTTTATTTTTATGAACAGACCTTCGGAAGAACTTTTGCATAAGACGCTCGAAAACCGCGCCACCGCCGCCGAGGCCGCTTCGGTCGCCGAGTGGCTCCACCGATTCGGGCCAGGCATGGGCCAGTCGCTACATCGGCCGCGACTTCGACCGGCAGGAGTCCTGCGGCGACTATGAGCGGGAGGAGGTCGCCTCGGAGCGCATCTTCGCGCGGATCAAAACCGCCCTCACGCGCGGCCGGCGGCGCCGCATTCTTTTTCGCGTCGCCGCCGTCGTGATTCCCGTTGCGCTGGTGCTGGGCGTCGCCCTGCGTCTCGACCGTCAGGTAGGGGGCATCTTTTCGGATGCGGAGTACGGCGAATTCGTCGTCGACCGGGGGCGGCGTACGCAGTGCCTGTTTCAGGACGGCACGGTCGCCCACCTCAATTCCGAGTCGAAAATCCACTATCCCGTGAAGTTCGGGCTTTTCGAGCGTCGCATCCGGCTCGAAGGCGAAGCCTATTTCGAGGTGACCCACAATCCCCGGCGGCCGTTCGTCGTGGAGTTCGAGGGCGGAGAGATCCAGGTGCTCGGCACGTCGTTCAACGTCAAGGCCTACCGCGACGATGACATCGTCGCCGTAACGCTCGACGAGGGGCGCGTGGTGCTCGACGACCGCCGCGGCGGTCGTTTCGAACTGTCGCCCTCCGAACAGCTGCTCTACGCCCGGCGCTCGGGCGAGGGGCGGATCGTCCGCGGCGCCGACGCCATGCGTTATTCGATCTGGAAGGACGACGTGATCTCGTTCCGCGACACGCCCCTTGCAGAGGTGCTCGAAACCCTTTCGCGGTGGTACGACGTGCGCTTCGAAACCGACGGACAGCCCGATCGCCCCATATCCTACACCTTTGCGACCGACAATACGCTGCTGGATAATGTTTTGCGTGAAATGGAACTGATCTCTCCGGTGCGTTTCGAACGCACCAAAACAGAAATAAAGGTAAGTTTCAGATAAAAAAAAGAGTTTCGGCTCATCGTTTTTTCCCGTTTGCGTGTCTATTCTGTGAAAAGCGCGCAAACGGGCTTTTTAGTAAACAACTACCTAAACTAATCTGTATGAAACGAATCAGACTACTCTTTCTGATGCTGCTTTGTGTAGCCGGGACGGCCCTGACGGCCCGGGCGCAGAAAGTGACGTTGAATTTCCGGAATGCCAAGCTCGAACAGGTGTTCGGGCGGATTACCGAGCAGACGGGCTACACGTTCTACTATGCGCGTCCGACGGTCAATCCCGACAAGGTCGTCAGCATCGCCGTCGCGGATGTCGACGTGCGTGCGGCGCTGAAACAGCTGCTGGCGGACGACAAGGTCGAAATCGAGATCCGCGACGGCAAGATTTACCTTTCCCCCCCCCCCGGCAGAGTGCCGCTGTGCCGCAATCCGTTAAGGGCGTCGTCCGGGATGCCGCGGGCCAGCCCGTTGTCGGGGCCGCGGTGATCGTCAAGGGAACCACCCGCGGCGTGAGTTCCGGGACCGACGGCTCGTTCTCGTTCGAGGGTCTGGCTGACGGCGCCGTGCTGCAAGTCTCGGCGCTGGGCTACGCCTCTGCCGAAATCCCGGTCGGCAACCGTTCGTTCGTCACCGTGGAGCTGAAGGAGGACGCCACGCTCGTCGACGAGGTGGTGGTCGTGGGCTACGGCACGCAGAAGAAGGCCAACCTGACGGGCGCCGTCGACCAGGTCTCCTCGGAACTTCTGGAGAACCGTCCCGTGGCCAACGTCACGCAGATGTTGCAGGGCGCCGTGCCCAACCTCAATATTTCGCTGGCCGACGGCAAGCCCAACCGCTCGGCGTCGTACAACATCCGCGGCAAGACGTCGATCGGCGCGGGCGGATCGGCTCTGGTGCTGATCGACGGCGTCGAGGGCGACCCCGCGATGCTCAACCCCAACGACATCGAGTCGGTCTCGGTGCTCAAGGACGCAGCTTCGGCCGCCATCTACGGTTCGCGCGCACCCTACGGCGTGGTGCTCATCACCACCAAGGACCCGGGCAAACTCACCGACAAGTTCACGATCAACTACACGGGCAACGTCTCCATCCAGCAGCCCACGGCCATTCCCGACGTCGTGGACGACGGTTACGTCTATTCGCGCCTCTTCTACGACGCATGGTACAACTACCGCTTCAACGAGCCGACGGGCTTCAACAACTCGCAGGATTTTTCGCGTGCGTGGCTCGACACCTTCCGCCAGCGCAAACTCGCGGGCAACAAGCTCGAAACGACGGTCGAACCCGACGGCAAGTATGTCTACTACGGCAATACGGACTACTACGACGCACTTTACAAGGATACGGTGATCGCCCAGACGCACAACATCTCGGTCAGCGGTTCGAACGGCAAGATCAGCCACTACCTTTCGGGGCGTCTGTACGACTACAACGGCCTGTTCAACTTCACGCCCGACACCTACCGCACGATGAACCTCCGTTCGAAGGTCTCCTCGCAGGTGTTCAAATGGCTGAAGATCAGCAATAACTTCGACTATACGCACGACCGCTACCGTCAGCCGATGGGTTATTCGAAGGAGGGCGGAGGCGTGCTGTGGCGTTCGCTCAACGACCAGGGGCACCCTTCGTCGCCGATCTTCAATCCCGACGGTACGCTCACCAAGTCGGGCGCCTACGCCATCGGCGGCCTGGTGACGGGCAACAACTGGCTCGACCGCACGACCAAGACGCTCAAGAACACCACCACGCTCAACATCACGATGCTGGAGAACCGCCTGCGCCTGACGGGCGACTTCTCGTTCCGCACCAAGGACTACACCGAGACCAAAAAGACCACGGCCATCCCTTACAGCGCCTACGAGGGCGAAATCGTCTACCTCGGCACGCCCGAGACCGACGACGTGATGAAGGAGTCGCTGCAACTGACGACCTATATCGCCACCAACGCCTACGCTGAGTTCGAGGACACCTTCGCCGAGAAACACTATTTCAAGGCGCTGGCCGGTTACAACTACGAGCAGCAGGACTACAAGTCGACCTACTCCGAGCGCAACGGCCTTCTGATGCCCGACGCCGACAACATCAACTTCGCGCTGGGCGACATCATGTCGATCACCGCCGGCGGCAGCCGCTGGCGTTACGTGGGCGCTTTCTTCCGCTTCAATTACGCCTACGACGACCGCTACCTGCTCGAAGTCAACGGCCGCTACGACGGCTCGTCGAAATTTCCGAACAACTCCCAATGGGGCTTCTTCCCCTCGGCTTCGGCCGCCTGGCGCGTTTCGCAGGAGAAGTTCTGGAATGTCAGCCCCAAGGCCGTTTCGAACCTCAAGCTGCGCGCCTCGTACGGTGCGCTGGGCAACAGCAACGTCGATCCCTACACCTACCTCGAGACCTTCGGCCTGTCGACCTTCGGAACCGGTTCGGGCGATGCGGCCCGCTACCTCTTCGGGCAGGCCAAGCTGCGCTACACGAGCCTCCCGGGCCAGATTCCCGACAACATCGGCTGGGAGACCTCCAAAACCTTCGACGTGGGACTGGACGCCGGTTTCCTGAACGGGCGGCTGAACCTCACGGCCGACTACTACATCCGCAAGACGGTGGACATGTACACCGTCGGCCCGACGCTTCCCGACACCTTCGGAGCGACGGCCCCCAAGGGCAACTACGCCGACATGAGCACCTACGGCTATGAAATCGCGTTGAGCTACAACGATTCGTTCAAGCTGGCGGGCAAGCCCTTCAATTTCGGAATCAAGGCGACGCTGGCCGACTATTATTCCATAATCGACCGCTATAACAACGCCTCGCGCAAGCTCTCCGATTACTACGAGGGGCAGCGTCTGGGCGAGATCTGGGGTTTCGTCTGCAACGGGCTGTTCCAGTCGCAGGCCGAAATCGACGCGGCGTTCGGCGGCAAGGGCTACAAGAATGACATCATGCAGACCTCCGAGAAGTACATCACCTATCCGGGCGACATGCGCTTCGAGGATCTGAACGGTAACGACGCCATCGACCGCGGCAGCAGCACGGTCGACGATCCGGGCGACCGGAAGATCATCGGCAACTCCGAGCCGCGCTACCTCTACACCATTTCGCTCAATGCCGACTGGAACGGTTTCTTCCTCTCGGCGCTGTTCGACGGCGTGGGCAGACAGCAGTGGTTCCCCAGCGACGAAAGCCTTTTCTGGGGCATGTACAACCGTCCCTACAACCAGGTTCCGACGTGGCATCTGCAAAACTACTGGACCGAGGAGCGTCCGAACGCCTACCTGCCGCGCTACGTGGGCTACTACGGCCCGATGAACGCCAATACGGTCAACGTCAATACGCGCTACCTGCAGGACGTGTCGTACATCCGGCTGAAGAATCTTCAGTTCGGTTACGAGCTGCCCAAGCGGTGGATCTCGAAGATCGGTCTTTCGAAGGTCTCGGTCTACTTCTCGGGCGAGAACCTCTGGAGCTGGTCGCCGCTCTACCGCCACACGAAGGATTTCGACGTGACGGTGGCCAGCAAGAAATCCGACTCGGATATTTCCAACAGCAAGGGCGACGGACATAACTATCCCGTGATGCGTAGCTTCAGCTTCGGCATCTCGATCACCTATTAAACTGTTTACGTGCTATGAAAAGATCAACCTATATATGGAGTCTGCTCGTGGGCTGCGTTGCGTTCGCCACGTCGTGCGACCTGACGGAGGACGTGCAGGTGAAAGCCGACAAGTCGATGATCTTCGGATCGAAATCGGGTCTCGAACTCTACTCCAATTCGTTTTACAAGGCCCTGCCGACGCTCAAGAACGGCTTCATGCAGGACAAGATGTGCGACGTGGGGGCCGTCAGCAACACCGACACCTTCATCAAGCAGGGGGCCTACAACACCGAGACGGCGACCAGCTGGAGCTGGGGCGCGCTCAAGAACGTGAACTACTTCATCGACGGCTGCAACGACCCGAAATACTGCACCGTCGAAGCCGAGACGCGCGACAACTACCTCGGCATCGCCCGCTGGTTCCGTGCGTGGTTCTACTACGACAAGCTGACCACCTACGGCGAAGTTCCCTGGTTCCCCAACGACATCCAGTCCTACCAGAACGACGTGATGTACAAGGACCGCGACAGCCGCGACGTGATCATCCGCAACCTGATCGCCGACCTCGATTTCGCCTACGAGCACATCCAGGCCACCTCGTCGACCGGCAGCGCGACGCTCACGCGCTGGGCCGCCGCCGCGCTCAAGTCGCGCGTCTGCCTCTTCGAAGCGGCTTACCGCCGTTACCACAACCTCACGGGGCTTGAGATAACCCCCGAGGAGCTGTATCGCGAGGCCGCCAAGGCCGCCAAGCTGGTGATCGACAACAGCGGCTGCTCGCTCAACACCGCCGCGGGCAAGAAGGGCGCCTATCGCGATCTGTTTTACAGCGAGACGCCGCTGACGCAGGAGGTGATCCTCGCCGTCTGCGCCAACGAGAAATCCGGCATCTTCGGCGAGCAGAACTGGTGGTTCAACGCCCGCTCGTACGGACTGTGCTGGAGCCTCGTCCGCTCGTTCGTCCACACCTACCTCAAGCAGGACGGCACGCCCTTCACCGCCGCCGCCGACTACGCCGTGAAATCCTTCGCCGAGGAGATGGAGGGGCGCGACCTGCGCCTGGAGCAGACCGTGCGCGGCCGCAACTTCCTGTGGGACGGCAAGACGGCGGTCGCCGACATCAAAAACCTTTCGCTCACGGGCTACCAGGTGATCAAGTATACGCTCGACGAATCGAAGTACGACGGCGGTGCGAAGAACATCAACAGCATTCCGCTGATCCGCTATGCCGAGGTGCTGCTCAACTACGCCGAGGCGCAGGCCGAACTGGGGGTTCTCCCCGACTCCGAATGGGCGCTCACGGTCGGTGCGCTGCGTAAGCGCGCGGGTATCACGGGCGGCACGGAGACGCTGCCCACGACCGTCGACAGCTACCTGCAACGCACCTTTTATCCGGATGTGACCAGCCCCGTGCTGCTCGAAATCCGCCGCGAGCGGGCCATCGAACTCGTCGCCGAAGGCATGCGCTTCGACGACCTGCGCCGCTGGAAGTGCGGATCGCTGATGGAGACCCTGCCGTGGAGCGGCATTCACATCCCCGGGTTGGAGCAGCCCGTCGATGTCAACGGCGACGGCGTGAACGACTACTACTTCACCGAAGGCGAGGTTGCGTCGGCTCCGGCGGCCTACAAGAACATCGCCGTCCGCGTCAATCAGGACGGCGTGGGGCTTTATGCCGAGGCGAATCCCGTGTCGGGTTACGATCTGGTCTACAAGACCGGTGCGGGCGACCGCTACTGGTATCCCGACGGGCGCCAGTACCTCTATCCGATTCCCGCCAAGGTGATCCGCGATTACAGGAACGCGGGCTATACGATCTCGCAGAACCCCGAGTGGGACAACGAATAAATAAAAAGCAAGACCATGAGAATATTCCGTTATTTACTGACGTTTTCGTTGAGTTTCGCCTTCGTTTTCGCCGCCGGGTGCAGCGATCCGAAGCCCGATTACTCGGAATTCTACAAACCCCAGCCCGGTGACGAACCGGAGGAGCCGGTCAATCCCGGACTTGAGGACAATCAGCTGAAAGTCATGTCGTTCAATGTGCGTTACAGCTCGGGCGACGACGGTGCGAACAGTTGGGACAACCGCAAAAAGGCCGTTCCGGCGATGTTCGCCGACCAGCAGCCGACGGTGCTCGGCGTGCAGGAGGCGCGGCTCGACCAGAAGACCTACATGGACGAGAACTGCGCGGGCTACAAGAGCGTCGGCGTGGGCCGCACCGACGGCCAGAATGCCGGTGAGTTCATGGCCATCTACTATCTCGCCGATGCCGTGAAGCTCGAAAAGTGGGGGACCTTCTGGCTCTCCGACACCCCCGACGTCCCGTCGGTCGGCTGGGACGCCTCGACCTACCGCACGGCCACGTGGGCCTTGTTCACCCACTACAAGTCGGGCCGCAAGTTCTTCTACGTCAACACTCACATCGACCATGTGGGGCAGGTGGCGGCCCAGAAGTCGATGGAGCTGATCGAGGCGAAGATCCGGTCGCTCAACCCCGACAACCAGCCGACGGTGCTGACCGCCGACTTCAACAAGATGCTCGACAGCCCGATTTTCGACGGCGTGAAGAAGTTCATGGCCGACGCGCGCACGACCGCTCCCGTGACCGACAACAAGGCGTCGTTCAACAACTTCGGCGGGGCGACCAACTACCCGCGCATCGACCACATCTTCAGCTCGGGCTTCACGCCCCTGCGCTTCGCCACCGTCGACCAGCGTTACGAGAAGGTCCCCTACATTTCGGACCACTATCCCATCGCGGCCGTGTTAGAGTTCAAGTAATCCTGCAACCAAAGCTCAAAACCGATTGAAATGAAACGATTTATCTATATGCTGGCCGCTTTCGCCCTCATGGGGGCCGTCTCCTGCCAGCCGGACGAGGAAGTGGCGGTCCACGCCTCGTTCACCACCGACAAGGAGTCCTACGATGTGGGCGATCCGGTGGTGCTCACCAACACTTCGACGGCCGAAAACGCCCTGATCGCCATCTGCAAATGGGAGCTGGGCAAGGGCGTCGTCTCCTACGAAACCACCCCGGAGAACATCTCCTACGATCAGGCCGGAGAGTATGTCATCAAGCTGACCGTCACCTCCGACCGCGGGGCGAAGAAGTCGTCGTTCGAGAAGACCATTCGGGTCGTGGACAACAACATCCGGCCCGTGGCCGACTTCACGTGGTCGCCCGAGAAGGTCGTGGCGGGCGAACCGGTGCAGTTCACCGACTGTTCGACCGACGAGGACGGCGAGGTGGTGGCCTGGGAGTGGAAATTCGGAACCACGACCTCCGACAAGCAGAATCCCGAATTCACCTTCGCGGCGCAGGGGGCTACGGAGGTCTCGCTGACCGTGACCGACAACAAGAAAGGCAGGAACACCAAGACGGTGACCATCGACGTGGGCCGCGGCGCCATCAGCCTCGACCTGCTCTGGTCGTACCCCTACGACGACACGAAGGACGCCTATGTGTTCGGCACGTCGCCCGCGGTCAGCCCCGACGGTGAGTATGTCTATGTGACTTCGACGGGTTATTCGCTGGTCTGCTTCACGAAGGCCGGCGAGCGTCTCTGGGCCTTCGACATCGGCAAGGACGGTGCGTCGGCCGAGAACAACAGCGGTTCGATCAAGGTGCAGTCGCCGACGCCTTCGGTCGACGAGGACGGCACGGTCTACGCGCTGGCGGGCTTCAACGAGCCGAACAAGGGCGCGGGAGGCAGCGCGTTCTACGCCGTCAGCGGCGGCGCCGGGGGCGGCTCGCAGGTCTGGCATGTGAATACGGGCGTGAACACCAGTTTCCGGTTCCTTTCGCCGGCCGTCACCGAGAAATACCTCTTCATTGTGGCGCGCAACGTGCCTTCGGGGCACCAGAATTTCCAGGTCTACGACAAATCGTCGGGCGACCTGGTGGACGAGCGGCACGTCAACGGCGGCTCCTACGGCGGCGTGCTGCCGCTCAAAAACGGCATGGTGATCGCCGGTACGGGCGGCAGTCACGGCATGCGCGTCTTCTTCCCCGACGGCGCGGGCAAGTGGAAATTCTCCTGCGTGAAGTCGAACGGCCGCGAGCACAACTACGGCGGCAGCGGCAAGGATGCTACGTGCGAGGCGCCGAACGGCACGCAGCCTGCGTCGGGTCCCGGCGGCAAGGTCTACATTCTGTTCCAGAACCAGGGCGTGCGTGCGGACAAGAGTCTGGGCGGGGGTGTCGTCTACTGTTATGATCCGGCAAAGACCGTCTACGGACAGACGCCCGAACCGGACTGGTACTGTCCCGTCAAGGGCGATTGCGCCCAGTCGGGCATGGGCGTGGCGCTGGGCGAGGACGGCACGGTCTACGCCGCGACGCAGAAGACCGGCAGCGTGGCGGCCCACGTCACGGCCATCTCCGCGCAGGGCGTGAAACGCTGGGAGCACGCCGCCGACGGCGACATCAACGGCGTTCCGGCCGTCGACGATCAGGGTTTCGTCTATTACAACGACCGGACTACGGGCAAACTGGTGAAACTCCGCCCGGAGGACGGCTCGCGCGTGGCGGAGATCAAGCTGGCCGACGAGCTGCGTTCGTCGCCGACGATCTCCTACGACGGCACGATCTACGTCAACGGCATGAAGGACGACAAGCCCACCGTCTTCGCGGTGAAGGGTGCGGCCGAGGGCTGCGCCGCGTCGTGGTCGCAGCAGGGAGGCAACCCATCCAAAACCGAGTATATGTACTGATTCGCTGAAAATCAGGGATGAGCGGGCCGCGTCACACGACGCGGCCCATTTTTTTCGGCCTTCGTGTATGTCGTTTTCGGCAAAATTCCCTCTTTATTATGGAACGGGCGCAGGAACCGGGACGAAAAGAACCTCGAACACAATTCTAAATTTCAGCAGATGATCCGAAAACTATTGGTGCTGTTGCTCTGCCTCACGGCGGCGACGGCGACGGCGAAGAAGCCCAAATCCTCCGCTTCGAAGAAGGCGGAGAGTTCGGCCGAAAAACCGAAGGAAAGCGATTACGACAAACTCTTCAAGGAGAAACATACGGTGGCCGACGGCATGTTCCGCCTGCACGACGTCAAGGGGAAGCTCTATTTCGAGATTCCCGATTCGCTTTTCGGGCGCGAAATGCTGCTCGGATCGACCATTTCGGAGGTTTCGGACAACGCTGCGGCGACGACCGGCTCCAAGTCGGACTATCCGCTGCACGTGGTTTTCACGCGCAACGACCGTTCGGTCCAGCTGCGTACGGTCAACTGCGAGAACATCACCGACGAGACGGGGGCTTCCCGCGCGCTGGCCGAGGCGGTGAAGCGGAACACGGCCGATCCCATCCTGCGCAATTACAAGATCGAGGCCTGGAACCGGGACAGCACGGCCGTGGTGGTCAACGTCACGGACCTGTTCGTGGCCGACGTGGAGGAGATGTCGCCCTTCTCGAAGTACGGACTTTATACGGCTTTCGAGCTGAAGAAGACCTTCCAGACGGAGCGTTCGATGCTGGGCGAAATCAAGGCTTTCAGCGACAATGTGGTGGTGCGCAGTACGTTGAGCTATATTTTCACGCTCACCCGCGGCCGCACGACGCTGGTCAAGGATCAGCCGCTGACGGCCGTGATGACCCGTTCGCTGGTGCTGCTGCCCCGCGAGCCTTACCGTCCGCGCATCACCGACAGCCGCATGTCGGTGTTCCCGACCGGCAAGGTGCTTTTCAGCGAGCGCGAGCAGCGCGCCAAGGTGATCTACTACGCCCACCGCTGGCGGCTGGAGCCGTCGGATATGGATGCCTGGAAGCGCGGCGAGCGGGTCGCGCCGAAGAAACAGATCGTTTTCTACGTCGACGACGGATTCCCGGAGATGTGGAAAAAGCATATTTTCGAGGCCGTCGACCAGTGGAACGAGCCTTTCGGGCGCATCGGATTTAAAAACGCCATCGCCGCAAAGCCCTATCCGAAGGACGATCCCGAATTCGATCCCGACAACATCAAGTATTCGTGCATTCGCTACGCGCCGATCGCCATCGCCAACGCCATGGGGCCTTCGTGGGTCGATCCGCGCAGCGGCGAGATACTCAACGCTTCGGTCTATGTCTACCACGACGTGATGAAACTGCTGAACAACTGGCTGTTCGTCCAGACGGCGCAGGCCGACGAGCGCGTGCGCGCCGTGACGATTCCCGAGGAGGTGATCGGCGACGGACTGCGCTACGTCGTGGCCCACGAGGTCGGCCATTGCCTGGGTTACATGCACAACATGAGCGCCTCGGCGGTGATTCCTGTCGATTCGCTCCGCTCGCCGTCGTTCACGCAGAAGTACGGCACGACCACCTCGATCATGGACTACGCTCGCTTCAACTACGTGGCCCGGCCCGGGGATAGGGAGCGCGGCGTGAAGTTCACCCCGCCGCGTTTCGGCCTCTACGACTACTATGCCGTGAAATGGCTCTACACGCCCGTGCCCGACGCTGCGACGGCTGCCGACGAATATGCCGTCACCTCGAAATGGATAACCGGGGCCGCCGCCGATTCGGTCTACCGTTTCGGCAAGCAGCAGTTCAGCCGCTCGATCGATCCCCGTTCGCAGTCGGAGGATCTGGGCGACGACGCCGTGAAGGCCTCGGGCTACGGCATCGCCAATCTGAAATACATTCTCGGCAACATGAACGCCTGGATCGGCGCCCAGGACCCCGATTTCTCCCAGCGGCGCACCCTCTACGACGAGGTGCTCACGCAGTATATCCGCTACCTGAACCACGTGCTGGCCAACGTCGGCGGCATCTACTTCGCCGAGAAGATGGAGGGCGACCCCGTGGAAGCCTACCGCAGCGTGCCGCGCGAACGCCAGCGCGAAGCCCTGCTGTTCTGTCTCGCGCAGCTCAAGGACATGAAGTGGCTGGACAACGCCGAACTGATCCGCGACATGCCGCTGATGGGTTCGCCCGCCGAGTCGATCATGGCTTCGCTGGTGTCGGTCGTCGTGGCCGCCCCGGCGCGTGTGGCTTTGAGCGCCGCGCTGGCCGAAAAGGAGGCCTACACGCCCGAGGAGTGCCGCAGGGATGTCTATGAATTCGTGTGGGCTTCGACGCTGAAGGGCCGCACGCCCGATGCACTGGAGATGATGCTCCAGCGCGAATACGTCCGCAGTCTCAGCCTTTCGGCCGGGCTGAAATACACCGGGACGGGGGCGCGGGAGGAGAAGAAGCTGGTCTCCGACGAGGGACTGATGCCCGTTCCCGCCTTCCTTGGGGAGCATGCGGCCCGCACCGCGGCGCTCACCGCCTGCGGGGAACGCTGCGGCCACGACCCCTTCGAAACCTTCTCCGCCGCGCACCGCGTCGACACCGCGCCGCTGTTGGGCTACGGCTCTCCGCGCCTGAACTACTACGACCCGCGCAACACCGAGGCCGGGGATTATGCCGCGCTGCTCAAACTGCGTGCGATGCTCCGCACGAAGAGCGTTTCGGCGACGGGCGAAGCGCGCCTGCATTACGAGTTGTTGCTGCGCAACATCGAGAAAGCGTTGAAAAAATAAATCTTCCGGACCATGATGAAACTGTTTAAAATAGCTTTCCTTCCGCTGCTGGCGGGAATCTTGCTGCTGCCGGCGGCGTCTCGGCCCGTCCGGGCGGCCGGTTCGGCCGCCGTGGAAGCCGGAGCCGGGGACAGGAAGCGCGACAAGAAAAAGAAGCAGGAGGCCGATACCGCCGCCAAGGCGACTCCCTACGAGAAACTGTTCAAGGACAAGCGGGTGGAGACTGTCCGCGGCGGCGGGCTGACCCTGCACCTGACTGCGGACAAACTCTACCTCGAACTCCCCGATTCGCTGCTCGGCCGGGGGCTGATGATCACCACGACGATCGAGTGGACGGGCGATCCCGGCGACGGACTGGCCCACCAGCAGCCCGTGCCGCCCTACATGGTCGAGTTCGGCCGCGGGAAGAGCGACACGCTCCTCTGCATGCGGGAGTTCGCTCCGGTGGTGATCGTCGACGGCAGCCCGGCGATGCGTGAGGCCGTCGGGCGGAGCAACATCGGTCCGATCGTGGCCTCGTATGCCGTGAAGGCCCGCACGCCCGACGGGAAATCGTCCGTCGTCGACGTCACGGCGCTTTTCGTCGGGGACGTCAAACGCCTGCGTCCGATCGACCCCGAGGGCGGCAACACCTACGGCGGCTGGATGACGGCCAAGGCCGATTACAAGAAGGACCGTTCGATGCTGACCGGCGTGACGGGCGGAAAAGGGTGCGTTTCGGTGGTGGGAGAGCTTTCCTACGGCACGACGGTCAGCTTCCTCGGCCTGCTCGACCTGTGGAAGGACAAGCCCCAGTCGATCGTCGCCCGCCGCACGCTCCGCGTGCTGGGCGATCCCGAACGGCGGATGCGGCTCTGCGACCAGCGGCTCGGGCTGGCGGCCAAGGCGTTCAAACGCTTCTCGGACCGGGAGCAGGAGGCCAAAACCGATTATTACGCCTGCCGCCGTTCGATCCTCGACAGCGCGGGGAAGGTGCGTCCCGTGGTGTTTTACGTCGACACGGCTTTCGACGCTTCGGCCTATGCCGCCGTCGAGCGGGGGCTTCTGCTGTGGAACGATGCCTTCGCGAAGATCGGCTGCAAGGATGTCGTGCGGGTAGAGCCTTTTCCGGCTGATCCGGCTTTCAACGACAACAGCCTCTATAACAACTGCGTGCGGCGCACGGGAACCTCCAATTCGGAACTCTACACCGCCTCGTGGGTCGATCCGCGCAGCGGTGAAATCCTCGGGACCGACATCTTCGTGCCCTTCAATTTCACGGCCGCCATTCAGAAGAAGCTGCTCCTGACGTTGTCGGCCGCCGATCCCGAGGCGCGCACCACGCAGCCTTCGGCGCGTCAGATCGCCGACGCCCTGACGGCCATGGTGGCCCGCCGTGCGGCCTCGGCTTTCGGCGTGATGCCCAACTACGCCGCCTCGTCGGCCTATCCGACCGACTCGCTCCGTTCGCCGTCGTTTACGCGGGAAAACGGCCTGGCGGCGTCGATCACTGACGACGTGTTCTACAACATCGTCGCGCAGCCGGGCGACAGGGAGCGCGGTGTGAAGCTCGTGGCCGACGCGCTGGGTCCTTACGATTACCTGGCCGTCGAGTGGCTCTACAAGCCCGTTCCGGGGGCTGTGACGCCGCACGACGAGGTTCCGGAGCTGCGCCGCCTGCTCGCCTCGAAGGAGGGAGACCCCCGCTGTTTCTTCGCGCAGTACGCCTCCGGGACTTACGATCCCCGCGTGGGGGCCGGAGACCTGGGCGACGACCTGTTCCGGAGCGTGGCGCTGCAATCGGCCAATCTGAAATATGTCGCCGAGCACGGCGACGGGTGGCTTTCGGGCCGCGACGGCGACTACAAGTTCCGCGAGGAGCTGCTCACGGAGATGGTTCTGCGCGTCAACTCCCTCGCCTTGCAGCTGATGCGCTACATCGGGGGCGTCTATATGAATCCGGTCTACGAGGGAACGACCCGGCCCGCCTGCACGGCCGTGCCGCGCGAAGTGCAGCGACGCGCCCTGCGCGAGGCGCTCGCCCTGACCGCCGACCTCGGCTGGATCGACCGGCAGGGGGTGTCGAAGAACGTTTACAACCGCGTGCAGGCATGCGAATACCTCCAGCGCCGGATTGCGCGCACGCTTCTTGAAAAGCTCGGAACGCTGGACCTCGCGGCTTCGAAGGCTGACGATCCTTATACGGCCGACCTCATGGCGAAGGACCTCGTGGCGTGGTTCGAGGAGCGGCTCCGTTCGCGCGAACCGCTGACGGACCATGTCCGTAATCTGCAACAGTCGCTGCTCAAATCGACCGTCGCCGCGGCCAACGTCAAAGATAAGCCTTCGTCGGGTTCGGGAAGCGCCTTCGCGCTGTTTGACGGGGCCGGTTCGCTGTCCGACGGCGGCGATCTGTTCCCGGCGGCTGACGCCGGGACGCTTCCGGACATGCCGGCGGAGCGCCGGGCCGACGATTTCACGCCGTTGGGCGCCGGCGAGGTGCAGGGCGCTGCCTACGGCTACCGGACGCCGCGGGTGATTCCCGCCTTCCGGGAGCATCTGTTCTACGGACTGCTGCTCGACATGAAGGCGATGTACCGGCGGGGCGCTGCGTCGGCTCCCTTGGCCGATACGCGCAGTTTCTGCCGCTACATGGCCGACCGGATCGACCGGGAGCTGGCGGTCGAATGACGCTGACAAACAGGCAGGCTGCAACCGAAAGGTTGCAGCCTGCCTGTTTGTGCCCGGGGCGATCAGCGCGTTTGGTCGAGAATTACGGTCTGTCCGGATAGCCTGCTTCGCTCGGCTTCGAAGCATATCCGGTGGCTTTCGACCGATTTTCCGATTGATGTGCGGAAGCGGTGCTCCCTGCGGCTGATCGTGTCGACGAAATCCTCGACCAGATTTAGGTCGGCTCCGGCGTGGAACGGCTTGCCGAGTATGCCGGAGAAGTCGTAGACCTGCTCTTCCCCGCCCCGGAATCGGCGCACGCGCAGGATGCGTTCGTCACCGTCGATTTCGCCGTGAGTCAGCCGTATGTGTGTCTCTCGCTGGTCGCCGAGGGTGAAGGCATCCATCGAGAAGGAGATCGTGACGTCGTTTTCCATTTCCATGGATACGATCTGGTGGTCCACCACGTCGTTGTCGCAGCGGAACACGCATCGGCCGTAATCGCCCGTGCGCAACTGTCGGAGTATGACCTCGTCGAGCGTCGCGCCTTCCGGGACGTCGAAATTCGAAATCCAGTCGCGCCGGTTATAGTAGAGGTCCACTGCCGAGTAGGGGCACTCCTTTTCCAGCGGGCAGTCGATGCACCGGGGCGTGCTTCCCTTCGGGGCGTTTTCGGCCCGGAACCAGCGCAGGGACCCGAACGACGATAGTTTGCGGCAGCGCGCCTCGGTGAGCCACAGCAGGAAGTCGATGTCGTGGCAGCATTTCGAAATCAGCATCGGGTTGGTGATCTCCTCGCGGCGCCACATGCCGCGGACGAATCCGTGTGTGGTTCGGTCGAGCCCCACGGCTGCGAGGTGGCTGATCGATATGATCTCTCCCAGCTGGCCCGAGTCGACGATCTCCTTGATCTTGATGAAATAGGGATGGTATCGCAGGACGTGGCAGACGCCGACGATGACCCCTTTGCGCCGCGCCGCTTCGGCGATGCGGCAGCATTCGGGCAGCGACTGCGCGATCGGCTTTTCGAGCAGGACGTTGTAACCCGCCTCGATGGCCTTCATGCAAGGCTCGAAGTGCATGTTCTCGGGCGTTCCGATCAGGATGGCGTCGGCCGGGACGGGGTTTTCGAAAAAGCGTTCGTAGTCGGCGAAGCACTCTTCGGGCTTCAGTCCGAATTTGGAGGCGACTGCGTGGCGGCGGATGTCGTTGAGCTCCGCTACGCCGACCAGTTTCATCCGGTCGGGATTCCGGATCGCGTATTCGAGGTATTTGTTGGTACGGTTGCCCGCCCCGATGGCTACGATCGTGACGGGCTTCGTTTCGCTTGTTCGCTCCATATGTCTTCTGCTATTCCGTCGTTTCCGTCATTTCCGTCGTTTGTTCCTCTTCGGCGGCGTGCTTGCGCTCGGTCCGCTCCGCGAGTTTGATGCTCAATTCATACAGCCCGTATAGCGGCAGGATCACCAGAATGAGGCTGAATATGTCGGGCGGGGTTATGATTGCCGCGACGACGAGCAGTATGACGAACGCATGGCGTCGGTATTTGCGGAGGAATCCGGCCGAAACCAGCCCCATGCGGGTCAGGAAGTAGATCAGCAGCGGCAGTTCGAACATGAAGGCGCAGGCTATCGAGACGATGATGACGGTGGTCAGGTAGTCGCTGATGTCGAACATGTTGGTGATGAACTCGCTGGCCTGGTAGTTGGCGAAGAAGTTGATCGACAGCGGCGCCATGACGAAATAACCGAACAGCAGCCCTCCGAAGAAACAGAGCGACACCCAGAATACGAACAGGTGGGTTCCCTGAATCTCCTTCGGCGTGAGCGCCGGGCGCACGAAGCGCCAGAACTCCCACAGCGTGTAGGGCATGGCCATTGCCAGTCCCGTCAGGAGCGAGATCTTCATGTGGAGGTTGAACTGCCCGGACAGCGAAGTGTTGATGATCGAGAAACGGTCGTTGGCGATGCGGAAGGTCTCCGGATCGGTGTCGAACGACGTGCCGAGCACGCTGTTGAGCCATTCGGCCATATGCGCCCACTGGGCGCCCACCCATGTCAGCATGCGGTTGGTGGGGAAGTCCGGGCTTTGTGGCCCGAACAGCACCGTGTCGATAATGAAACTCTTGCAGAAGAAGGCCACCAGTCCGATGACTCCGATTGCCATCACCCCTCGCACCAGATGCGGGCGCAGGGCGTCGATGTGCTCGAAAAAAGTCATCTCCGTCGACTCCGGATCCTTTTTTTTCATGTTCATTTGTTTGCCGCCGCGGAACAGGTGTGATTACTCGGTCTTTCCGGAGTCGGATTTGTCTCCGGGTTTGTTGTCTTCGGCCGTATAGTCTTTGTTGACGGCATCCTTGAATTCTTTGACGCCGCGGCCCAGTCCGCGCATCAGTTCGGGGATTTTCTTGCCTCCGAAGAGCAGGATGACTACCAATACGATTACGATGATCTGCCCGTAACCGATTGCACAAGGGATAAGCATGGTTTTTTCTTTTAGGTTTTTATTCTGAACTCGACGGCGCGGAGGCTGCGCTCCGGCCTATTCTTTGCAAATATAACACAATTTTTGCGATATTCGGACCTGCTGTTCGCAAAAACCCGCCCGAATTTCGGGCGGGTTCGCTTTCAGAGGGTCAGGGCTATTTTTT